>Ga0302319_10002175_pt1 | contig 42854 bp, 44 predicted proteins | sample Bog_T0_2_FD_203319 | JGI IMG/M metagenome (GOLD analysis project Ga0302319, IMG submission 203319) | Peat permafrost microbial communities from Stordalen Mire near Abisko, Sweden - Bog_T0_2 | ecosystem: Environmental > Terrestrial > Soil > Wetlands > Peat | place: Sweden: Abisko, Stordalen Mire...
AGAGGGAGAAAAAAGATTTTAAGCGTTTTAGGCTTTGCAAGGTTACCGCCCTGGCCGAATTCCTGTTAGGATGACGATATGACAGCCACTTCATCTCATTTTTTCGCAAATTCCCCATGAACCCAAAAATTCCCCATGAGCGCCTTAAGCGAATCCCATTCGCCTGATTCGCTCCATTCGCCTGATTCGCTTATTTTTTTATCTCAAATCGCAAATCCCGCGACTTCCCTGATCGTCGTGTTGCGCTTCTAAAGAGGCAAGGTGTGGCTATTCCCAACAGAGCCAGACCCTCCAGGATAACTGTTTCCCAAACGATTCAGTTGAATCGCGGGCGGTAAGGTGACAATTTGGTGCAATGCCCCGTCGTCGTTTTGATTTGGAGAGAAGTGAAGCCCGTCACCTTGCGCCGTATGCGCAGACCAGCTCCACGTCGCGCGGGCGCGTGCATCCGGAGGACCAGCACCGGTTCCGGCTCGACTTCCAGCGCGACCGCGACCGGATCGTCCACAGTCGCTCGTTCCGCCGACTCGAATACAAGACGCAGGTTTTTCTCAACGGCACAGGCGATCATTACCGGACGCGGATGACGCATACCATCGAGGTCTCATGCATCGCGCGGGCGCTGGCGCGGTCGCTCGGGCTGAACGAGGACCTGGCGGAGGCGATCTCCCTGGCGCACGATCTCGGCCATCCACCGTTCGGTCATCTGGGCGAGGAGACGCTTGACCGGCTGATGGCCAAGCACGGCGGTTTTCGCCACAACGCCCAGAGTCTGCGCGTGGTGGAGGAACTCGAGTTGAAGTATCCCGAGTTCAACGGCCTGAACCTGAGCTGGGAGGTGCGCGAGGGCCTGCACAAGCCTTACGTAGCCGACAAGCTCATTGCGGGCTTTATCCAGCCGTCGCTTGAAGCGCAGGTGGTCGATCTCTCCGACCAGATCGCCTACGTCTGCCACGATCTCGATGACGGCCTCGACTCAGGCCTGATCGACGAGAACGAATTGGGCAGCCTCGAGTTATGGCGCGACACGCGGGAACGCGCGCTGGCCCCCTACCCGCATCTCGAAGCGGAGCGGGGCCGTTATTTCGTGCTGCGGACGCTGCTGGGCCGCCTGGTCGAGGATGTCATCGACCACTCCAGCCAGACGATCAAGGCACGCGCGCCGCAGAGCAGCGACGAGGTGCGCGGGCAGTCCGCGATGATCGCCTTCTCACCCGACATGGCCGTCCGCGCGAAGGAGCTGCTGACGTTTCTCTACAGTCACTTTTATGCGCATCCGTCCCTGACCGCCGTGCGACGCCGCTCGGTCGATTGCCTCGTCCAGCTTTTTGAATTGCTCGTCGGCCATCCCCATTTGCTCAGTCCGCAATTCGCCATGCGAGTGAAAAACGACGGCGAGTATCGCGCAACCTGCGATTACCTCGCCTGCCTGACCGACCGGCAGGTTTATCTCCAGCACCAGAAATTGATCGGCGGGGTGCCGTCGCTGGAGGCGATGCGGCTCGAACAAACGGCTTTGCTTTAAAAAAAGGCAACGCCAACCAAATTACCAAATTCAGCCAAATTAACGAAATTAAAGGCACGAACCATGACGGAGTTCACCTTCCCATCCCTCTCAGGAGCATTTTAAAATTTGGTTAATTTGGAAAATTTTGTAATTTGGTCATTCCCCTTCTTTCATGATCAACTCCGCCTACACACCACCGCTTGACCTGATCCGACGTCCCCGCCGCAATCGCCAGAGCGAAGCCATCCGCGCCTTGGTGCGCGAAAACCGCGTTCATGTTGAGGACCTGATCCAGCCGCTTTTTGTGAAGGATGGCCATGGCGGCCCGGAGGAAATTCCGAGCCTGCCGGGGATGGAGCGGCTGAATGTCCGCAACACGCTGGCGGAAGTGACGCGGCTGGCCGAGCTGGGGATTCGCGCCGTGGCGCTTTTCCCGCAGATCGATCCTGGGTTGAAGGACGCACGCGGCAAATATGCCGTGGCGGAGAAAAACTGGTTCTTCGCCGCAATCCGCCAGCTCAAGAAGGAAATTCCCGACGTGCTGATCGTCGCCGATGTCGCGCTCGATCCCTATACCGATCACGGGCACGACGGTGTGCTCGACCCGGTCACGGGCGACGTCGCCAACGACGAGACGGTGCATATTCTCACGCATTACGCGACGCAGCTCGCCGAGGCCGGGACCGATATTGTCGCGCCGTCGGACATGATGGACGGACGCATCGGCGCGATCCGTGACGAGCTGGACCGCGAGGGTTTCACCCAAACGGCGATCCTCGCCTACGCCGTTAAATTTGCCTCGGCCTACTACGGGCCGTTCCGCGACGCGGTCGGCAGCGCGACGAAAAAGGGCACGCCGATGCTCGACAAGCGCACCTACCAGCTCGACCCGGCAAATCTGCGCGAGGCGCTGCTCGAAGCGCGGCTCGACGAGGATCAGGGCGCGGACATCCTCATGGTCAAACCGGCCGGGCTTTATCTCGATGTGATTTCCGCCGTGAAGGCGAGCACCACGCTGCCGGTCGCGGCTTATCAGGTCTCGGGCGAGTACGCGCAGATTCACGCGGCGGCGAAGGCGGGCTGGCTCGATCTGGAAAAAGCGCGCGACGAATCGCTGCTGGCCATCAAGCGCGCCGGGGCGGATATCATCCTGACGTATTTTGCGAAGGCTGTTGCGGAAGGGCTGAAAGGGTAGGGACGGCAGTCCCTTGCCGTCCGATTTATTTGATTATTCCAGGGACGCGAAGGGACTCGCGTCCCTACCCATAAAAAATTAGTGTCCTCCGCGCAAAGTCCCGTTAGACTCGCTTTTTAATGAGCACCGCCTGGACGCGCAAGGACCTTCTCACCATCCGGGAATTGGACCGGGCCGAGATCGAATTGATTCTCAACACCGGACGCACCTTCAAGGATTTGCTGGGGCAGCGCGTGAAAAAATCGTCCTCGCTGAGCGGGCGCACGGTGGTGAATCTCTTCGTCGAGCCGAGCACGCGCACGCGCACGTCGTTTGCGCTGGCCGCGACGCGCCTCGACGCCGACGTCGTTTCCATCGACAGCGCATCGAGTTCCTTCCGCAAGGGCGAGACGCTGAAGGACACCGGCAAGGTGCTCGAAGCGATGAAGTCCGACTTCATCATCCTGCGCCATTCCGCCGCAGGCGCGCCGCAATTTCTGGCCGAGCGACTCAAGGCGCACATCGTCAACGCGGGCGATGGCGCGCACGAGCACCCGACCCAGGCGCTGCTCGACGCGTTCACGATGCGCGAACGGCTTGGGAGCAAGCTCAAGTGGAAGGACCTGCACGTCGTGATTTGCGGCGACATTCTTTTCAGCCGCGTGGCGCGCTCGAATGTGTGGGCGCTGACGAAGCTCGGCGCTCGCGTGACGCTGGTCGGGCCGACGACGCTGGTGCCGGATATCTTTTCGGAACTGGGCGTAACGGTGACGCATGATCTCGACGCGGTGCTGCCCGACGCGGATGTCCTGATGTTGCTACGCATTCAGCACGAGCGGCAGCAGCGCAGCTTTTTCCCCTCCGTGGGCGAATACGTTTCGCTTTTTGGCCTCAACATGGAGCGCTTCAAGAAGTGTAAGCCGGGCGTGCTTTTCATGCATCCCGGCCCGATCAATCGCGGCGTGGAAATCGCGAGCGAACTCGCCGACTGCCCGAACTCGACCGTCCTCGACCAGGTGCAGAACGGGCTGGCCATTCGCATGGCAGTGCTGCATTTGCTGGGTGGTGGGGCGGAGGCGAAATAGGCCGCTCACTGGGAGGATTTTTGCGTGGGGAAACGTCTCGTTATTTTTGGAAGCCTCGTTGTTATCGCGGCGGCATTCCTGTCGACCGTATATCTTTCCGGCCTGTGGATTCCTAATTTTCCAAATACGACTGAAAATCCAGTCAGAGGCCTTGATGTTTCTCACCATCAAGGCCAGATCGACTGGAATGCTGTCGCGGCAAGCGGGATTGGATTTGCTTACATCAAGGCTTCCGAGGGCGGCGACCTACAGGACGCCAATTTTCGCAAAAATCTCAATGGTGCCACGCGCGTCGGCCTGCCCTGTGGCGCGTATCACTACTTTACGCTGAAGACTCCCGGCCTTTTACAGGCTCAAAATTTTATTCGCACCGTGCCTAGGAACGGTATGGCCCTCCCTCCCGCAATTGATTTGGAAGTGTGGGGAAACTCGGTCGAGCACCCCAGCGTTCAGAAATTCCAATCAGAATTGACAATCTTCAGCGAAGAATTGAGAAAAGCATACGGGACTGAGCCCGTCATTTATACGAGTTCTGAGTTTCTGCGTTCCTATTTGGGCAATTATCCCGTCCGACGGCTTTGGTATCGGGCCGTTCTGTTTAGCCCTCATCTTCTAGGCTATGATAATTGGAATTTTTGGCAGTTTACCGAAAAAGCGCGGGTCAAGGGCGTCGACGGGTTCGTCGACATGGATGTTTTCCACGGGACAAAAGCTGAGTTTGAGTCATGGCTAAAACCGAACTGATCGTTCGACAAGCTCAGGATGACAATCCATTTAATAAGTCGCTTGCGTGAGCATCCACCTCACGGCTTCTCCGGTTTGGCTGCGGAGGGATTTTCTTTTTCGAGTTCGAGTTTGGTGAGGATTTCCATGACGCGGTCGCCGCGCTCAACAGCGCGGTCGAAGCGGAAAAGAAGTTGCGGCGTGAACTTGAGGCCGAGGCGTCGTCCGATGAAGCTCTGCCATGCCTTGCGGTTACGGTTGAGGACGTGGAGGGCCTGCTCTTCTTCGAGATCGGGGTGGAGCGTGCTGACGTAGATGTAAGCCTGGCGCATATCGGGCGGCAGCTCGACCGAGGAAATGGTGATGATGAGCCCTTCGAGATCAAGCGATTGGCTCATGCAGGCGGCGAGTTCCTTGCGCAGGACCTCGGCGACGCGGACGGTGCGGCGAGTGGACATGTTACTAATCTCGACGAAACCGGGGAAGTATGCAATCCCGCCCATGAAAACGGCACCTCACCGCCTTATTTATTTTCGCCGGACTTCCCGGCACGCAGCACTTTTCCTTGCGTGTCATGCCCCAGTGCCGCTTAATGATCTCTCGCATGAATAAGTGTTTTTGGCGTCTCGTGCTGGTGGCAGGCACAGTGGTCCTCCTAAGCGGTTGCGGAAATAAAGATACGAAGGAGGCCCTTCAAAAGGCGACCGCGCTCGAAGACCAGAAACAATACTACGACGCCACCAACGTTTTGGTGGAAGCCTTGCAGGCGCGCGAGACGAAGATTCGCGGCGACGCCGGGACGCCCGCCGACGCGACCGCGGCGGATGCCTTGGGCAAAAAAGTGAAAGGCGATTCGGAAATTCTCAAGATGGAACGCGCCCAGATTCCGCTCTATCTCCACATGGAGCGCGCCGACATGGCCACAGCCGTTTACTCCGATATCCTCGCGGGCAATCCGGGTGACACGGTCGTGTACGACCTGCTTCATGACAAGGACGCCCTGATCCGCACCGGAGCGGCCCGAATCCTCGGCCTCACGGCAAAGCCCGAGGGCATCGACGCGCTGGTTGCGGCGACGAAGGATTCCGATCAGGATGTTCGCCGCGCCGCCATTGCCGCACTGGGAGCGATCAAAGACCCGCGTACGCTCGGGCCTTTGATCGACGCCTTGAAGGACCCCTACTGGTTTGCCCGCTCGGAGGCCGCCAACGCGCTGGGGCAGGCGCATGATGGCCGCGCCGTCAAACCGCTGCTCGACGCCGTGACCGACTCCGACAGCACGGTCGAGAGCTCGGCGGAAACCGCCTTGTTGCTCCTTTCCCGGGAGCCGGAAGCTTCCGCCCCTGCGCAGGATTTTGCCAGCCGGTTGAGCGACCCCAATCCGAAAGTTGTCCTGACCTCCGCTGTGTGCCTCGCGATTCTTAAGGATCTGCGGTCGATTCCGGTTCTGATGAAATTGCTCGCCTCGTCCGATCTGACCACCCGGCTCGATGCGGTCAAAGGCCTCGGTGAAGCGGGCGATACCTCCGTCATTCCCACGTTGCGCCAAACGCTGAAGGACCCGGACGTCAATATGCGCGGCTGGAGCATCATCGGCCTTGGCAATCTGAAAGACCAGGGATCGCTGGCTGATTTGCGCGCGATTATCGCCGATCCAAGCCAACCGGCCACGATCAAGGCGGCGGCTGACGCGGCGATCAAACACATCACCGGCACGGCAACCAGCGCCGACGGACAGTAATGCTGCGCACGGCAATAGCCGCGAGTGACGCTATTTCCCAGCCGCGATCACGACGCCGGAGCGCCCGCATCCCGATCCGCGGCGATGATGCCATCGAGCACGCGGCGGAATTCCTCCAGGCCGGGAGCCGGAATCACGATGGAATCCCGACGACCGTTGGCGTCCTCGGTGATGCGAAGAAACCGGCCACGGGGGTTCTCCCGCAGGTCGAAGATAAAGTTTTTGCGCTCGACGGTGATGTTTTCACTTTTCAAAACGGTATCCATCCTTAAACCTCAAGTTAAAGTCTTTCAGGCCAAAGTACCCATGACCGACCGCCTGTCAAACAGCCTGCCTCATTCGTAATTTAAATCCCCTCTCTTATGAAAACCCAAACTCTCGGCACAACAGACATTCAAGTTACGCGACTCTGCTACGGAGCGATGCGCATCGCGGGAGGCTGGGACAAGGCGAAGGTCGATGCTGCCGCCATTGAACGCGGCATCCGCATCCTCGAAAGCGCGGTCGACGCGGGCTACAACTTCATCGATCACGCCGATATTTATGGCGACACCATGTCCGAGGCGATTTATGGCATGGCGGTCGAGCGGCATCCCGACTGGCGCGACAAGCTTATCGTTGGGACCAAATGCGGCATCCGGTTTGAGGACGAGCCGCCCGGCACGCCCCATCGCTACGACTTCAGCGGCGAGCATATCCGGTGGTCCATCGACGAATCGCTCAAGCGCCTGAATCTGGAGCGGATCGATCTCTACCAATTGCACCGTCCCGACTGGCTGGCCGACCCGGAGGAGATCGCGTCGGCGATGCTCGACATTCACAAGGCGGGCAAGGTGCGCTATTTCGGCGTGAGCAACTTCCGGCCCTCGCTGGTCGCTGCGGTGCAAAGCGCACTCCCCTTCCCGCTCGTCTCCAACCAGGTACAGATTCACCTGCTGCGGCTCAATACATTTGAAGACGGCACGCTCGACCAATGCCTTGAGAAAAAGATGACGCCGCTCGCGTGGAGTCCGTTTGCCGGAGGCCGGCTCGCGGCGGCTTGCGACGACAAGGCCAAGCTGCCGCAAAGCGAATACGACATCGCCGCCGTCGCGCGCTTGCGTCCGCTGCTGGCCGATGTCGCGAATGCATACGGCGTGACGCCGCTGGCGATTGTGCTGGCGTGGCTCATGCGTCACCCGAGCAAGATCATCCCGATCTACGGCTCGAACCGGCCCGAAGCGATTCTCGAAGCGACAAAGGCCGACTCGGTCGACCTCGACCGCGACAACTGGTACCGGATTCTCTTCGCCGCGCGCGGAATCAAGCTGGAGTAGGGCCTACAGAAAAACTTCCGGGCCGACCCGAAAGTGCTGGGCGAGCTTTTTGATGTGCTTGGTGGTGAGGTTGCGTTCGCCGTCGAGGATACGATAGCCCAGGCTGATGTCGGTGCCGAGGAGTCGGGAAAGATCGCTGGCGGTCAGGTCGTTTTCGGCGAGGAGGAACTTGAGGGTTTCCAGACCCGTGCGCTTGGTGAATTTAACGTTCTGCTCTTCGTAGGCCTCGACCAGTTCGGCCAGGGTTTCGAGGTAATCGTCCTGATCCGGCGTGCGGGTGGGCAGCACGGCAAGGATATCGATGATTTCCTGCGCCGCCTCCAAGTCGGTATTGTCGTGAATTTTGCGGGGCATGAGCATCCCGCAGAGTTCGCGGTAGGTTTTGGGTAGGCAGGCCGTTTTGCCGCCTTTGGTTTTGGTGCTCATACGAATAAAAGAAACAGGGATTTTTTAGCACTTCCATTTTTTATCCACGAGGAAAACAATTTTCTCGTGGTTTTTTCCCATTCCGTTAATTCCGTTAATTCCGTCAAAAATTCAGCGACTGCACCGCGCTGAGCCAGCGCGGGCTACCGCGGCATCGCCAGCCAAGGCTGTAGATGAATTTCGGGCGGATGCTCGCCTTGGGCGGGCTGGAAATGGATGTCGACGGAGCCGGTTTCGTTGAGCGGCCAGACTTGGCAGAAATCGGGAACGCTCACGGCGTCGATGGCGTTGAGCTGGCGGTCGCGCGGCGGAATCTGGAGCCAGTCGCGGACCTGCAGCGCGCGCAGCCACGCGTCGCCCGGGGGCGGTTCGGTGCCCATGACGAGCACGTCGGCGTGGAGGTCCGGATACGTGGCGCGGAGGTCTTGGCGCGTGGCCGGGCCGATCCTGCCCGCCCAAAGAAGAGTCTGGCCGCCCGCATGGAAAAGGAGAACCAACGCGCGGTCCTCGGCGTGGCTTTCGAGGCTGTCGGCGGCGGGATGGAGAACGTCGACGCGAATGCCGGTGCCAAGTTGGAAGCTCTGACCTCGCTGCCACGATTCGGTTTCGTGACCGGCAAGCGCGGTCATTTCGGGAATCTCTTTTTCAACGGGCGAACGGGTCCGAAGTCCCGGCACGATGAGATGGCGCGGCTGAAAATCGCGGACGATCATTGCCGCGCCGCTGTTGTCGGGGCCGCTCATTTGCGCAAAGACGAGATTGTCGAGACGGTTAATGCCGTAGAATTGGAGGAGGTGCCAGGTTGTCGAGGGCGACTGACTTTCGCGTCCCGTGTTAAAGAGCCAGCTTTGGTCCGAGGTGCGGAGGAGCAGGCAAGCGCTGTCCTGCAACGGCGCGACGACGAAGGAAGGCTGCGGCGAGTGAAGCGCGCGCAGGTCGGGCACGTTGATGGCCGCGCCCGGTTTGTGAGAGAGAAATCCGACGAAGAGAATGAGCAAGCGGGCCATGAGCCAATTGGAATTGTTGAACAGGCCGGCGAGCGTTGTGCTCATCAACGAAACGAAAACGCTGAGCGTGCCAATCATGGTGATGACTCCCGCCGCAGGAATGACGATGAGATTGGCGAGAATGGAAATCGGCGTGATCTGGTGAAAATCAATCGCGGTGAAGGGTTCCATGACGACCGTGGCCGCGATGCCGGTGGCGAGAAGTCCGGTCATCAGAAGCCAAAAGCCGCGCTCGAATTTTTGCGCCGGGGTGAGCAGCGAGTAGGGCAGAAAGGGATCGGGCGCAAACGGTCGGGCGAAGAGGCGCATGAGCGGTGGCGCGAGGAGAATGAGGGCGAGGACAATTGCGAAGGAGAGTTGCGCGCCGTAATCGAGGAGCATCGAGGGGTTCCAAACGAGCATGGCGAGGAAGGCGAGCGACCAGCAGCCGAGCGCGTTGAGCGGACGCCCCAGCCGCCACGCGAGCAGGATCGCCAGCGCCATGACGGTGGCGCGGACAGCGCTCGCGGGCGAGCCGGTGAGCAGGCAGTAGAGGAGGACGACGGGCGTGATCGTCCATGCCCAGCGCCAGCGGACAAGGCCACAGAGTTGCAGCAAAATCAGCGCGACCACGACCATCTCGGCGATGTTCTGGCCGCTGACGGCGAAGACGTGCATCGTGCCGGTGCGGCGGAAATCCTGCTCGATGTCGAGGGGGATTTCCTGGCGGTAGCCAATGAGCATTCCAGAAAGGAAATTGGCCATGCGCGGGTCGTCCTCAAGCCCGATCTGGAGCCGCGCGTAGGCCCAGTCGCGCGCGCGGAAGGAGAGATTTTGCAACCAGGCGCCGCCGCTACTGCCATTGCCGCCGGCAATTTCGATGCGTCGCCAGTTGAGCGCAGGGATGGTCACGTCATAAAAAATTCTTTGCCGGGCTTCGTAGGCGGAGTAGTCGAGCTCGCCCGGACAGAGCGGCGGTGCGACAGGCATCAGCGCCGTGGCGAATTCAATGCGGTCGCCGCATTGGAGTTCCTTCGCGGGCCCGACCAGCGTGCAGCGGACGTTTCCCTGCGCGGGCTGCCAGGGCGTGTCGATGTCCGCGCCGAAAAGCCGGCCCTGCGTGGGTCGCCACGCTTCCATGCGCATGATGAACGAGGTGCGGTCGAGCGCGCGGCGCGAGGCGTGGGTGGTGTATTGCGACGCCGGTTCCTCGACGATGAGGCCGCGCCATTGCATGGTGTCGAGGGTCTTCGCGTCAGGCAGGCGGCGGAGGTCGTCGGCGGGAATCGCCATGCCGATGAGCAGCGTGTGGACAAGACCGGCGCATGCGGTGAAGGCGTAGAACGCGGCGAGCGATGCGCTTGCGCGACGGGCTAGGCCAAGCCAAAGCAGGCCCGTGATGGAAAAAGCCGCGAGTGCGGCGATGAGCGATATCCATCCGTCGAGGCCAAGCACGCAGCCTGTCGCAAAAGCGAGGCTGACCGAAAAAAGCGGGGCGCGCCGGGAGAGCATCCTGGGCGTGAGAATAACGGAATCTTTGGAATAAAGGCAGGAGAGTTTTAGACAGGATTAAGATGATTAATGTGATTGGCAGAAGGAAAAGACTGATGATACTAAGAACATGCGTTGGCGGTGGATTATTTTTGCGCTGCTTCGCCCCTTATTACTAGTCGTCATCAGCTACTTCGTTTTCGAGTTTTCTCTAGGCGATGAGCAAGGTTATAAGGATTTTTGTGGCGAAGCGGAAGTCGTTCAGGACAGTTTCCGGCAGTTTTTTAAAACCAAAAAAGATTACCCGGCATATTCGATGGAGCAGTTGCAGAGGATGGGGGGGTTCGAGAATGAAGTGCCCCCTGGATATTGTGTCCATTACACACCATTTTCATCGACGACACCTGATAATAAGATTGTGCTCAGAATGGGATTAAGTCCCTTTGGACTCGTCCCTTGGCTTTGCGATTTTTCGTGGACAAAATATGAGCTAACTCACGCTTCTATGGCGGAGGTAAACCCATGGAAGGACCGGTTGCAGATAACAAAAGAGAAGTTAGTTCAGCAATTCGCAAGCGAGCATCCTTCTTGCAGCGTTGTGTCAGCGATGGCTTGGTTTAACGGTACGATACCAGAGAATTCTCATGCTGAACTTATGATCTCTTATCGGAAACAGGATGATCCACGTACTTATAAAGATCACGATGATCTATGGAATAAAGAACCCCGCCGCAAGCAACGGGGTATTGGGGATTCAGAATAGAACCAGTTGGTAGTCTTGATGAAGCTTTTTGTACGTGCGCCCCTGCTGCTTAACGTAAGTCCCCATCATCTGTTTGTTCCCGTGCTTGCCCACCGTGTCGGCGTAATACCCGTCCGTCCAAAACTCCCCTCCCCAGAGCTGCTTCTTCACCTGCGGACACCGCCCCATTACCTCCCGGGCCGTTAGGCTCTTCACCAGTGTCACGATCTTGGTCACGCTGTAAGTCGGCACCGACTGCACTGGAAAGTGAACGTGATCCTCATCGGTGCCGATTTCCGGAAACTTGATCTGATACCGGCGCTCGATAGCCAGACACACTTCTTTGACTACCTCGTCGACCTGGGGATCGATGACCACTCGCCGGTACTTCGCCGGAAAGACCAGATGATAGAGTAGTACCGTGATGTTGTGACTTTTATGCAAATAGATGCTCACCTAGCTAACTTACTGCACGCCGCAAGCGGCGGGGAATTTACCCTGAGAGATTAAACCCTTTCAGGGTTTGGTTCATCCGATGTGAACCCAGGGTAGCTCGTTCCTCGCAACCCTGGGCTGAGTGATTGCCATCCTTTCAGGATGGCCCGGAACAAACATCCGATATATGCACAATATCTTAAATTGCTCTAACTGCTCTGCGCCGTGTCCAAAAGACCGTTGATCGCGCTGAAAATAACCACGATGCGCGCGCCCAAGAGCGAGAAAACGGCAATCATGACAATGGTCAGAACCGCAAGGATCAGAGAGTATTCGACCAGCGTCTGCCCCTTCCTCCGGCGTCCATGCCGGGCAAGCATGACGAGAAATGGCTCGATGAGGGTTCTCATTTTGTGAAGGTTAACGGAATCACTTGCAAACTACATCAACGAAATAGCTTCGACAACGCAAGAGATATCAGACGGTGCGACCTGGCCGATCAGAGGATCGGCAAGGGATTTGAGAGAATGGAACTTCTCAAATCTCTGAGCCAACATTGAGAAACTAGTGGCTGCTTCCAGCATACTGCAGCTGGCTTGTAATGGTCGTGAACACACTCTTGATCTGACCACCGAGGGCGATCAGGACGGAGATGGCGACCACGGAAATGAAAGCAAGAATCAAGGCATATTCCACGAGGGTTTGGCCCTTCTTGCTCTTCATACGGCGCAGCGCAACTTTGGCGCTAGTAATTACTTTGTTAATCATTGTTTTTTCACCTCCTTTCAAAAAAAATTGTTTGGAAAATATTTCTTAAATCTGTGATGGCGGCTCATCTCTCTTCGCCTATATCGGACGAATCATCCCCTTTATGACCATTTCGTGTGCCAATAGAAAAATGTATCCTCCGTTTATTTAACTAAAAAACGATAAATTTTTATATAACCTTCTAGAAACAAGTCAATTAGAAAGTTGACAAAATAACATGGCCCAAACTAATAGCCTGAAAAGTTTACCGAATAAATGTATTGGAGCGCTTGAGGTTGTTTTGAAAACATACGGTTCCTCTCCTTTTGCCCACTCTTTCCTGACTCTAGGTAATTGCTGCCCGGTCGTTCAAAAAGTCGCCATCGAGTAAAAGCGGTGCCGCTGTCGCTTCCTTCGCACTAGCCTGCTTCAATAACTCGTTCAAGGCAAGCGTAACTTGCTGCGCATAAAATCGGACCAGCCCGATGTTTGTTCGTTCGCCGAAGATCGTCACGAGAAGGCATTCGTGATGCAGCGCGCTCATCAGGATGTGCTGGCCGAGTCCCTCATGATACAGCGCGCTGAATTCCGATTCGCCCAGGCGCTTGGCCAGCTCGTGCGTGGCGGCAAAAGAACCCGCTGCAAGAGCGGACAGGATGCTGAGGTCGAGATTGCCCGTATCGCCCGATTGGGCGAAGAGATTCCCTCCCTTGTCCACCAGCGCCGACCATTGCGCTTCGGACTTGCCCAGAAAGTCGGCCAGACGTTGTTCGATGGCCGTCTGGTCTTCGACCGTGAGCATTCCAATTCCTGCCATAGTTCTTTTTATTTAGGCGGCGGCATTGCCGGCCTGGACTTGCGAGCCTTCCGTGGAAGGCGGCACTGCGACGGAGAGATTGGGCTGAGCCATGCCGGTGACATTGGCGTTGGGCGTCTTCGAGTATTTGGCGAGAAGCAGCCGGGCCGCCGCGTTCAAGGTTTCCAAAACGCCGGAACCGGTCGACGCCACCGACTCGAAAGCGAGCACCCGGTTCGCGCGGTTGTTGAATGTATATTCGAGATAGTTGATGGGAGCGGCATTTGGGATATCCCGTTTATTGTACTGCAAAAGATAGGGAATTTGCACCAGGCTCAGATGATTCTCGATCAGGTTTTCCTGGAGATTGGCAAACGACTCGACGTTGTCGGCCATTTTATCCCAATGCGAATCGACGACAAAAACAACGCCGTCGACTCCCTTGAGAACCAATTGCCGGGTCGTGTTATAAATGGCCTGGCCGGGCACGGTGTAGAGCTGAAAACGGGTCGTGAAGCCCGGCAGCGTCTTCGTATTCAGCGACAAAAAGTCGAAGAAGAGCGTGCGGTCGGCGTCGGTGGCGAGGGAAACCAGTTCGCCTTTTTGGGCGTGGGTGATTTGCTTGTGCAGCGTGACCAGATTCGTCGTCTTGCCGCAAAGCGCGGCACCGTAATATACAATCTTGAGCTGTATTTCGCGGCTCGAATAATTGATAAAAGCCATAGGTCGATCGCAACCTTACTCTCTGCGGATGCTCAACGCGGCCAGGACGTACCGGGCCACTTTCATGTGGCGTTCGGGCATTTGGGGCAGACGGGACATGATGATTAAATAGAGATCCTTGTTGCGGAAAAGATGGAAGCTGGTGCCGGACGACGGGATGACCAATGCGTCCGTCTCCTGCCCGGAAACCTCCGAAAATGATTTATTGATCGACTCGAACATACGCGGCGCAAAAGCCACGATGGCCGACTTGCTGACGCCATCGGGAACTGTGCCGACCAGCGAGAGCCCGCTGTTTTGACTCAGCACACAACCGGTCACATCCGGCCAGCAGGCGATCCGCTCCGTCACATCCTTCAACGAAATGTTTTGGTCCGCCGGGAAACCGAGCAGTTCGTTCAGCGAAAGCGGAATCCGATTGGCTGGAGGCGCTTCGCCGGTCAGATTCGTGTAAGCGTCTTTGGTGATGCCGGGGACATCAAGCAGATCTTCCAGCCGCTTGAACGAGCCGATCTTGGTCCGATACTGGATGATCGACTCAGCGAGCTCCGGTGTGAACTCAGGAATATTTTGAATCAGGTCCTCCGCCGTACAGGTATTTAGATTAAAGGCCATGGAAGCGTTCGCCTGCGCCGCAGGCTGAGTTTTCGGCTGCGCCGGAGGAAGCGAGGCGGTGCTCGATGGCACCGGTGCTCGCAGCGGTTCCGAGCGAGGCTCGGCAACGACCGGAGGTTCGGGGCTGGGAATGGAGCGCGGATGGATTGCAGGAAAAGGCGCAACCACCGGAGCCGGAGCGGCCTTTTCAATCCTGGGTTCAGGAGCGCGAATGGGCTCCGACTTGGGCGTAGACTCTGTCGGCGATTCGGAGCTTTCACCTAGCTCTGTCATGGCCAATGCAGCCAGGCGCTGGAGATCATCGGCACCCGCATCCGGAGCGCCCGTTGCTACCGCCGCAGCGGTTTGTTCAGCGGTGGCCGGAGCAGCAGAAGCTGGAACTTGCGGAATGGAAGGGGTTGCCTTGCTCGTCATCGGAACCGGACCTGTCCGGCGAAACGCGCTCGGTAGCGTCGTCGTGTGGCGAGGTGGAGGCGGTGACGGTATCGTCGTTGTATGCCGGGGCACGGGCGGGGCAGGTATGGATCCCGTATGACGAGGCACGGGCGGTACCGGGGCCGTCGCTTCGGCAGGCAGAGTATCCCTCTGGTACGTGGCCGTCTCCTGGGATCGCGGCGGCAGCGGCGAGGTTGGCCGAATCGGAGCCGGCGACGAGATTCTACCCGACGTCGATGGCATGGCAACCGACGCGGTTGGAGAGCGCTTGGGCAAAGGAGCCGACTTCGTCGTCTCAGCCTGATTACGGGGAACGAATTCCTCCTGCGGAGCCTGACTTTCCTCGATGATGTTGGCCTGCGATTGCCGACTGGCGGTCTCGGCCTGCTCGCGCAAAATTTCCTCTGTAAACGGATCGGCCATGTTGATGATCGAAGCATCCACATCCTTTTGGTCGGGACGAAGCGCCAGCAAATCGGGCGGGATGCGCATGACGACATCCATCAGCGGCAGGTTGATGATATTGGGCAGATAACTGGCAATCGACTCGGTCGGTTGCAAATAACCCACCGGAAAAAGAGGAACCAGTTCTTGAAACGGTATTTCAACCTTGCCCGAGGGAAGCTGCCCCAGAATCATGTGCATCGGAATGCCGATTTCGTTCGCTGCGGAGCCGTTTGCCTCAAATTCAGAAAGTTCGGCGGCAAGCACTTCCGGGGGCAGACAACGAAGGATCATGCCGATGGGCAGGTTGATTCGTCCGCCGGGCGCCACTTCAGCGAGAGGCCTCGTGCTGGTGGTCTTCGTGCCGGGAGGGGTCGGCAGCATGATCCGTTGCGTCGACCGTGTCGTCAGACCTGTGCCTTGGCGGGGCGCTTTGAGCCCCGTCATGCCCGTTCGGGGCATCGACATGGGCTGCGTGGTTGCGGTCCCACCCGATAGGGCCGCTGCGGGCATCAACCCGGTCGGTTGCGGCAACCTGACAGCTGGGAAAGGCCCTCCTGGAGGCGTTTGAATCTTCGGGGGAGTCGGCTGCGGTTTTGCCACAGTCCCAGATACTTCCGGAGGCTTTTTATCTTTTTTACCGAACGAAAACAAAGCCATATATTAGGGTATTTGTGTGCTATGCTTGTAAAGCTTGTCAAGCCCGTTTCATGGTGCACTATTATCCTTCACTTGCAACAGCAATTATCGATGCAATGAGTCACTCCAATAGTAATCCAGAACCAAATTCCGAGCAGTCCGTCACTTCGGGCTTTAACGCCCAATCCCAGATGGGGTTGGCCGACGTTCTCCAAATGTGCTGCCTCAGCCAGCGCAGCGGCCAGATCACGTTTCGCTCCGGCGAATCGTACGGATATATTTACATCCAGCATGGCCGCGTGCTCCACGCTCTGTGCGGCACCGTCCAGGGCGAGGAAGCGATTTATACGATGCTCACATGGCCTGGCGGGGGCTTCTCGCTTGATGAAGACATTCTTCCTCACAAAAAAACGGTGACTTTAACCTGGGAGCAGCTCCTCTTCGAAGGCGCACGACGCGCGGATGTCGGCGTGACGTCACACAGACCGTTGACTGCAACGACGACCAAGGCCGAGCCGCTTGTGATGCGAACCCAGGAAAACCAACCCAAGCTCACTGTGATACGCCCGGACCTGCCAGAGATCGTCTATACTCTCGAACAGGAGTACACCCACGTCGGTCGCGCCACCGGCAATGAAATCCCGCTGCCCTATCCGTCGGTCTCGAACCGGCATTGTATCTTTATCTTGAGCGGCCCGGATGTCGTGTTACGCGACCTCAACTCTTCCAACGGCACCTACGTCAACGGCGAGCCCATCAACGAAGTCGTCCTGCGTCCCGGCGATCTGCTCCAGATGGGCACCGTCCAGATGAAGTTCGAGCCCGGCATCAAGCGCCCCAAGCTGCTTGCTCCCGAGAGGCCCCTGGCTGTGCAATCCGGGCAGTTAAAGACCCAGGCCAGAAGCGGAGCTCTTTACTATCAGACGGTGAAACTTCCCGAAGCGCGGCCTCGTACCCCGAAACCCACCGCACCAGTCAAAGACGACAGCGTTTATGTGAAGGGAGAATCGGCCATCAACTATAACGACCTTGCAAAACCCGAGCCTGAAGTGAAGAAGAACTTCAAGCTCTTCATCATCGCTCTCGTGGTTCTCATCGTGCTCTGCGCGGCCGGCTATTACTTCTTCTTTCACGGCTCGCATTAGAACTTATAGGTAGCCGTGCTTCAACCCGACTCACTCGCATCCCTCCAAAAACTCTGCGGCCAGCACGAGCGTTTCGTCGTGATTTCCCATGTGCGCCCCGACGGCGATGCCTATGGTTCCACGCTCGGCATCGCACTAAGCCTACATGCCATGGGCAAGGACGTGCAGGTCGTCAATGCCGACGGCCTCTCTCCTCTTTTTGAATTTCTACCGGGGAGCAAGGACCTCACGGTGACTCTTCCCACCGCACCCGAGCCGGAGCGAATCATCATTGCCGTCGATTGCGCGGACGCGAAGCGCCTCGGCGCGGTTTTCGATCAATGGCAGCGCGCGCCCGACGTTAATATCGATCATCACATCAGCAATCCCGGTTACGCGAAATTGAACCTCATCGACTCCGACTCACCCGCCACGGCGCAGGTCCTCGATGAAATCATCACCGCGTTGAAATGGCCGCTCACTCCTGAAGTCGCCGCCAATCTTTATGTCGGAATCATGACCGACACCGGCAACTTCCGCTACCGGCAGACGACCGCGCACACGTTCAAAGTCGCCGCCCGGTTGATCGAGGCCGGCGCCGACCCGACCACTCTCGCCGAAGCCTGTTACCAGAGTTTCCGCGCCGAGCGCCTGCTGCTGGTCCGCGAACTCTTCCAGGCCATCCACTTTGCCAATCAAAATCGCGTGGCGTGGTTTTGCCTGACGCCGGAAATGTATGCCCGCAGCGGCGCGACCCCAGACGAGACCGAAGGTCTCATCGATTATTTGCAGACGGTGAAAACCGTCGAGGTCGCCTTCGTCGTCGAATCGATGTCGGGCGGTCTCACCCGCGCCAGCATGCGTTCGCGCGGCACGGTCAACGTGCAGCAAATCTGCGCGGAATTCGGCGGCGGCGGGCATCGGCTCGCCGCGGGCTTGAGGACGAAGCTCGATCCCGTCGCGCTGGAAAAGAAACTGCTCGATTTAATCGCAAAACAATTGCCCACTTAAACTAAAAGCGTGTCATCCTGAGCAAGCCGGGCTTGTCTCGGAGCTGTCGAAGAATCTCCAACCATTCCCTCCTTAGTCACGTTCCGAGCAAAATAGTTAGAGATCCCTCGACAAGCTCGGGATGACATCAGAAAATAAATTATGGAAGCAGACGGCGTTCTCCTCATCGATAAACCCAGTGGATGCACCTCGCACGACGTCGTCGACTACGTCCGCAAGCGCTTTCATTTCAAAAAAGTCGGCCATTGCGGAACGCTCGATCCGCTTGCAACGGGACTCCTCATGCTCGTGATCGGCAAGGCCACCAAAATCCAGGACCTGCTCATGGCGGAGGACAAGGAATACGCCGCGACGATGAAGCTCGGCGTTACCACCGATTCGCAGGATGCCGACGGCAAGTCGCTCGAGGAAAAGCCGGTGCCGGAACTCACGCGCGAGCAACTCGAAGCCGCCTTTAAAAAATATACCGGCGATTTTTATCAGCTTCCGCCGATGGTCTCGGCCCTCAAACAAGGCGGCGTGCCTCTCTACAAACTCGCCCGCGCCGGAAAAACCGTGGAACGCGAACCGCGCCTTGTCCACATCAGCTCGTACGTCATCGACGATGTCGCGCTACCGCTCATCAAATTTCGGATTCAATGCAGCAAGGGCTTTTACGTCCGCACCTATTGCCACGATATCGGCCAGGACCTTGGCTGCGGCGCGCATTTGGTGCAGCTCAGCCGCCTCAAATCGGGCAACTTCTCCCTCGAACGCGCCCTAAGCTGGGACGCATTGCAGAACACAGCCGACGCGCAGGCGCTGCTCCCCTCGATGCTCACTCTCCCGGAGGTCTCGCGGCTTCGCAGAAGGTAGCCACAAAAGATCACAAAGGACACAAAAGGGAACCGAAGAATTTCCACTCTGTTGAATTCATCATTTTTCAACAGGAAAACATGAAAATCGACATCGCGAAGGATCAAAACTTCTTTCTCTTCCTGTTTTCATGATTTCATGTCTTCCTGTTAAGAGGGCTTCAAACAAGAATTTCCCTGTTTTCTCTGTGCCCTTTTGTGGCTAAATAAAATCCGTGCTCATCGGCCCCGTTCCTCTCTCCCAACTCACACCGCATCCCGGCGTGACCGGCCTCGCCATCGGCGTCTTCGACGGCGTGCACCTCGGCCATCAGGCCGTCGTGCGCAGCTTGGACGGGAAAGAAGGGAAAATCGCGGCTCTCACCTTCGAGCCGCATCCGCTCACCATCATTGCCCCGGACCGCGTCCCGCCCCGCCTCACCACCCTCGAACAAAAGGTCGCCTACATGCGCGCGCAGGGAACCGTCGCCGTCATCGCGGTGAAATTCGACGCGGCCTTGCGCGAACTTGCGCCCGCCGCCTTCGTCGATGAGCTGGCGCGCGTCTTCCCCAATTTAAGTCAGGTCGCCATTGGCGAAAACTGGTCCTTCGGCCGCAATCGCGAGGGCAATGCCAAGCGCCTCGCCGAACTGGCGCGCGCGCACGGCTTCGCCGTCAAGGCCATAGCGCCGGTGCAACTCGATGGCGCGCCGGTCAGCAGCACGCGCATTCGCGAAGCGATTCTCCAGCGGAATTTCGACGAAGCGGCCCGCTTGCTGGGGCGTTCCTATGCGGTCATTGGCAAAGTCATCCATGGCGAGAAACGGGGCCGCGCGCTTGGATTTCCCACCGCGAATCTCGCCGGCGTGGAGCAGCTTTTGCCGCCGCGCGGAGTCTATGCCGTTCGCGCGCGCATTGCGGGAAACCTCACCAAGTACCGCGCGGTGATGAACATCGGCAAGCGGCCCACTTTCACTTCCAACGGCGTCGATTCGCTCGAAGTCCACATCCTCGATTTTACCGCCGATCTCTATGAGCAGAAGGTCTGGGTTTCCGACATGACATGGCTCCGCGACGAGCAGCCTTTTGCCAATGCCGATGCGCTCAAGGCGCAAATCGCGGAGGACGTCACGCGCGCGCGCGCAGTTTTGTAGCACTATACAGCGTGCCGCCAGAAATCGATTTCACGCTGGTTTAAGCGACGTTAATGGTTATAAAGATATTTTTACTTAATTTCCGCCCTGACTTCATTTTCTCCATTTTCTTTCCGAACAAATTTGTTTATGGGCTCCGACGCATCACTCTCCGGCCATTCCCGTGCGGCCCTCAAGGAGTGGCGATGGGTGATTATTTTGCAGGCATTCTTTTTGGTCACGGCTCTCTGGGGACTGGACGGGCCGTTTGTGTCGACCCATTTTGTGCGACAGAATTACACCTTCGACGTGGCCCAGCATGTTTTCCGCGAGGGTTGGAGCGCCGTTATCGCGCCCAAGGCATCGTTCACACAACTGAGCCGTCCGTGCGACATCACTTCGCCCCTGCCCGTGCCGACGCCGCCATATACGATCTGCCACATGGAAGTTCCGTTTTACGGATTGATCGGATGGCCGGCCAGCCTCGTCTTCAGCCATCATGAGCGCGCCATCGTCCGGCTCATCGCCGAGGCTTTCGCGCTCCTTTCCATCGGGTTCATCTATTTCATCCTGCGCTACTGGCTCGATCCCCTTCCCGCCTTGCTCGGCACGGCGCTTTGGACGACGGCCCCTCTCATCCTCCAATTCGGCCAGGTTCCGATGCCGGACATTCTCGCCACAACTGGAATGGCGCTGGCGTTTCTGCTGGCGCAGCGAGGCAGGCTTATCGGATCGAGTGGCGCCTTTCTCTTTTCGCTTCTGGCCAAACCGAGTGTCATTATCTACGGCCTGCCCATCCTGGTCGCCCTGGTTATCGCCAGGGACTGCCGTTCTGTCGGGCATTTCATCAGGATCTCGCTGGCTTGGGGCATCGTCCCACTACTGGGCCTTCTGGCCTGGCTGACACTGGGCATGGACAGTCCTCTCAACAGCTGGGTCTTGATCGGGGGCTATCACCCGGGGGACTTCGGTCCTCTCCATGGGAAAGATTTGATCCATCCGATGTTCTACGTCGACCCCATCGTGTATTTGTTCCCCAGCGGCTGCGGCGTTATCGGCGCGATGGGATTGTGGTTCGCGCTGGGAAATAAGCCGCCGCGAATGAACTCATGGCTAAAGGCTTCAATCCTATTCGCGCTCGCCTGCAATTATCTTTTTGAAAGCATCGTATGGCTTGAGCCTCAATACACGGTGCCCGTCCTCTTTTGGGTCATCATCGCCGCTTCTTTGGGCCTCCCTCGATTACTCGAAAAATTTCAGGCGGGCAGATCATGGAGAATCGCCCTCGCGGCAATCGTGGTCATGCATGTCGCGGTGGTTTGCGCATCGACGGCTTTTCTGAAGGCTTCGCGCGTTCCGAATTTGCGGGACCTGGAAACCGCCGGGAAGCTCACACCGGCTGACGCGCGGGTGCTGATATGTTCGAGGATGTCGAGGGAACCGGCGGTCGTTTGGCTGAATCGAAACACGATGAGCTTCGATCTTCCCTTGGACCCCGACCCCGCGATGCTGAATCTCCTCGACACGCAGTTGCGAAACTTCCAGAAGGCGGGGTTCGATTATATTCTGGTTCTCGATGTGGAAGCACACCACAACAGAAATCCATTGGGATTTAGCACACCGGCTTACATCACGAATTACACCGCTGTGTCATCTCCCGTTCGCCATTTTTTCGATGAGAAACTCCAAAAAATCTTCGAAGGCGACCACATGATTCTCTATCGGCTCCCCAATTAGAGCTCATCGGGGTTCGTCCAAAACCGCCCGTACGGTCTTGAGCAGGCTTCCCGCCGTATAGGGTTTGGTCAGGAAATGTTTGACGCCGGCCATCTTGCTCGCATCGAGATTTGCATTAAGACCGCTTACCGCAATGATTTTGACCGCCGGGTTGATTCGCATCAGGGCATGGATCGTTGCCGAGCCGTCCATGAACGGCATCATCATATCGGTGATGACGAGCGCGATCTCGTGCCTGTGTTCGGCATAGACGGCCATGGCGTCCGTTCCATCCTTTGCGGTCAAAACCCGGTACCCAAATGCCTGCAGCGACTGGGTGGTGATGGTGAGGATGGAGGCTTCGTCATCGACGATCAGAACCGTCTCGCCCTTTCCTCGCGCCAAGCCGACTCGTCCCGTCTGCGCCTTCCGCACATCACAGGAAGGCTCCGCCGCAGGCAGGTAGACCCTGAAAGTTGTCCCTTTGCCCGGCTCGCTGTAAACGTTGATGACTCCCTCGTGACTCTTCACGATGGCCAGGACCGTCGAGAGCCCCAGACCGGTGCCCTTGTGGAGTTCCTTAGTCGTGAAGAATGGCTCGAAAATTTTGTCGATAAGTTCCGGCGCTATGCCCGTTCCCGAGTCGGTAACGTTTATCCTCACATATCGCCCGGGTTTGGCCTGGAGATTCATCGCGGCGTACTGCGCATCAAGCGCGCAATTTTCGACGTTGATGCTCAGGCTGCCTCCGTCCGGCATCGCGTCCCGGGCGTTGAGACAAAGATTCAGGAGAATTTGGTGCACCTGCGTGGGATCGCCCAAAATCGTCCATATATCGTTGGGAATGGAAATCTGCAACCGGATGTCTTTGGGAAAGGTGTTGCTGATCAGGTTTTCAAGTTCTTTCAACTCATGCGTGAGTTTGACTTCAATTCTTTCCCCTTCCATGCCCCGCGCGAAGGAAAGCACCTGCCGCACGATATCCGCGCCTCGTTTGGCGCTTACCTTGATTGTATCCAGAATGGCCGTGGTCTCTTCGTTGTCTGATTCGCCCCTCAAGATGTCGATGGACATAAGGATGGGCGCGAGGATGTTGTTCAAATCATGAGCGATGCCACCGGCCAGCGTGCCGATGCTTTCCATCCGTTGCGCGCGCATGGCCTGGGCTTCGAGCTTTTTCTTTTCCGTGATGTCGGTGCTGATCGAGAGGATCGATTTGGGACGCCCTTCCTGATCACAAATAAGCGTGCAATGCACGTCGCTGATGATGCCGCGCCGATCCTTGGTGAGGTGCTGGATCTCGCCGTGCCATTCGCCCCGGCTGATCGTCAACTCCCTGGCTTCTTCAAACTTTTTTGGATCGGCATGGAGCATTTCGACAAAACTCTGGCCAAGGGCCTCCTGGCTCGTCCAGCCGTAGATGCGCTCGGCACCCTTGTTCCAGTAAAGAAATTTTCCATCGAAGTCGCGGACAACGATCCCCTCCCGCGCGTTGTCAAGAAGCGCCGCCTGCTCCACAATCTGCGCCTCGGCCTGTTTCCGCTCGGTAATGTCGCGAAAGGTGCGAATTCTTCCATAATACTCCCCGTCCTTGCCCAGAACCGGCGCCGAGTATCGTTCGAAAATTCTCCCATCAAGGAGTTCAACCTCGTTGTGTCCGACTTTATCCGGATGAGCTTCAAAATAGGCGATCACCTCGGTATATTCGCGTGGATTTTTAACGCGATTCATAACCCATTCGCGTTGCGAACGATCGTCTGTTGCGTCGGCAATCTCGCGTGGAATACCCCATAAATCGATCATCCGCTGATTTTGGACCACTTTTCTTCCCTGTTTGTCGAGGATGAGGATTCCATCGAGGGACGAATTGATCTGGGCCTCGATGAAGGCCGTTTTCAAAAGGAGTTGTTCCTCGGCCTGTTTCCACTCAGTGATGTCGCGCGCGACGCCCTGGAGATAGATTTCTCCTCCCAATTCCAATCGACTGAGACTGATATCCGTATGGACCAGTGTGCCATCCGGCTTTTGATGCACCCATTCGTAAAACTGCGGCACCCCCGCCATCGCGCGTTGCGCGAGATCCATCGCTTTCTCGTGCGAGTCGCGTCCGTCGGGCTGGGTTGCAGGCGAGAAGCTCGACGGCACCCGACCTATGATCTGCTCTCGCGCCACGCCAAGGAGTCCCAGGCCCCGGGCGTTGCAATCCACGAAAAGGCCATCGTGGACCAGAAAAATACTGTCGTTGGCCGCATCGAACAGCGTTCGAAATTTGATTTCGCTTTCCCGCATGGCTTCTTCCGCCCTCCGGCGTTCAGTCATGTCACGCGCAAGGGCCTGAATATAAACTTGCCCGTTCAGTTCGAACCGGTTGAGACAGATCTCCGTATAGACAGGTGTGCCGTCGGGGTGTTGATGCCGCCATTCAAAACGCTGCGGTTCCCCCGTCATGGCGCGTTGGATGACATCCTTTGCTTTCTCCTCAGAACTGCGGCCATCCGGCTGGGTGAGAGGCGAGAAGTAGGCTGGTGTTTGAGCGATGATCTCGTCGCGCGTCACGCCGAACAGTTCCAGCGCACTGGCGTTGCAATCCACGAAGACGCCGTTGTGGAGTATCAAAATGGCATCGTTGGCCGCGTCGAATAGCGTTCGAAATTTTGCCTCACTTTCCTGCAACGCCTCTTCCGCGTGCCGACGCTCCGTCATGTCATTCATGATCGCGACGAAATGGGTGATTGCCCCGCCGCCGACACGCACGGGTGTGATCGTGTGCTCGTCGTAACAGAGGGTTCCGTCCTTGCGCCGGTTGATGAAGCTGCCGCGCCACGTCTTGCCGGCCATGACCGTTTCCCAAAGGTTTTTGTAGTAGTACTGGTCATGCTTGCCAGATTTGAGCAAGCGCGGATTCTTACCGATGACCTCCTCGGAAGAGTAGCCTGTGAACGCGGTAAAGGCCGGGTTGACCCAAATAATATCTCCCTTGGTATCCGTAATGACGACCGCGTTGGCGGCGGTTTCGAGTGCGGCACCTTGCAGCGCATTGCTACGCAACAACAGTTGCTGTTGCGACAATGGCAATTCTTTGCTGTGGTCTGTCATAAGGTGTCTTTCTGATTTGTCTTTGAGCACCTACTACTGAATCCACCTCCGCATGTGATTCAGGATCAGGACTTCATGTATATCATATAATTAAAACATTCTCGTTTAACGCACTTGTAAACAAGTATTGCGTAAGGTCTTACTAGATATATCGACATTACCCTTCTAAGATTAGGGATATTTTGTATTTAACCGTTTCCTTGCAATTTTGTTATACTAAGTTATTATTAGTAATCAAAACAACGAGCTGCCACGATGCCGGACCTATTCAATGCCTTCCTCGAAAAATAGTCCCACTCGCCAACTCCGCCAAACTGGGGCGCTCCGGCAAACCGGAACCCCGCAGAAAGCCATCTCACTCCGGCAATCGCCCGCATCCGGGCAGGTACGCATTCTGCTCGTGGATGACAATGTCCCCTTTCGGACCGCCATTTATCACCTCTTAAAAAAACTCGGCTATGCGGTGTCGGTCGCCGATGGCGGAAAAGCCGCCTTGGAGGTTGCCGCGCGCACCAAAGACATTCAACTATTGATCACCGATCTCGTCATGCCGGGAATGAACGGGGTTGAGCTGGCCCAAAAGCTCCAGGAAGCAGACCTGCGGATCGCGGTGCTCTTTATCTCGGGCCATCTCGGAACGATATTTACTTCCGGGGCTCCGCGAAAAACCATCGCCCCGATGGGCATACCTGCCGATGCGGCGAATTTTCTGCAAAAGCCCTTCGACTTGACGCAGCTCGGCAACCGCGTCAAAACGATCCTTGCAAAGCGAAACGAAAAGGAAAAAGAGGAGGGAAAAACGAGTGGTCTAAAAGAGTGAAAAGAAAAAAGGGGCTGGCGAAGTCAATTCCCCGCGAGTTTCTTTTCCAAGGTCTCTCGAATCAGGGGCCATTTTTCGATGCTCTGGCTCGTCTTTCGATTGACCTCTTCGGGACGGAATTCTACCCCGTAGCCGTGACGGACATAATGCCGGAAAGACAAGAGATCGCTGAGATATTCCAGTTCTTCCGGGGGAGCGAGCTGATGCTGCAGGGCCAGCGTCAAAATTTCCTTGTGATAGCGGCTGGTTTTGTCAGGAACTTCGATGCCGAGCCGTTTCAGCCCTTTTTCAAAGCTACTTTCCAGCCCGGTATAGTCTTGGGACAACAATTGGGCTTGGCCGACCGATTTGAACCAAGCGGTGGACGACTCCTTTTGCGAAAGTCTCAGGTGCTCGATGTTTTGCGACAACCGCTCAAGGTCATTCCTGAACTCTTCAAGACTCACAAGGCCACCCCGGCGAGTTGAACCTCGCAGCTCAACTCACGAGTCGCGTGACCCGCAGGGAAAAGATCCAGTTCCAAATCTGGAAAAGCACAGAAAGTCATTCCGGTTACGGCCAATTCACGCTCGTACGGAACCCCTTCGAAATAGAGGTCGATATCCGAATGCCCCGGACTGAATTTGCCTGCGAGGGCCGAGCCAAAGAGCAGGACACGCGTCGCCCCATGGGAGGTCTTCAGATAAGAAGCCACCCGGCGTGCCGATGCAGATGCCAATTCCCCTGTCATGAAGGTTAAATTACCAAATAAATCGCCCTTGGGCAAGATGCGACAGGGAGCGGGTACGTTGCTACACCTCTAAAAACGAGCGGACGAAATCGTTTGCGGGATTCTGGCGCATCTCGGCTGGCGTCCCCATCTGCTGGATGCGGCCTTCGTTGAAGATCACGACGCGATCGGCCAGCTCGAAGGCTTCGTCCTGGTCATGCGTGACAAAAAGCGATGTGAGATGGGTCTGCTCATGAAAATGGCGCAGCCATTTGCGGAGGTCTTTGCGCACCTTGGCGTCGAGCGCGCCAAAGGGTTCGTCGAGGAGCAGCACGCGCGGCTCGATGGCGAGGGCGCGCGCGAGGGCGACGCGCTGGCGCTGTCCGCCGGAGAGCTGCGAGGGGAGCCGCTTCTCGTAGCCTTCGAGCTGAATCAACTGGAGCAACTCCGTGACCCGCTTCGTGATGGCCTCGGCTCCGGGCCGCTTTTTGCGCGGCAGCACGCGCAGTCCAAAGGCGATATTTTCGAAGACATTCATGTGCTGAAACAGGGCGTAGGCCTGGAAAACAAAGCCGGCTTTGCGCTCGTAGGCGCTCTTCTCGGTGACATCTTCATTCACAAACGTGACCTGGCCGGCATCGGGAATTTCGAGCCCGGCGATGATGCGCAGGAGGGTCGTTTTGCCGCTGCCGCTGGGGCCAAGCATGGCGAGCAGTTCGCCCCGCTGCACTTCGAGGGAAACATCGCGCAGCGCTGGAACGGCCCGCTGACCCCGGGTCTCGAATCGTTTGGAAATATGACTGACGGCGATGCTCATAAATGGAATTTCCCAGGTCCTGGTTGACACTGTGTCGGTTGTCTGCGGCAACCCGGGTTGCCATCATTCAGCGATCCTTTCAAAGATCTCTGCAAAATTCGATCACTGTCGTTTCGGTAATCCCGAAGGGATTGCACAATCCTAGCCGGTGGTTGAGCGGAGCGACACCACCGGTATTTACCCGTACCGCGACCGACCCCGAAGGGGTCGCACAGATGTGGCACCCCTGCCGGGGTGCGGTCGCTTGAGAACCTTTTTCGGTGGTATCGTCCCGCCAGAGCGGGACTCAACCACCGGCTAGGATTGTAGCAAGCCTCCGGCTTGTCCGAAGAAAAGAGAACTTTTGCAGAGGTCTCTTTCAGGATGGCTTCTCGGAGAATGATCGATCTATTCATAAATAGTGTTAACAGGCCCTAATGGGGCCGGACGATGTTGGGAGCGAGCCGCCGCCATTCAAGTCCGATTTTAATGGCGAGCGTGAAGGCCGCCAAAAGCAGCAGAACAGAAGCGAGCGCGAAGGCCTGGGGCAGGCTGAAGTTGAGATAATATTGTTCAACCTGCAGCGGCATGGTGATCCGGTCGTCGACGCTTCCCGCCACGACGGAGACCGCGCCGAACTCGCCCATGGCGCGCGCGTTGCAGAGGATCATCCCGTAAAGAATGCCCCATTTGATTTTTGGAAACGTCACGCGCCAGAAGAGCTGCCAGCCGTTGGCCCCGAGAGTGAGCGCCGCTTCCTCCTCGCTGCTTCCCTGCGATTGCATGAGCGGGATCAGCCCGCGCGCGACGAATGGAAAAGTGACGAACGCCGTGGCCAGCACGATGGCGGGATAGGCAAACATGATCTGGATTCCATGCGCGTCGAGCCACGGACCCAGCCAGCCTTGCCGGCCAAAAAGCAGCGCGAAAAGCAGACCGCCGACAACCGGCGAGACCCAGAGCGGAATTTCGATCAGGGAAATGAGCAACGCCTTTCCGGGAAATTTAAAATGGGTGATCGCCCATGCCGCGCAGACGCCGAAGATGGTGTTCATCGGCACCACGGCGAGCGCCACAAGTAGCGTCAGCCGGATGGCGCTCTGGCTGTGCGTCGCCGTCAAGGAAGAGATATAAAGCGCCAGGCCGCCGCGAAGCGCCTCGAAGACAACCACGCAGACCGGGAAGATGAGAAAAAAGAGAACGAAAACGAAGACGATTCCGATGAAAAAACAGCGCGCCAGCCAATGATCCGTAGTCGCGCATTTCATGCGGTTCTCCGGCGGTTGGCTGCCACATGTTGGATGAGATTGACCGTCGCGACGATGGCGAAGGACATGACGAGCATGGCCAGCCCCAGCCCCGCCGCGCCGACGTAATCAAATTCCTCGAGCTTGATGATGATGAGCTGCGGCGTGATTTCGGTGGCGTAGGGAATCATGCTCGAAATGAAAACGATGCTGCCATATTCCCCCACGCCGCGTCCGAACGCCAGCATGATGCCGGTCAAAAGCGCCGGGCTGAGCGCGGGAAGAATCACGCGCCGGAAAGTCTGCCAGCGATTCGCGCCGAGGCACGCGGCCGCCTCTTCCACCTCGGCGGCCAGGTCGCTCATGACCGGCTGGAGCGTGCGCACGACAAAGGGAAATCCGATGAAGGTAAGCGCAATCAGGATTCCCCACGCGGTATAGGCGATGTGCCAGCCGAACCATTGGTAGAGGAGCTGGCCGATGTAACCGCCGTTGGTGGAAAAAACCTGGGTCAGCGCAAGACCGGCCACGGAAGTGGGCATGGCGAAGGGCAAATCGACGAGGGCGTCGATAATTTTTCTGCCGGGGAATTGATACCGGGTCAGCGACCACGCGGCGACGAATCCGAAAAAGCCGTTGAGCAGCGCGGCGGCAAAGGAGAGGCCAAAGCTGAGCCGATAACTGTCAAGCGCACGGACGTCGGTGGCCACGTGGATGACGTGCCTAATGACTTTAAAGACGCTGGGATACTCCGCCGTGGGAGTGACTGTCTTGAGGATCAAGGCTGCCAGCGGGATCAGCACGATGGCGCTGAGATAGAAGACTGTGAAACCGAGCGTGAGGTGGAATCCGGGCAGGATGCGCCGACGCCGGTTGGGACGCCAATCTGTTTGAGGCTCGGTTTGATCGATCTCCACAGGCACGAGAGTCTGGCTCTTTTCAGGGAGAGAAGCTATCGCATTCACGCGAGGAACCTAGCTGAAAGTCCGCGCGAATAAAGTCAAATCTATTGATTTAGTAGTGTTTTGTCTCAAGAACTTGAATGCAAGTTACTTGAGTACATTTATAGCTTGTGAAACGGTTTACGGCTGACCTTCGGACGGCATGACCCGGCGCGAATTAACTTCGACGCGCCCCGTGCGACCGGCAGTGACGGTGACGCTTTTCGCATTCGGTGAGAAGGTGAGCGTGACGACCGCGTTTCTGTCGGCGTCGACACTCTTGCCGCAAACATTGAAATGGAGTTCGCCGGGAGCGGTGGCGTTGGGCGCCAAAACGGCAGTCAATCGCTGATTGGAATTGATCCCGTAACTGACTTGAAACGAAACGTCGCTGAGCGCCACCTGTTGAGCGATGGCAGGAGCCGACAATTCGGCCGCTCGCTCACCTTTCGGGCCAAAGATGACCAGCTTGTCGTGGGGCCCGACGATGACAGCGAAGCGATCTCTGCCCATTGCGAGGGACGAGACCGCAACGAAACAGATCAGAGCGGCCAAAAAAGTTTGAAGCCCATTGGTGAAAAGGATTTTTCTCATTTGCTTGTAACGACTAGCACGATGCCCAGCCCGCTGCAATCGGATTCGCTTCAATCGCCGCCGAGGGCTTCCGCGATCCGCGCGCTGATCGCGGCGAGTTCGGCATCGGAGGCATTTTCGGGAACGAAGATGCGCTCGCCAGTGATCAGGCGGCAGGCGGAAAAAGGAAGCGGGACTTGAAAGCGGTCCCAACTGTCGAGCCGATATTTCCATTCCAGTTGGTATGTGACGGCGACGATGGGGCGCTGGGTCATCTGAGCGAGGCGGAGCAGGCCGGGTCGAATTTGATAGCATGGCCCACGCGGGCCGTCGGGAGTGATGGCGATGTCGAGGCGCGGATCGCTGGAGGCGCGGACAGCGCCGAGCATCGCGGCGGTGCCATGGCGCGAGCTGCTGCCGCGGACCGCCTTGACGCCGAATCGCGCGGCCACATCGGCAATGAACTGACCGTCGCGGCTGCGGCTGATAAATGTCAGGATGGCGCGTCCCCGGCAATAGCGCTCATGGAAAAAGGCGATGAGCGCCGTCCGGTTGTGCCAGAAAGCGACGATGACGGGAGGGTGGTCCGGGTGATTAAGGACGTGGCCGCAATCATCGAGAGTCATGCGTAAAGTCGATCCAACCAGGCGAATCACCAGCGAACTGAGCCAGACGACAAAGTGTTTCATCCGATGATCGATGTGCGCAGTCGATTGATGAGCCGGGAAACAGCGCGGCTGGGGGTTTTGACCAGCAGCTCCGTCATGAAGGCATCCCACGTCATGGTCCGGGGTTCAGCCACAAACCGAAGCATAAACAAGCCTGCGGCAATGGTGAAGGCCAGCGTGACATAAAACAAACTGTAGCTGTTCCACTGCCAGTATCCCCACGCGACGCCCCAATGATCGAGGTAATCGAGGATTTTTCCCCAGACCAGCGGAACCAGCCCCACCGTCAAGCTGCTCGCAACGCTGTAGAGCGCAAGAAAGTGGGGGCGGCCCATGGCGGGGACAATTCCCATCACGATGCGGACGTTGGCCAGACCCCATAGCGCGCCACCGAGTCCCGAGGTGAAAATCTGAATGCCAAGGACGATGTTATTGAAAGGAAGAATTCCCGCAGCCACGGCTGCCCAGCCGGTGAAATGGCAGACGAAAAGAATACCCGAGGCCGTGAGCGCCGGTTTGTTGCCGGCCCTGTCGATCAGACGGCCGACCAGGAACAGGCCCACCGCAAGAACGATGGTGCTGAAACAGGCAACGAAAACAACATCCGAATCGCTTACATGAAGAAAGGCACGGAAGTACCGCACCCAGAAAACACCCGACGCGCCGAAGGCCGTGTTCATGACTACATTGTAGCGGATGTATTTGAAGAACGGCGGATAAAACAGCATCTCACGCCACGGCATGGGGGTGGGGTTCTGGACGATTTTTTCCACCGGCACATCGGGAATGCGGCGCAAATAAAAGAGGCTCGCAAAGGCCGACGCGGCGCTTATGGCAAAAACGATGGCGAAGGAATATCGGGCGTCGTGAAGGCGCATGAGCCACGCCGAGACAAAAAGGCAGGCGATGCCGGCAAGCGCGCCGGCCAACTGGTCCTTGGCCAGGAATTCGCCGCGCCTGCTTTCGTGCACGATATGCGTAAACCACGGCAGGAAACCGCAGACTGAAATGCCGCGCATGGCGTTATAAATAAAGGCAAGCGCAAGCATCATTATCATCCTCGTGGTGACGCCGATAGAATTGGGAAGGAAAGCGACAATCGCCATCACGACGACCACGCAACTGCGGGTGGTCCAGCCGGTGAGAACAAACCGGCGATAGCCGACCTTCTCGACAAACCGGGCGGAGGGAATTTGGAGGATGTTGAGGACCGGCGAGAGGCAGCCCACGATGGCGATGATTTCCGCATTGGCATTGAGATGCTGAAAAAAGAGGAGCATCGGCGCGCCGAGAATCACAGTCCACGAAGCCGTGTTGAAGGCCTCGTAAATGTAGACGTTGTGGATGTCCGGCGGCATCGGCTCCGGCAACGCTGGGGAAGGCACATCCTTTTCCACAGGGAGGGGTGTCATGCGCCGGAACTCATTGCCAGGGTAGCCATGTGAAAAATCGAGCTTAGGGGCTATTTCCAAAATAGTCGAGATTGCGCGGAGACCCTTGACGATCGAAGCATAGTAGAATCATAAAACAATTTTCGATAAAAACAATTCTACCCACATTGTTCGTTTTCAATGTGGGTAGAATTTGATTGTAATCAAGCTTGTACAAAGGAAAGCCACATCAAACAAGCCCAATCTCTCCACGCTGCCTACAGTCAGAATTAACATTTCTTGGAAACCAAAAACGGGGTAATATACTTGACTGTGCCAGGCATCAGCGCTCCCAAACGTCTTGTCGCTCTCAGTGCGGACGGGGCTGACATGCTCTACCAGCTTGGGGTGTGGCCTCAGGTCGTGGGGACGACGGCTTTCTACGAGCCTCCGCCCGGCGCGGAAGAAAAACAGCATGTCAGCGGTTTCAGCTCGGGCAATCTGGATGCGATCCTGCGGCTTGAACCCGATTTGGTCATCACCTCGACCGATGTGCAGCATCAACTCGCATCCGATTTGATCAAGGCGGGCGTGAGCGTTTTTGCCATTAACTCGCACAGCCTGGAGGAAATTTACGATGCGATCCGCAATCTTGGCCAGATCGTGCGCAAGGGCAGGCGCGCGGAGGAATTGGTTGCGCAAATGGAGCACGCCTTGGAACCCGTTCAGCTCAGGGGCGCGCATCGTCCGCGAGTTTATTTCGAGGAATGGCCCGAGCCGTTGATCACGGGGATCGGCTGGGTTTCGGAATTGATCGAGCGGGCGGGCGGAATCGATATTTTCGCCGAGTTGCGTCGGGAAAAGAAAGCTGCGGCGCGCGTCGTCGCGCCGGAGGAGGTTTCCTTGCGCGCGCCTGAAATCATTTTTGCTTCCTGGTGCGGCAAGCCGGTGCAGGTGGCGGACATTCTTTCGCGACCCGGCTGGGACAAGATTCCCGCCGTTCGCGCCGGACGCCTCATTGAAATTCCCTCCGGGGACATCCTGCAGGCGGGGCCGCGTCTGGCGCGAGGTTATGAGATTTTGAAGCGGGAGATCGCCCGCCTGAGGAAGCTGCCGCCCCACGTCCGCTTGAATTCGCGCAGTTGCCCGACCGCCTCGCAACGGCTATCTTCCTCTGGCTCCATGACCACGCCCCACCTTTCCGATCCCCGGTTCTTCATCAATCGCGAATTGAGCTGGCTGGCCTTCAACCGGCGCGTGCTGGAGGAAGCGCAGGACACAAGCCAGCCGTTGCTGGAACGCGTCCGCTTTCTCGGCATCGTGACTTCCAACCTGGATGAATTTTTCGAGGTGCGCGTGGCCGGCATTAAGCAGCAGATCGACCACGAGTCCGACGACGCGGGGCCCGACGGCATGAGCGCGCGCCAGACCTTCGACGCGATCCGGCAGGATGTCCTGAAGCTGATCGGAGACCAATATCAGCTCTGGAACGACGAGCTTCTTCCCGCTCTCGGAAAACACGGCGTTTTTCTCCACGACTTCAAGAGCATGAGCAAGGAGGACCAGAAATGGGCCACCCATTATTTCCGCGAGGAAGTCTTCCCAGTGCTTACGCCGCTGGCCGTCGACGCGAGCCATCCTTTCCCGCAACTGCAAAACAAGAGCCACAATCTATTCCTCCGGCTGAAACGGCCCGAGCGCCCCAACGAAACGCTCCATGCCGTGGTCGCCATCCCGCGCGTCCTGCCCCGGCTCGTGCGCATTCCCCATCCGAAAGCCGACCAGTGGCACTTCATCCTCATCCAGAACCTGATCCAGAATCATATTCACGATCTGTTTCCCGGCCTGACGGTCGAGCAGGTTTACGGTTTCCGCATCACGCGCAATAGCGATCTCTACATCGACGAGGAAGAAGCCGAAAACCTGCTCCGCACCATCGAGGATGAATTGCGCAAGCAGGCGCGCGGCAACGCGGTGCGGCTCGAAATCGAACACGGCTGCCCACAGGACATGCAGCATGTGCTGCTCGATATTTTCAAGCTGGGCGAGGACGACGTCTATCCCGTGAGCGGCCCGCTCAACTTCCTTCACCTGATGCCGCTGGCCTCGATCGACGCGCTGGCGTCATTGCGCGACAAGCCCTATGTGCCGGTAGTCTCCCCTATTCTGCCATCGGGCTGCGATTATTTTAAGATCATCCGACAGAGGGACGTGCTCCTGCATCATCCCTACCAGAGCTTCTCCAGCGTCGTGGAATTCCTGGAGCATGCCGCGAGCGACCCGGCGGTGCTGGCGATCAAGATGACTCTTTATCGCACCAGCGGCGACTCCCCCATCGTCCACTCGCTGATCCACGCCGCCGAGCAGGGCAAGCAGGTCACGGTGCTGGTCGAATTGCGCGCACGCTTCGACGAGGCCAACAACATCCTCTGGGCGCGACAACTCGAGGAAGCCGGCGTGCACGTCGTCTACGGGTTGGTGGGACTCAAGACCCATTGCAAGGTGCTGATGCTCGTGCGCCGCGACGAAGACCAGTTGCGCCACTACCTCCACCTCGGCACGGGAAATTATCATCCCAGCACGGCCCGCTTTTACACCGACCTGAGCCTCTTCACCGCCAACGAAGCGTTAGGCGAGGAAGCGGCGATGCTTTTCAACACGCTGACGGGGCTTTCGGAATTCAAGGGCATGAAGCATCTGCTGGTCGCGCCGTTCCAGATGCACGACTCGTTTTTGAAACTGATCCGGCACGAACGCGATCTTGCGCGACGTGGCAAGGAGGGACGCATCATTGTGAAGCTCAATTCGCTCGTGGAGGAAAGCCTCATCATCGCGCTTTACGAGGCGTCCCAGGCCGGTGTGAAGATCGACCTGATCGTGCGAGGCATCTGCTGCCTGCGTCCCGGCGTGCCGGGCGTGAGCGAAAACATCCGCGTGGTGAGCATCGTGGGCCGATTCCTCGAACACAGCCGGATTTTTTACTTCGGCAACGGCGGCAAGCCAAAGGTTTATCTTGGCAGCGCCGACTGGATGCCGCGCAATCTTTTCCGGCGCGTGGAAGTGGTCTTCCCGGTGCTCGATCCGGGCCTGCGCAAACGCATCACCGAGGTGATTATCCCCGGCTACCTGAAAGATTGCGTGAAGGCGCGCGTGCTCGGCTCCGACGGCGTTTACAGGCGCGCCGTCTGTCCGCCCGGCCAGGAACCCTTCCAGGTGCAGCTCCATTTCCGCAACCTCGCCCGCAAATCGGCCTCGCGCAGCGTCGAGGCCAAACCGGAACCTCCGCCAGCTGATGAGACAAAGCCAGACGTGGCGTGAAGTAGCCGAGCCCTTACGAGCGTGGCAATCAATCTACGCTTTCTTGAGCATGACTTGATGGGTCCCCTCGCCGAAATCCGACGCGCTTGCGCCATAGCCCGGCGGCGGCTGGAAAGTCCCGCGGCACTGGGCCGGAACGGTGAATTGCACGCGGAGAGTGTCGCCGTCCAATATCCACCGAATGCCAGCATGTCCGAAAGCTGTCGGCAACGTTGCCTCGGCCCAGGTGATCGAACTGCCCGGTCGCGGACGAAAGATGATGTGCTTATAGCCCGGCTCCTCGGGATCAAGCTCGATGCCCGCCACCGAGCGGTACATCCACGCACCGACCGCGCCGTACGCATAGTGGTTGAAGGAATTCATCGCTTTGTCCTGAAATCCTTTTTCAGGCGTCCAGCCGTCCCAGCGTTCCCAGATGGTCGTGGCGCCGTTCTTGATCGGGAAAAGCCACGAAGGAAAAGTCTCCTGCTCGAGCAGCTTGTAGGCAACGTCGAGATGGCCCGCTTCTTCCAGCACTTCCAGAAGATACGGCGTACCGACAAACCCGGTGGCGAGATGGAAGTTGCGCTTTTCGATATCGCGCACCAGCTCGCGCGCCGTCGTGGTGCGCGCCGATTCCTCGACGAGGCCGAAATGGAGGGCGAGCACATAAGCCGTTTGCGTTCCCGACACGACAAGACCTTCCGGCGTGACAAAGCGGCGGCGGAACGCGTCGACGATCTCGCCGTGCAGGACGCGATATTTCTTAGCGTCGTCGTGCCTGCCTAAAATATCGGCCACTTTCGCCATGATGGAGGCATCGTAGGCATAGAACGCGGTGCCAATGAGATCATACGGCGTGATGCCCTCCAACTTGCCACCGCCGTCGAGGGCGAGCCAGTCGCCAAAGCACCACTGAGCCGCATCAGGATGATTGCGGATGTGGCCGCGAGCGTTCGCCGCCATGAATTCCATGAACTTTTTCATCGAGTCGTAGTGCGTCTCAAGAATCGAGCGGTCGGCGTAGCAAAGATAAATGGTCCACGGACAGATGATCGTCGCGTCGGCCCACGCGGGGCCGGAGTCCTGAGTGGGTTCCTCTCTCGACCAGGGCGCGGGCACCACCCAGGGGATGCCGCCGTTGGCGCGCTGCGCGTCGCGCACGTCCTGCATCCATTTGTGGAAGAACCCGCGCACGTCCATGTTGAAAGCCGCGGTGCGAATGAAGACCTGGGCATCGCCGGTCCAGCCCAGCCGCTCGTCGCGCTGCGGACAATCGGTCGGCGCCTCAAGGAAATTGCTTTTCTGGCCCCAGACGATGTTGTGCTGAAGCTGGTTGAGGCCTTCGTGCGAACAGCGGAAAGTTCCGGCTGGTGGAGTGTCCGAATGAAGCACAATACCGATCACTTCGACGAGGTCACCAGGTCGAATCCCAAAAACCTGGGCATAACGAAAGCCGTGAAAAGTGAAGCGGGGCTCCCACGTTTCCGTTTCATCGCCTCGGCAGGTGTAATAATCGGTGGCACGGGCGGCGCGCAGGTTTTCCGTGTAAATGCTGCCATCGGGATTGAGCATTTCCGCGAAGCGCAGTTGCAGCGTGACGCCACGCGATGTCCGGACGGCGATGCGAACACGCCCGGTAAAATTCTGGCCGAGGTCGAAAATACAGCCCTTGTCGTGATCGAATTTGCGCTCGGAGACGGGCTTGATTTCCTCGATGCGGCGCACGGGCGGGCCGATGCGCGGCACGATTTCTCCCGGATGTTCCGGCGGCGCGACCACGACCGGCTGCCAGTGGCCGTCGTCGTAACCCGGCTGGGACCACGCCCCCAATTCAAGGCGCGCGTCATAGGATTCGCCCATGAGAATGTCGCTTTCGAGAATCGGACCGGTCGCCGTTTTCCACGAAGAATCGGTCCCGATAATCGCGGAGGAACCGTCCGCTAAAATCACTTCCAGCCGCGCAAGCAGCCGGGGGCGGTCGCCATAAACCTGACGCCCGCACCATGCCACAAAACCGCAGTACCAGCCATCGCCGAGAATCGCACCGAGCGCATTCTCGCCCTGGCGAAGCAGCGCCGTCACGTCATAGGTCTGGTACTGCACGCGCTTTTGGTAATCGGTCCAGCCGGGCGCAAAAATTTCATCCCCGACACGCTGGCCGTTGATTTCACATTCGTACAGACCAAGCGCCGTGATGACGAGCTGCGCCGAGCGCACCGGTTGGTCGAGCCGAAATGATTTGCGCATGTAGGGCGCGGGCACGGAAGTGCGCTTGCCACCGATGATGGGCGAGGCGATCCATGAGGCTTGGGCAAAAGCGGGAGAGGAATCCATCGTTAATGCTTAGCTTGTCGCTCGAATATCACGCAATCTTTTCCAGCGTTCGGAGGTGATTTTTCGCTCTTTCTATTCGAGATTGCTCCACACCGCAACGGTATCGGCGGTGAAAATTTTCTCCAGCGCCTCGGCGGCGTTCGATTCGGTCAGCGGAAAAATCTCCGTGGTGCCGGTTGTTTCCGGTGATGATTCGACGATCTCGGCCATTCGGGCGGTGGGAAAATCCCCGACAACCAAATGCAGAACGCGGCGCGGGTTGGGGAAGGTTTCCTCGCTCATAAACGAATCAGGTAATCATGCGAGCAGACCAGCTCGGCTGTTTTTGCCACGGGAATGATTTCAAATTTCCACGGCGACGTTTCGAGCGCCTTCACGTCCGTAAACGAATCCTCCACGTAAATCGGACGCTGCGACTCGGCGACAAGCGGCAGGTAACGCGTGAAGTTATCCTCGTCGACCAATTCGTCGGCGTATTCCTGGAGGCTGTAGCCCGCGACCGGTCCGCGCAAAAGCAGCGTCACGTCGGTCTTTTTCCAGACGCCGATGCCCGCCGCGATGCGAATCGCCTCGGCGGGACGCGCGCTGGAGCGCGGATCGGTTTCGATGATGACGAGGGTTTTAGGAAGGGACATGGCGGCGAAATTTAAAATGAAACGAACCGGTCGGTGCTTCCGACCACATCGGCCAGCACGGTCAATCCCGACCACGCCGCGCTTTCGTCGAGCGTGATATTCCGGCGGCCCGCGCCGTAGGCGCAGCCGAAGAGACTCGCGCCGCGCGCCTTGAGCGCCTGCAGTTCGGGCGTCGCCACCGAGCGCACGCCTTCGTCGATGCAATAAAGATAGACGCGGATGCCGCCATCAATGGCCGCGTTCATCAGCGCGAGCGCCGGACGAAAATTCGGATGCGCCGGGGCGGTCGTCAGCAGGACGCCCAGTTTTTTGCCCGCGAGATTTGCGACCGCAGGCTCAGGCATGGGCGTTCAGATTCACCTGCGAAATGGAGAGCCCCTCCGCCACGAGCATGACCGGAATTCCGTCCCGGATCGGATAAGCGACGGCGCGATCCGTCCGGATCAACGCGCCTTCAACCGGCTGGTCGACGGGATTTCCGCCTGCCGTGCGGATGCGCCCCTGGCGAATGGCGTCGTTGAGCAGGGCGATTTCGCCGGACGTGGCAAGAGCAATATCCTGGTGGGTCTCGGGGCAAACAAGCAGGGCAAGAAGTTCGGCGTCGATCATGGTCTTTGATCTAGAGGCTGTGCGAAAAGTTGGCGCGGGTCACGCCGAAAGAGTATAATGTGGCGCCAGCTTCAAACGGATGCACTGCGTACCCCCTCCCCAGACTTGATCTTTCTCCTCAAGCTGCGCATGATCTCCCGTTATCCCGCACCCACACACAAAGATGAACCTGACTCCCCTGGAGTTTGAAAAACCGCTGGTCGAACTCGAAAAGAAGATCGAGGCCCTCAAGGTCCAGTTCGAGGAACATACCACCGACGCCGGGCCCGAGATCGAGGCGCTGGAGGCGAAGCTCCAGGAGGAGCGCGAGCAGCTCTACTCGAATCTCACGCCGTGGCAGCGCGTGCAGATCGTGCGCCATCCGGGCCGACCCTACACGCTCGATTACCTGAAGCTGCTCTCGGAAGATTTCATGGAGATGAACGGTGACCGCTGCTTTGGCAACGACCGCGCCCTTGTCGGCGGGCTGGCCACAATCGGCGACGAGCGGGTGATGATCATCGGCCATCAGAAGGGCCACGACACCAAGCAGAACATCCGCCACAACTTTGGCCTGGCCCATCCGGAAGGCTATCGCAAGGCGCTCCGCCTCATGCGCATGGCCGATAAATTCGGTCTGCCCATCGTGAGCTTCATCGACACGCCGGGCGCCTATCCCGGCATCGCGTCGGAGGAGCGCCACATCGCCGAGGCGATCGCGGTGAATCTGCGGGAAATGTTTACGCTCAACGTACCGATCATCGCCGTGGTACTGGGCGAAGGTGGCAGCGGCGGCGCGCTCGGCATCGGCGTCGCGGACCGCGTGCTGATTCTCGAAAACGCCTATTACTCGGTGATCTCGCCCGAAGGCTGCGCCGCGATTCTCTGGAAAGACCAATCGCACGCGCCGAAGGCCGCCGCCGCGCTGAAGATGACCGCACCCGACCTGCTGCAGCTCAAGCTCGTCGACGAGGTGATTCCCGAACCGCCGGGCGGCGCGCATCATTCGTGGGAAACAGCCGCCGCCACAGTGAAGGAGGCCGTGCTGCGCCACATCGCGGCGCTGAGGCAGCTCGACGAATTCGAGTTAAAAGAGAAACGGTACGCCAAATTCCGGGCCTTTGGCGAAGTCAACGAGCCGGTGGCGTAACCGCTCTGAATTTTGACGGAATCAACGGAATTCACAAAATTCAGCTTCCGTCATCCTGAGCCTGTCGAAGGATCAGCCTCCAGGAGATTCTCGCGAACGCAACGGACGCTGATCCCTCAACAAGCTCGGGATGACCGGGTTCTTTATAAAAATCTTTCCATGTCTCACACAGAAGTTGACGAAATTTTTATGCGGCGGGCGCTGGAGCTGGCCCGCGAGGCGCGCGCGCGCGATGAAGTTCCTGTCGGCGCGGTGCTCGTCCGCGACGGCGCGATCCTGACGGAGGCCGGCAACGAGGTGGAATCGCGCCAGGACGCAACCGCCCATGCGGAGATGCTCGCGATTGGCGAGGCGCAGGCGCTGCTGAAGACGTGGCGGCTCTCCGGCACGACGCTCTACGTGACGAAGGAGCCGTGCCCGATGTGCGCGGGCGCGTTGGCGCATGTTCGGGTTGACCGAATTGTCTTCGGCGTGGGCGATCCAAAGGCGGGCGCGTGCGGCGGTGCATTCCAGCTTTTCGATCTGCCCGGCCTGAATCATCACTGCGAGATCACGTCCGGCGTGCTCGCGGCGGAATCGCTCGGGCTGCTCCAGGATTTTTTCCGGGAGAGAAGAATGGAAAGTTAAAGGTCAAGGAGCTTTCCATTTGGCGCTGTCCGGGGGTTCAAACGTAACGCTGATATGATCCCGATCATAAGCAACAACCGATGAGCCGGTATAGAGAACCGAAACTTCCTTGGTCAGATGCTCTTTCTGGTATATCGCGATGAGGTACAAATCGCCCGATTCGGTCTTATCAATAAAACGCCACTCAACTCTCGGATTATTCGGGCGATTTCCAGACATTTGCCACCCACCCTGAAAAGTAGTTTTTTGGGCAGGAGACTTAAAGTTGACATGATTCTTAAAGGGGATCGTCTGGGCATGTCCAACCTGGTCTCCATAATCCATCGTAATTTGGACATCTGGATAAGTGAAATACGACCGATAATCAGGCTCTTTGGCCTGTGCGCTCATTGCGGCTGCGGATAAAATCAACAGTACAAGACGATGCATGGAAAAGATTCCTATCACCATGTCAACTCGCCTGCAATTCATTCCTCGTTTCCACGTTGGACTTGGGCCACGCTCTTACGAGCGCGGCTACGACTGCACCGTCGCCCGGGGGACTCGTCCCTCGGCGACAGCTACCAGCAATCAGGGTCAGGACAGAATCTGGCCCTCCAGGAAAACGCCTTTAAATCTTCACCTTGAACGTCTCGCCGGGACGGAGGTCGAGGATGAAGGCGGTGAGCCATTGCGCGAGGTTTTCGAGGTCCTTGAGATGGATGGCCTCGACCGGGGTGTGCATGTACCGGTTCGGTACCCCGATGGCGACCGTGGCGATGCCGCCGCGCTGAAGGAAGATCGCGTCGGCGTCGGTGCCGGAATAGCGGGGATCGATGCCGCGCTGGAACGGGATTTTGTTTTTGATTGCGACTTCATCGAGCCGCTTGACGAGCACCGGATGATTCACGCTGCCACGGCTCAGGATCGGTCCCTTGCCGAGGCGCTGGTCGCCAAACCGCTTTTTGTTGGTGACGGGAATGTCGGTGGCCTGAGCTACATCGACAACCAGCGCGGCATCGGGGCGCACGGAATAACCGAGCATGTGCGCGCCGTAGAGGCCGTTTTCCTCGCCGACCGCCGACGCGGCAACGACGCTGGCTTTGAGCTTTTTGCGCGACTTGGCGCAGAGCCGCAGAACCTCCGCCGCGACGAAGGTGCCGATGCGGTTGTCGCAGGCGCGCGCGATGTAGATGTCTCCATGGAGCCGCTGCCAGCCGACGATGTAGGTAATGAGATCGCCAACCGCAACGCGCTTCTCCGCGTCCTTGCGGCTGCTCGCGCCGATGTCGATGAAAAGCTCGTGGAGTTCGGGCACTTCCGCTTTCTTGCCGCGGTCCTGCATGTGAATCGCCAGCGCGCCGATGACGCCGAGCACTTCGCCGTTGCGGCTGTGGATGTGGACGCGCTGGCCGCGCGCGAGACCGGGATCGTGCCCACCGACGCCGCTGAAGTAGATGAAGCCGTCGTCGTCGATGTATTGGATCTGGAACGCGATCTCGTCGGCATGGCCCTCGACCATGATCGTGGGCGATCCCTCCGTGTGGATCACGGCAAGCGCGTTGCCGTAGGTGTCGGTCTCGACCTTGTCGGCAAACGGGGACACATAATCGAGCCAGACGCGCTGGCCGCGCGCCTCCTGGCTGGAGGGCGTTGGGGTATCGAGGAGATGGGTGAGAAATTCGAGGGATTCCGGGCGCATGGGGGAATTCTGGACAAAATTGACGTGATTAACGACTGAAAAAAACGCCCTGACTGCAACAAGAACATTCGATAAAAAAGCTTGCTTGCAATCTCCTCTGGGCGCACCAAATTAACGACATGAGCAAGGCCGAGCTTCTCGAAGAAATCTCCAAGTTGACGCCCGAGGAAAGAGGCGAGATTTGGGATGCTCTTTGGACATTGGAGGAACGCCAGATGCTGGGTTCCAGTGCGCCAAGCGATCACGAAAAAGAGGTGCTTGATCGCGAGATGGAAGACTACGAGAAGAATCCCTGGGTTGGAGCATCCTGGGAGGAAGTCGAGGCGCGTCTCCGGCGTAGCACGTGAAATGGTTTGTCTTTCCTCGTTCCCAAACTCTATTCACAGTCATCCCACAGGGATGAAATGAGGGGATAAGCTCAGAGGGAAAGAGGGTTCATTTGGGCAAGATTGAGTTTAAAGATATTTCGGCTGTCCC
>Ga0302319_10002177_pt1 | contig 42845 bp, 42 predicted proteins | sample Bog_T0_2_FD_203319 | JGI IMG/M metagenome (GOLD analysis project Ga0302319, IMG submission 203319) | Peat permafrost microbial communities from Stordalen Mire near Abisko, Sweden - Bog_T0_2 | ecosystem: Environmental > Terrestrial > Soil > Wetlands > Peat | place: Sweden: Abisko, Stordalen Mire...
TAACGCCATCATTTCGAATAGTGCGCCGTTTTCCTCGACGAGCTGGAATCCCAACCGCTTCGTGCCCATGGTGCGCCGGACCGCGGCAGCCACTGTCACCGGCTATCTGGCAAACGGACAGTCTTACACCTATCCGGTAAACGCGGGCGATCCTGTCGCACTTCATCGCTTCCCGCTCGATCGGCTCAACTGGCTGACGTACAAGGGACCGAGCGCCGATCTTCCCACCACCGATGCCCTTTATAATCCCGGTGGCACGGACACCGCCATTCAAGTCTGCTTCGGTCTCGTTTGGGCCGTCCCTAAAGCCAACAATCCCGACTCGAACTGGACGAGCGTTACCACGAAGTGCCTGTGGCAATACGTGGGGTCAACGCTTCCATTGGGGACGACGGAGCAGGGGTCCATCAAAACGCTCGACCAGGTGGCTGCGGAGTCGACGGCGCGCGAGCCCAATTTTTTCGAGCTCCTCCAAGCCGGCATTCTTTCCGGTTCGCTGGGCGTCAATATCCTCCCCAATAATAATCCCTGGGGAAGGGTCAAGAACACCCTTCAGAACAATATGTTCCCAACCATGGACCAGAGCTACCCGATACTGCAGGTGCTCCGCATTGGCGCGAGCATGATCGCCCAGGTGCAAACTGCTGCCTACCCTGTGAGTATCGAGTACCAGCAGTTTGATGCCGGGGACGCAGCCGATGTCGCACTCGTCGCCAGCGGTGTGGCGAATCTTCCCTACATCAGCGTCTTTCAGCCGATTTGCGGCGCCGGTCCCAGCGATACGGCCTATAACACCAGCCTGGCCTACTCTGCGCAAACCCAACCCGTACACCCGATATCCACCTACTATCTCTTCCAACTCTGGAACCCAACTCAACAGAACACGTCCACATCCATCACGCGGCCGAACGTGAGGCTTGCCCTGCAAGGGAATATCGGTGTCGGCACTCCATGGGCGAACGGACAAGGTTATTCGCCTGTAAGCGCCACAGGAAGCACAACAAATTGGGGTTTTGCGTTCACGGTTAAACCCGCCAGTACGCCTCAAGGCGCGTGGCTCCAGCTAGCGAATGCCGCTTCGAGCACAACCGGCGTCAACGGCTTTCTCAATCCCGCGTTGATCACTCCGGCCGATGTGGTTGCCAGCCAATCGCCCTCGGGCTCGCAGGTGGGAGGCCAGTGGCTCGCCACCCAAACGGGCGGCTCCGTGCTTAATCTCGATCCCAATAACAAATACGAGGTGTTCCATCTCACCGATTCCTCAGGAAATGACCTGAGCGTCAACCTCGGTCAAGCAATTGCCTTCACCGGCGCGCCGACCACCTTGGGCGCCAACGTAGATGCCTTCTTCGGCTATTACAATCCGACCTATGGTACAGCTCCACCGGCAAGCCTGGATACGACCCAGACCTTTCAGATTTTAATGGAATATCAGGATCCTAATGGCAACTGGTTGCCGTATGATTATTGGATCGGGGATAATGATCCGCGCTATTGGACCTATTTCGCTGATTTCGGTAGTGTCAGTCTTCTCGCCACCCGATCCACATCGCCCGGGCCATCGACCAACACGGGCATTGTGCCCTACTACGTTACGACTCTTAACCTAGACTTTAATTGTAACGGAGGCTCTCCGGGCCTCGGGAACCACCCTGGGACCGCGCTCACTTGCGATCCCCGTTCGATTCGCTTTGGACCCTGGCTTTTCAGCGGCTCAGATGGCGGCCAAAGACTCGCGCAGGCCGCCTATAACTCGCGTGAATCGCTCTGGTCCGGTTCCGCCAACGCCAACCTGCCCGCGACGACAGTGTGGGGTGTGAGCGGCTATGGCGAGTCCTACTCTTCGGCGGTAGCCATCCCCGGCACTCTCGGCAATACATTCGACACAACGGCCACCGAGCCTTTCCACAGCTTTTACCTTCCCGCCTGGCTTTGCCGCAATAATATGCCAAACGTCTTGGGAACCACGGTTGCAAGTTCCTACTCCAGTTACAACGACACCGACGGCATTCAGCGCATTGCTGACAGCGGCCTTTTCACCAACGCGCCCACCACGGTAGCCCCCACGGTCGGAAACCCGTTCTACATGGCTGGCACGCGCACCTCGGACCGTCCGGTCATCCTCAATCGCCCGTTCAATAGCGTGGGCGAGATCGGCTACACATTTCGTGACGACCCATGGCGCTCACTCGATTTCTTTTCGGCCTATAACGGCGTCTCCACCAGTCCCGATTCAGGGCTGCTCGATCTCTTTACGGTGAGTGACACGACGAACTCCGTCGTGGCCGGTCGCGTCAATCTCAACACCCGGAACACCGCTGTGCTTCAGGCCATCTTCAATAGCACCGTGGCCGATCCAACCGGCGAAACTTCGGACGCGGCCACCCTCGGCAATCCTGGAGCAATGGCAACAAACCTGGCTACTTATACTTCGACCGCCCCGCTCTCCAACAAAAGTCAGTTAGTGACGGGTTTCGGCCCGAGCCTACCGACTGGCGGATCGACCGGGGTACCGTTCAGCTCAGTCGACGAGCAAAACGTGAAAGCTTGCCGCGAGGCCTACATCCGGGCGCTGGCCGATGTCGGCCAGACACGCACGTGGAACTTGATGATCGACATCGTCGCGCAGGCGGGCCGCTACCCGCCAACGGCCACCTCTCTCGATCAATTCGTCGTGGAAAGCGAGCGCCGGTATTGGCTCCATGTCGCGATAGATCGCTTCACGGGCAAGATTATTGATGAGAGGCTTGAACCGGTGAGTCAATAGGAGGAGAAGAATTATTTCGTAGCATTTCCGCTCACTTTCGCGCGATGAAGGAATGTGCGCCGGGAGGCAAACTCTCGGGAATTTCCGCGGCGAAGCCTTCGGGAAGGGAAAGCGTGCCACGGCTTTCTTGCGGAACCGTTAGATCGACGAGGAAGTTGCCCTCCTTGAGTTCCCAGCGGATAGCAGCCGTGCCGAAAAGAGTCTGGAGCGAAGCTTCCGCCCAAGTGATCGTGCCGCCGGGCCGGGGACGGAAGATGACATGGTGGTAGCCCGGATCGGCTGGGTCGAGATCAAGTCCGGCCACGGTACGGTACATCCACGCCCCGACCGCGCCATAGGCGTAGTGATTGAAGGAGTTCATGCCTTTGCTCTGGAATCCCTTTTCCGGCGTCCATCCATCCCATCGTTCCCAAATCGTGGTAGCGCCGTTCTTCACCGGGAAAAGCCATGAGGGAAATGTTTCTTGTTCGAGTAGCCTATAGGCCACATCGAGATGCCCGGCATTTTCGAGCACGTCGAGAAGGTAAGGCGTGCCGACAAAACCGGTGGCGAGATGATCTTTCCTCTTCTCGATGTCTCGTACCAGTTCGCGGATGGTGGTGGCACGCGTCGATTCCTCGACCAGTCCGAAATGGAGCGCCAACACATGCGCGGTCTGAGTCCCGGACGCGATCAACCCGGCGGGCGTGATGAACCGGTGGCGAAAGGCCTCGACAATTTTACCGCGCAGGATGCGGTATTTTTGAGCGTCTTCGGCGTGTCCGAGAATGTTGGCCACCTTCGTCATAATTTCCGCGTCATAGGCGTGGAATGCGGTGCCAATCAAATCGGAGGGAGTGATCCCCTCATTCTTGCCGCCGCCGTCTAGAGCCAGCCAGTCGCCGAAGCCGGGCCATTTGACCAGATCGGGATGATTGCGGATATAGTCGCGGCATCGGTGCGCGGCCATGAACTCCATATAACGGCGCATCGATTCGTAGTGATCCTCAAGAATCGAGCGGTCAGCGTAGCATAAATAAATGGTCCAAGGGCAGATGATCTCGGCGTCGGCCCAAGCTGGTCCCGCATCCTCAATGGGGGCGTCGGTGGGCCTGGGAATGGGTGCCGCGGGTGGGATGGATCCGTCGTCGCTTTGAGCATCGCGCAAGTCCTGCATCCATTTGCGGAAGAAATCGCGCACATTCAGGTTGAACGCGGCGGTACGCACGAAGACCTGAGCGTCGCCGGTCCAACCGAGTCGTTCGTCGCGCTGGGGGCAATCGGTCGGAATATCGAGAAAATTACTTTTCTGCCCCCAAAGAATGTTGTGCTGAAGCTGATTCAGCAATTCGTTCGAGCAACGGAACGTCCCCGTCGGCACCATCTCCGAATGGAGAACGACGCCGGTTATTTCCAGGAGATCCGCGGGCGCGAGACCCGTGACTTCAACGTGGCGAAAACCGTGGAACGTAAAGCGCGACTCCCACGTCTCCGTCTCGCCGCTTCGGCACGTATAATAATCAATGCAGCGGGCATCCCGCAAATTTTCCGTATAGAGACTGCCGTCGGGATTGAGCACTTCGGCGAAACGAAGTCTGAGTGTAATGTTACGTGAGGACCGCACGCTGATACGGACCCGTCCGGAAAAATTCTGGCCGAGGTCGAAGAGCCGCAGTTCGCCGTTCAAGTTCACCCTCCTAGATTGCTTTACTGGCTTGATTTCCTCGATCCGACGCACAGGCGGACCAAAACGCGGCACGAGCTCCACCGGGTGATCAGGTGCCGCTAGGATGACCGGCTGCCAGCGGCTTTCGTCGTAGCCCGGTTGAGACCACGCACCCAGTTCAAGCCGCGCGTCATACGACTCGCCCATCAGCATGTCGCTTTCCAGGATTGGCCCGGTGGATGTTTTCCACGAGGAATCGCTGGCGAAAGTGATCGTCGTACCGTCCTGCAAAATGATTTCTAGCTGCGCCAGAAAACGGGGTCGGTCGGCATAGAGTTGCCGTCCCCACCAGGCCACATTGCCACAGTACCACCCGTCGCCCAGAATCGCACCCAGCACATTCTCGCCGGGGCGCAGTAACCCGGTCACGTCATAGCTCTGGTAATAAACCCGCTTGTGATATTCCGTCCAGCCGGGTGCGAAAACCTCATCGCCCACTCGCTGGCCATTGATTTCGCATTCGTAAAGTCCAAGAGCAGTGACAATGAGATGTGCTGATCGCACGGTCTGGCTGAGATGAAACGTCTTACGCAGATATGGCACCGGGGCGGAGGTGCGCTTGCCGCCGACAATGGGCGAGGCGATCCAGAAGGCTTGGGCAAAACCGGGAGCAGAGGTCATGCTTCACTTTAAGTCTGATCGCCGCATCACATCCTTGAATATTCCGCCAAATTATAGCATATACCTGCCATGACTATCCGGCGCATACACATCGTAAGGAAGCGCGAGTATTTTCCCAACCGCAAAGTCCGGGTGGTCGTCCACCGCGAGGTGAGACACCTGCCGATGCGACAGCATCGGCATGAATTCTTTGAATTGGTTGTTATTCTTTCCGGTTCCGGCATCCATGTGACTGACAATTTCCGGCATCGGATCGAAGCTGGGGACGTCCTAGTCCTCCATAGTCGCCGTCCTCATGGGTATGAGAAAACGCTCGGTCTGAATCTGATTAATATCCTGATTCGCGTCGATCTCATGAAACATCTTGGCCGAGAATTGGGAGCGTTGCCGGGCTATCACGCTCTTTTCACTCTCGAACCCGCGCGCTGGCGTCGTCAGGCCTATGCCAGCCATCTTCATCTCTCCTCAAACGAACTCGTTCAAATCGAGGAGTGGAGCAATCGGCTGGAGGAGGAAACCTTCTGCCGGACCCAGGATGGTTCGCTCCTCGCCGAGGCCTACCTGACCTTGATCGTCGGTCTGCTCTGCCGCCGTTATGGGAAAAAGAACGGCCTCACCGTGCAGTCCACGGGAAGATTTGGCCGAATTTTAAGTTGGATTGAAAAGGAATTGGGCCAGCCCCTGGCGGTGGCTGACTTGGCGCGCAAAATGGGCATGTCCGAGCGGACTCTCTATCGCCGTTTTCGACTTATGGCGGGAAAAACCCCGGTAACCTACCTGAATCAAGCCCGCATTCATCGCGCTGCGCAGCAACTGGCTGGGCGTGACGGGGAAAACCATCGCATCTGCGACGTGGCGGCTGCCTGCGGCTTTGATGACAGCAACTACTTTTCGCGCTGTTTTCGCAGGGTAATGGGACGCTCCCCGCGCGAATATCGAAAGGCGTACAGGCGTGGGCTGTTCGGGACAGCCTCTTCGGCTTAACCGTGGGATCTAATTTTCGTTTTTCTTTCGCGAAGGAAGCAGTCCGGTGATACGCGGAGCAGACGAACCATTCACCCAGGATCCCTCGATCAGGACACTCTTCGGTATGTCCGGAATGCCTCGCTTATTAGCAAGGATCATTCCGGCTACCTCATCAACCGCGACGCGCCCGACCAAGCGGCTATTTTGATTGACACCCGCGAGTTCGGAGGTTTGATCCAGCAAGTCGATCGAAGCGATACCCAATTTACACCTTGGGACAGATTGCAGTAACTGCAGCGAATAACTCGCACGCAGGCTGAAGTCCAGGATCGCATCAGGTTTATGGAGACGATACCACTTCCGACACTCCGGCATGTGGTCCCTCTCGACCATCATCGTAAACACAGGAACGTGCAAATTAGCGGGGAAGCGACATTGCTCGACGAGATAGCCTCCGAGGAAGTTGAAATCGGTTCTTCGGTTTAGAGTCTCATTGCTGATACAGGCGATCCGTCGATAACCAAGCGATCTCAGCTTTCGCACAGCGAGCCGGGCTGAGCGGTATTGGGCGGGAACGACCGTATGAAGTTGCGGTCGCGCCAGACTAAAGCCCAGCGCAACGGCCGAGAACCGTTCCCAATTGAAACTGAAGTCACTAATGTGGGCTTGGGAGCGCTCCTGCGGCGGAAAAATGACTCCCTGGATATTTCGGGAGTAAAGTACCTTGGAAAGCTGCTTATAATTCATGTTGAAATCGACTAGGGGAAACTCCTCGAGTTTATAGCCTAACTCGACGCACCGCTCGTGAGATCCCTGGCAGTAGAGGGAAAAAGGGGGGGCATGACGGACGTATTCCGGATGTATATGAGTATTGATCCACGCGATCGTCCCCTGATAACCCGAAGGCTTGGCACCGCGTCGATAGGCCATCAGCGCCGACAATGCTGGATCCGGCCGATATCCAATCTGTCGCGCGATCTCCTCAATTCTTTCCCGGGTTATCTGAGGAATGCTGGAATGCTTCCGCAATGCCAAAGAAACAGTGACGCCGCTTACATTTGCAAGCTTAGCAATATCCCGCATTGTTGGACGCTTTTCCATATATCCTTCAAGCACAAAATAGTTAACTTCTCAATGAAAGTTTCCTGAGTGTCGCCAAATTTAAAGTCAGAGACGATACTTACCAACATTCACAGATTTTTACAACGTTTCCTCGCCACGACGCAGATGTGTAATTGGAAAAGCACTGCATGGCCAGCCCCAAAACTATTAATTTAATGAAAACCCATGCTCTCTTTCTCTTGGACGAATTTCACTCCCACAATGTCTACGGCCCCGCAGATCGGAAACGGCTGGAGGCCTTGATTTGCACCCCGTTTCGTTTCCTCACGCAGCTAACGATCCTTGAAGACTCCCACGACCTGAGTGAAGTCGAGGTGATCTTCTCCAGTTGGGGGATGCCCCTCTGCGATGAAACGTTTCTTGATCGATTTCCCAAGCTAAAAGCCATTTTCTATGCCGCTGGGTCGGTGCGCCTTTTTGTTACCGATGCCTTGTGGAGGCGGGAGATTCTGGTGAGCTCCTCGAACAGCGCACTCTCTGTTAGTGTGTCCGAATTCACCCTTGCCCAAATTTTGCTCAGTCTCAAATGGACTTGGCGGCATGCCGCCGATACCCGTACGGCAAGACGGATGATTCATCACACTCCTCCGGGAACCTACGATAGCGTGGTCGGCCTCGTTTCGATTGGTACGGTGGCAAAGAAGCTTCTGTCACTTATGCGGCCATTCCATTTTCAAATTGTTGCCTACGATCCGTTCCTGACCCAGCAGAGTGCGCGAGAATTGGGCGTGAAACTCGTATCCCTCGAAGATCTCTTCGAAATTTCCGATGTTGTCTCCGTTCACACTCCTTGGCTGCCTGAAACCGAAGGAATGATCTGCGGGCATCATTTCAACCGAATGAAACCCGGGGCAACTTTTATTAATACGGCACGCGGCGCGGTGGTCAATGAACCGGAGATGATAGAAATACTTAAGCATCGGCCCGATCTCTATGCTTTGCTAGATGTGACATGGCCCGAGCCTCCCCCGCCATCGTCTCCGCTCTACGATCTTCCCAACGTCATCCTTACTCCCCATATCGCCGGGGCACTCGGTAAGGAGTGCCAACGACTCGGCGCGATGGCCGTTGACGAATTTGAACGATATCTCAAAGGGAAGCCCTTGCTGGGGCAGATTCGTGAAGAAATGATGGCGATGATCGCATGATTCCCTGCAGCGGTCATTTTAGAAGCGTGGATTTGTCCGGTATTGTCGTAAAAAGCCCCCATGGTGCAACAATTACGTCAAAAAACATTACCAACTCAGCCTGATCACCGCAGATGGCCCCGTCACTCACTTCGCAATCGATCCATCAGAATACAAATGATCTTCTTCCGCTCCTCGGTCAGGACTGGCCACGCCATGACAAGACGTGCTAAAATTGGATCGGACGGAATTTGTGTGCCTCCTTGTGTGCCTTGACTCGTAAGTGGCTGTTGTTGCAGAGTGGAATCTGCGGGTTCGAACCCTGTACCGCGCACCATTTCGGCAGATTGATCAGTCTGGACAAGGCTGTCTTTTTCATCTCCAAGCTGCTCATTCCCTGAGAGATCAAGGAGAGGAATACCCCGCATCTCTATTGGTCGACCGTGCGCTCGCCGGTGAAGAATTCCTGAAGGTCGCCGCCGATTCCGAGGAAGGTGTTCTTCACGTCATTGGCCGCGCGGTGCGCGTCGCCTGCGACTCCGCCCGTACCCGTTCCGCCTTTGGCCGCAACCATTCCGGGAGGCGAATACATCGCAAACGTGCCGTCCGAGGCGTTGACGAACACAAAGCCCTTGTTTGTCGATCCATCAAGCAACTGTACCCGCCAACGGAAATCTTGGCCCGTCGTTGTGATTCGCAAGAGAGCCCGGACATTATCGTAGGCCAAGGCGTTCTGTGCGGCGTAGGTCTGCGCTGCTGCCAGCGCCGGTCCCGCGTCGGTAACCTGTGAGCGCGCAAAAGTGAGCGCATCAGGATAGACCACGCCGCCTTTGGCCTCATACGAGCGGGTGATTTGGCCGTTGTCTACTTTGACCGCGCGTCCGTGGGATGGTACGGAGGGATCGCAGAAAATAATCCACCATGTCTGGATCGCAGCTGGGCTTCCCACGCCGTAAACGGAAACGATGCGATCGCGAACGCTTTGGTCGACACCTTCTTTGGCGATTTTAACGGCGTCATTGGAGGTGCTGAGCGCAACGGTAGGTGTGGCAGCGGTCTGAGACTGACCGAGCACATATCCGGCGCCGCCGAACAAGAGCATCAATACGATTAAGCGAAAGATTAGATTCATAATAATAATTGTAGTACTCGCAGCTACGGCTGCTAGTGGGGTCTTCACCCCATTAAAAAACTTTTCATATTTCCCTCGATCGCTTCCGGCTTTGATTAACCGTAACGTGATTCGATTTTTGCCTTCCGGTCTCTCAGCGACTACGGATTTATTTTTTTGGGTTCGATCCACTTATCTTTAGAAATCCAGCCGCTCCGATACATGTAATCTGAGAGTTCCGCTGTGATTTCCCGAGCCGTGCGTGCGGTATCCTCTGTGAGGCCATGAGCAACACCGCCAGCCCCGCCCGCCCCTGCTTGAACCGCGATTTCCACGGGGGTGGCCGCGACTGTTGTAATCGCACCTGGTTCTGCTCCACTGCCGCCTGTCGTTGAAAAAGTCAGGAAAGGAGTATCGACACTTTGGTTCAAGTCATAGACATAGACATTCGTTTCCACCTTGGTCCCACCTGCCCCAAAGCCTATAGCCCCCCGAAGAAGACGGCTGCCTTGATTGACTTTCGTAAATTCGCCTCGAATAAGCCATGCGTTTCCCGGTTGAAATCCTTGGACCGTGCTTGTGGGAACGGCGGGAATAAGGCGATGAGATAGATCCGCGACCAAGCCCGCTTGCATCATAGCCTGGAGATTTCGCTTAAACTCGACGAGTTCAGCACCGTCTCGATCAACCTTAAAATTGCCACGCGTTGTTTCAAAAACAGCAACGTAAACTTTTTGCGGCATATGCGGCGTTGCCTGCTCCGCACCTTTCTGCACGCTTACGGAGGCACAGGAAACTAAAGCGAAGAGCAGGCCCAATCCGGTTACAGATTTTACGATAAGAGTCATGGCGGTTTCATCGATTGAATTTGAAATACATTTTATGCTTATAGATCGTGTTTACTGATTTGCAGGACGCACGGTGGTTTGTTCGGTGGTCGTCGTGCTGGTCGGATTTACGGGACGTACCGTGGTTTCTTCCGTGGTCGAGGTGCTCGTCGTGCGGGGTTCATCAGAAGCACAACCGGAGAGCGCCCCGAGAACGGAAGCCAGGAGGCAGGGGAGCAAGAGTTTTTTCATCATTTGGATTTCATTGACAGGGCGCTATGCGCCCCTGTCTGTTGTTTTATTTTGTTGGCTGGTTTACGCCCAATGGCGCTAACGTGAGTTTGTATGGTGACTCATGTCCTTGCTATCCGGGGACAGCGTGGTTGCAGTTGTGTCTGAAGTGGAGGATTGCCTTTGGTCATCGGCGCAACCGGCAAGTGAGGCAAGTGCAAACGCGGCAAGGCAGGAGAATATCAGGTATTTAATCATATAAGTTTTATTGAAGTTGGCACCACTGGCGCGCTTGCTTAAAACATGCGCGCCGGTGGAATGCCGGGAGGCTTGGTTATTGGCCGGACGTTGTCGTCGTGGTGGTTTTCTTTGTTTCGACCGCCGGTGTGCCTGATGAATCACTCGTCGTGGTTGTGTGCTGCACAACGACTTTTGTAGCGATCATCTTATCGCCGTCTTGCGTATAATAGACGGTCACGGGCAGGCCGGATTTAACGGTCTCCATGGAGACAGGATTGCCGTTTTGATCCACGTAAGTTGTCGTTTTTGTATAAGAGTAACTGACCGGAGCGGATGACGTCGTCGATCTAACGACGATGGTGTCCGGACTGAACTGACTGATGGTGCCTGCGCACTGAGTGGTGGCAGTGGTCGTTGTCGTCGTGCTTTGTGCGGATGCCAAGCTGCCTGTCGCAAGAAGACCCGCGAGAAAGGCTGCGCTTAAACATTTCTTAGTTATTTGTTTCATAATGTGAAAGCTATCCGATGCTACGAGCAAGCGTAATGGGGTGTTCACCCTATACCCATCGGTCCATCTGCCGAGTAGCGTACCTTGAGCAAGAACCAACCAAGGGAACAAAACTATGACAACTCTCATCGAAAAAGATTCACCCTTCGTCCCTCTGATCGTATTAGCCGTCGTGTTCTTACTTCTCCTTGGAGGCGGACTCGGCCTGGCTTATATGGGTGGAGTCTTTACCGGGAAAAATGAAGTGATGGAGAACGACAAGAGGATCGAGAGCTTAACTTTTGTAAAATCCGGGCCAACTACTACTCCTGATCCTGCGCAGCGCTGAGCGGCTCAGTAAGCAAACTTTTTATCGCCTCGGCAAGGCTCTTATGCGATTGCGTTTTAACCGACGAATCATGATGAAAGTGAGAAATGAGATCGAAACCGATATCTTTATCAGGATCGGGAATCACTCGCAACACGGTTGACATCCCTTTTGCGCTGCACAGATTCATGAGGGCGCCAAGGTCTGGAGCGCAGGACGCATCCATCGACTCCAGGTTGCTCAAGTCGGTCAAGAGAAGAAAGCCGTGCTTAAGGTGTTCCATAAGGTCTCGAACCGTGCCTAAGCAGCGCTTCATTTCCTCGGCTCCAATATGCTGACTGTAACTCATCGTCAATACTCGTCCCGACTCGTCCACTTTGCATAAGATCATAACCGTTATAGTTCATAGTGGAAGGGTGGTTGTGAAAACTTAACGACGTGCGCTTCCATGGCCAATTTGAAAATTTTAGACGCACCTTGTTTCCCGCAATTACTGTAGGTAGCGGCAATTAAATCTCCCAGAGTCAGGTTTTTGGATTCGATCCGGCAGCAAGAGGTTTTTGTTTTATGTAGTATTTTCATAGTAGAGATAAGAGTGAGTTTAGTTTTGAGAATGCAGGCCCTGTAATGGGGTCTTATTGGGCAACGACTTCAGAGGTTACTTTAATATCCTCCGCTTCCACGCTCTCGAAGGCTCTTGTCGCGGCATCCGCTTCGTTATCATCAATTGCATGCACGCCTATGAGAATGTGTCCGGATTCCAGTTTTCCCCCATAGAGTTTGGCCTCGTATTCGGGCATACCGTAACCGATCAGGGCTCCGGTCAATCCGCCCGCTGTTGCGCCAAGGGCAGCTCCACTGAGCGCCGCCATGATCGGGCCGGCAGCGACGAACGGGGCTGCACCCGGTATGGCAAGGGCGCCAAGGCCGAAAAGCCAGCCCGCCAGGCCACCGAGGACGCCGCCTGTAGCAGCGCCAGTGGTGGCACCTTCGGGAGCTTTGGTGGCATTGTTGTAGCCTACCTCGCGGGTTTTACCGAACCCGATGTGTTCGACGCCGTTGATGTCGTGATCGGTACCGCTGCTCAAAACGGAAATATCCGTTGCAATGAAGCCAGCATCTTCCAAGGCAGCTACGGCGGAGCGAGCTTGAGTTTCGTTTTTAACAATTCCGAATACGGCAGGTTTAGACATAGTATTATGGGTGAGTGTTGTTGATTGTTACTTCAAGGCAAGCATACCCCCCGGCAAGCAAGTTGCTATGGGGTGTTCACCCCATAATAACTTGCTTCCGATCTCTATGGGGTAAAGACCCCATTACAAGGGTTCATAAAATCCATTATCTTGCGGATATGAAAAATAAAATATCGCGGCATAACCGCGGAATGTTGTTGGTAATGGCCGTTATCTTTTCTGCTTTCATGGCGGGAGGAATCACTGAGGCGCAGGCGCGTGATGGAAATCACGACCGGGGCGAATATGAGTACCAGAACGGTAATTATCATCATCATCATCGCGGATATTGGAATCAAAACAATGGCGTTCGCCTGTGGATCAACGTTGGATAAAAAAATGATCCAAGAATGTCGGGCATAACGCACCATGGCTTTGTGTCCGGCATCAGGGGGTCTTGGTCCTTTTTTCAGAGTAGTAGGATGTTAAGACTTATTTCATCAGGGCATCGCCCTGCATTTACTCGCACCGGCATCGCTCAAAAATAGGGGTTTAAGTTTATGAAATATATGATTTCAAAACTGGGCGCATGCACCATCTCTCTGCTGCAAGAACTTAGCAGCCTCGTCTGGATGGGGAGGGAAACAGTTTCTGAAATTGTGGAGCGGATTGCCGCACGTCGCGCGCCTTTTCGCTTGGAATATTTTTTCTATCAGAGTAATCGCGTGGGCGTGGGGTCGGTCCCGATGGTCATCCTTCTTTCGGTGTTTATCGGACTCACCATGGCCTTGCTGACCGGCTATCAACTTCAGCGTTTCGGCATCGTCACGCTGGTTCCGGCGGTGGTCTCCGTTTCCTTCACTCGAGAGATGGGGCCGCTTTTCACAGGCATTGTGCTGGCATCGCGAATCGGGGCCGCTTACACCGCCGAGTTGGGAGCCATGACCGCCGGGGGCGAGGTCGATGCCATCGAAGGCATGGGCATCGGCGCGCTTCGTTATCTCGTTACGCCCCGGATTCTGGCGATCTTTTTTCTGACGCCATGCCTGACCGTTATTTCCGTCGTATCCGGCATTTTAGGCGGAATGTTCATTTCGAGCCTCATGCTGCAAATCAGTTATAGTTATTTTTACGATCAAGTAATGACCAACCTCCTGGTGAAAGATGTGATGGCCGGGATCGTGAAGAGCTTTTTTTTTGGCGCCATCATCGGAACGATCGCCTGTTACAAGGGCCTGTCGGTCAAGGGAGGCGCCGTCGGGGTTGGTATCGCGACGACTTCCAGCGTGGTAACCGCGATCAGCACCGTGATTGCCTGTGATTCACTCTGTAATATTTTCATCGTCACTTTCTTCCCATGAGTGCGAAGACTGAAAAACTGGTCGAGATGCGTGGCGTGAAATTGCAATTCGCGGACAAAGTCATTTTGGATGGAGTCGATTTTTCCGTTCAGACGCAGGAAATTCTGGTCATCATGGGGCTCAGCGGTGGCGGCAAGAGCACGTTGTTGAGCATCTTGATGGGGCTGCTTAAACCGAATGCGGGTTGCGTTCTTTTTAAGGACGAGGACCTGACCAAACTTTCACGGCCGAAATTAAACGAAGTTCGGACGCATATCGGCATGGTCTATCAAAATGCGGCGTTAATCAGCTCGATGAGCGTGAGCGAAAATATCGGGCTGCCGCTGGAGGAACTTTCGGACAAAAACGACAAGGAGATCGCTTCCATTGTCGATCAGAAGCTGGAGTTGGTGGAGCTTAAGGACGACAGGGACAAGCTTCCCTCCGAACTTAGCGGCGGCATGCAGAAACGGGTCGGCTTGGCGCGCGCCCTGGCTATGGAACCGGAGTTGATTCTTTTCGATGAGCCCACGGCGGGTCTCGATCCGATCAACAGCAAGCACATCGATAATCTCATCATCCAATTGCGTGATAAGCAGAAGGTCACCGCCATTGTCGTCACCCATGAAATGGACAGCGCATTTGCCGTGGCAACACGCATGGCGTTTCTCCATGAAGGAAAAATTATTCTCGAAGGGACGCCCGACGAATTTCGACATTCGGACAACCCCATCGTCAGCGAATTTCTTTTATCCTATTCGGATGAAAAGCACGACAAGGAGTAACTATGCAAATTCACAAAAATGAAATCACCACGGGCATCCTGGTTTTGGTGACCTTTGGTATTTTGATCACCATTTTGGTCATCATCGGAATGCCCGGCGTCATCAAGCCGCTTAACACCTATCGGATCTACTACGACAACGCCAACGGGATTCGCCCGGGCGCGCCCGTGCTTCTGGCAGGCCGCGAGATCGGCAAAGTCACGGCTCTCGAATCCCCGGTGCCGTTGGATAAGCGGCCGAACGGACATCCCGATTACGAAGTCTCCATTGATGTCGAGGTGGCGAGAAACGCGGAGATTTTTCGGACGGTGACGGTACATTTAACCCAGCAGGGCCTCATGGGCCAGCAGGTGATCGACTTTGTACACGAAGACGAAAGCAGCGGATTGGCGGAGAATCACACCGAGTTTGTGGGAGAACGAGTGCCCGACATTTCGGAAGCGGTGGCCGATAATATGAAGCGACTAACCGGGCCTGGCTCCGATCTGGCTCTCACCATCCAAAATGCGAAGACGTTTATGGAGACCTTGAACAATTCACAGATTCCGCAGGTGATCAAGAATACCGAGCAATTCACCGACACCCTCAAGCGGGAACCGTGGCGGCTCTTTTGGCCTGAAACCAAGTCCTACCCGGGCGACCCGCCCACCACGCCCACGAAGAAGAAATAAAGTTTATAGGGTAAGAAAGGTTCCGGTTGATATAGCCGCGGGCAAAATAGGGAGCCGAGAACCAGACAGCCGCGAAAACAACCGCCAAAACGAGCAGGATGGATTCAACGGTTAAGCGAGTACGCCGATTTCCAAATCTCAGCAAGGGACGAAAAGCCTGTGACAAGGAAGCTTGGGTGGAAAAACTCCGCTCCATGAGGTGATCTGCGTTGCGAAGATGAAGGCTTTCCATACAAACACTGTTTGAGTTCCCCCAGCAGCCAAAATCAACCGGGGACTTGGGCGGCGTTATCCCCGGCGAAATCTTCCAATAATGAAACCGATAAAAAGCGCGAGAGCGGCGACGTGGAAAGGCCGTTCCTTCACGTAGTCACGGGCTTGATCGAACGCATTATTCACCGTGTCTTTAGCTACGTCGACATGAGCATAAGCATGGTTTTTGACATCTTCGACAATCTGTCCCGCATCTCGTTTCAGAGTATCGGTATCGTTGATGAGTGTTTCGCGAGTGGTGCTGATTTTGTCATTTGTCATAAGGGTCATTCGGATATGATAGCTTGTTGTGTTGAAGGAAAATCAAGCGGCGTATAGGTAACACTCTGGTAAACAAGCGGCAACGCGTCCAGCACGACTAAAACAATGCAGGCTATTTTGATGATAAGGTTTTCTTTGATTTATGTTTATTGAGTAAATGTTCCGCGTTTTTCTTTCACGAGATCATTTTTGAAAATAATTGTCACTTCCGATGAGCCGCTATGGTAGGTGTAAATCGTCTGCGTACCTCCAACGATGGGTATGGGCTCGGTTTTGGAATCCGCAGGATCGCCCAGAACGGCTTTAACCTCCGTCGGAGACATATCGTCATGGATTTTGTCGAGATTGGCTTGCGTAAGAGACAGCGAAGAAAAGGCTCCGCAGCCGGCCATGAATAAAGACAAGACTAGGGGTAAGTATATTTTCATTTCGTTCCTTTTGTTTGATGGAATGTAAGTTTGATTGACAAGAATTCTATTATCTAACTTGTGGGACTTGAATATCGCCCGAGTGCCCAAGGACACCGAAGGCGGATAAGAGCCATACGACCACACAAATCACCACGACCGCATTGAGTATCTGCTTGATCTTCCCGTCCATGGGGATGTAGGTGTTGACCAGCCAGAGCAGCACGCCAACCACGATTAAAGTTATTATCAGGGATATCATTTGTTGCCTTTCATTTGCCAGCGTTGCCCGGCTTTCATTTATAGAATACGTTGGCAACGTATCTGGCGCTATGGGGTCTACACCCCATCTAACTCTCGCCGCAAAATGTCATGGAGTCTTTGAAACAGATTCGAGGCAGTGGCGAACAGTCGCCGCCAATGTTTTCAAATCAAAGGGTTTGGGCAGGAAAGTATAGTCGGGGGTGTCCTCTGAGCTCTTCTGTGCAATTTCCATGCTATAGCCGCTCATGATGATAATTTTGAGCGAGGGCTTGGCCTTCCAGAGTTGTTTGGCCAGCATCAAGCCACTCATTCCTTTGGGCATTCTCATGTCGGTAAGCACCAAATCGATGGTATCCTGATGTTGTTCCCAGAGTTCCATCGCCTGCTGGCCATTAGAGGCCGAGAGAACCCGGTAGCCGACCGTGGTTAATGCCCGGCTACTTACGAAGAGGAGCGCCTCCTCATCCTCCACCAGAAGAATCGTTTCATTTTGTCCTTTGGAGGAGAGTGCCTGAGGAGTTCCCGTATGAGCCGCCTCCTTTTTCGCCGAGAGAGGGAGGTAGATGCGAAAAGTGGCGCCATGCCCCACGACGCTTTCCACGTTTATCCAGCCTTTGTGCTGATGCACGATTCCGTAAGCTGAAGCCAGGCCCAGACCGGGGCCTTTGCCGACTTCCTTCGTGGTGAAAAAGGGCTCGAACAAATGCTTGAGAACATCCGCGCCCATCCCGCCGCCCGTATCGCTGACCCGCAGACAAACGAATCGTCCAGGACGTGACTCCGGATGGAGTTGGAGAATCTCTGCGCCAAACTCAGCCAGACTGGTATCCAAAGTTAGGGTGCCCCCATTGGGCATCGCTTCCTTCGCATTAAGACAGAGATTGATCACAACCTGATGCAGCATGGCAGGGTCGGCTTCTACCCACAGTTTCTGCGTACTTGGGCGCTGAAGACAGGTGATGTTTTCACCGAGAAGGCGTTCGAGCATCTTGAGCAGACTGGCCAGAGTGGCATTAATCTCCAATTCCTTGGGACACATGGCGTGCTGTCGGCTGAACAGGAGCAATTGGTTCGTGAGATTGGCCGCACGTTTCGACAGTGCTTCCAGCTCACGCAACGATGAGTCGGCTTCCGCAGGCAATTGATGCTGCATTTGCAACAGGTCCAGCCTCAGCAGCATGGCTGCCAGGATGTTGTTGAAATCATGCGCCACGCCTCCTGCGAGTTGCCCAACAACTTCCATCTTCTGGGCCTGCCGGAGCTGTTCCTCGAGAATTTTGCGCGCGGTAATGTCCGACACCACGGCGCGTGCCTCCTGGCCATCAGGGGAGAGTGCAGCCTCGATCTCCACAGCCAAAGGCGGCTGACCTTCTTTGACAAGGAGGGGCACTGTGCAGGTTTGTTTGGCTTGGGTCGCAAAGACTTCCTTGAGCCAGGAGTCGAAGCCAGGCCGGGTGCCTCCGGAAACAAATGCTCCGAAGCGATTTCCCATCAGGCGGCCGCGCTCAAGCCCCAGCAGACGCGCGCCCGGCAGGTTAACTTCGCGGATGGTGCCGTCGACGGCGAGGGTGAAGTAGCCCACGGGGGCAAAATCGTAGAGGTCGGTATAGCGTTCCAGCGCTGCCTCCACCTGCGCCCGCGATTCCATTAATTCCTCGTTCTGCATTTCCAGCTCGATCTGGTGGACTTGCAGTTCGTGGACGAGCCGCTGCGTTTCTGCAGCAGACCTCTGACGCTCGGCTTCCGGCGTATTGCTTTTTAATCGCTTCTCGGCGCGTTGACGCAGGTCGGTGGATTTCCCAGATGGATGCGGATCCTTCTTCATCGTGGTTTCTTTTTGGTCTGCAAATTTTTCCGGGCCTTGCCCAGTTGCGCCGTTTGATGGGTGAAGCGTTTTTCCAGATCGGATTGGGCCTTGCGCAACGCCACCTCCAGATTCTTGGCCTTGGTGATATCGGAAAAGGTGACCACCACGCCGTCGATCCGGTTCTCGTGGGTACGATAGGGCATGATACGCACGGTAAACCACCGTTTATCGCGGGCGGCGACCTGCTTCTCGACAAAAGCGAGCGTCTTCAGCACCTTTTGCGCGTCCTCGGCCAGTCCGGGATAGTCCAGAGTGGTAACGATGTCGGTGATGGGACGTCCGACGTCACCTGGAATAAGCTTGATGATGCTGGCGGTCGGAGTGGTAAAGCGTCGCACGAGGAGGGCGTCGTCCAGGAAGAGCGTCGCAATATCGGTGCTCTCGAGCAGGTTCTTCATGTCATTGCTGGTCCGCGACAATTCGTCCATTTTGGCCTGCAACTCGTGGTTGACCGTTTGCAGTTCCTCGTTCATCGACTGCATCTCTTCCTTGGAGGTCGTCAGTTCTTCGTTGGTGGACTGGAGTTCCTCGTTCATCGACTGCAATTCCTCATTGGTCGATTTGAGCTCTTCCTGCGAAGTCTGCATCTCATCGCGGGTGGCCTGCAAATCCTCGTGCGCCCGCTGAAGCTCCTGCGCCATCGAGACCAACCGGGCGTTGTGAATCGTCGCCTGTTCGGACGATCCCGGCGCTTTGGCGACGGACTCCTTCGCGATGTCCGTAAAGACAACCATCACCGTTCCCCGCAATGTCTCGGGGCTGGTCACAGGTTGGACGGTAATATCCACAATTTGCGTGCCTCCGTTGATTCCCACCTTCACATTCTTGAGCGTAACGACAACTTTTTGCCGGACCGCCTTATGGAAGGCTTCGCTTAACGCGTTGCCCAAGCCCTCGCGGGACATGGCAAAGAGGTTCCAGTTGGCCTTGCCCGCCGCCGGTTCGAGGTATTTGCCCGTTTTCCCGCTGACATAAAGAATATCGCCTTCGTTTGTGACAAGCACCGCCGCTGGCGAATAACGTTGCAGAAGCAACTGGTCCGCGAGCGACTGCAGATTGGGTGCGGGAGACGCCGCCGCCTGTGTGGATGAGCCTGCAACTGCATCCAACCGTGTGCGGGTAAACGCGGAGGGGAACTCGACGAGATTCGCCTGCCGGGATGTATCCAGCCGCCGGTAGAGCCGCGACTTGCCCGCCAGCGGAGTAAAGAGATCGGTTGCCGTGCCGATGGTCTCCGCGCTGCCCAGAAGCAGGATGCCGCCGGGATTCAGACTGTAGTGAAAAAGCGGAATGATCTTCTTCTGCAACTCCGCGTCCAGATAGATGAGCAGGTTTCGGCAGGTCACGAAATCGAGCTTGGTGAAGGGCGGGTGCATGACGAGATTTTGCGGAGCAAAGATCACCATCTCGCGAATTTCTTTTTTCACGGAATAACCGTCATGCTCATCCTTGACGAAGAATTGGCGCAGGCGTTCCTCCGAGACATCCGCGCTGATATTGGCCGGATAAACACCCGCCCGCGCCTTGTCGATGGCATCCTTGTCCAAATCGGTGGCAAAAATCTGAAGCGAAAAGTTTTTGACCGGCTTGACCCGCTCCAGCGCCTCCTTGAAGACCATGGCCAAAGAATAAGCCTCTTCCCCCGTTGAGCATCCGGCGACCCATGCCCTGAGCACCCCTCCCTGCGGACGAGTCGCCAAAAACTCCGGGATGATCTTGTCTTTCAATTCTTCCCACACTGCGGGATCGCGGAAGAAGTTGGTGACTCCGATCAGCAATTCCTTAAAGAGAAGGTCCGATTCCTGGGAATTTTCCCTCAGATACCGCACGTAATCGGCGATCTTGGTGATTTGGTGGAGTCCCATGCGCCGTTCAATCCGGCGGTAGATGGTGGTTTTTTTGTAGAGGGAAAAATCGTGACCGGTCTGGGCACGCAGCAGGATCACGACCTTTTCCAGGGCGCTCTGGTCCTTCTCGGCAAAATCTTGGTCAGGCCGGACAAGCAGCGGGACGTGCTGGAGGTAGTCGATGATCTTGCAGGCCAGTTCCTCCGCCGGGGCGATCACGTCGGCCAGCCCGGCGTCGATGGCCATTCGGGGCATGCTGTCGAATTTGGCCGAAGCCGGGGTCTGCACAAAAACCGCCCCGGCTTTTTCCTTGATGGCCCGCAAACCCAGCGTGCCATCCGAGCCCATGCCCGAGAGGATGACTCCTATGCTTCGTTCGCGCTGATCGTCGGCCAAAGAACGGAAAAAGAAATCAATCGGCAGACGCAGGCCGCGAGGCGCGGCTGGTTCGAGCAGATGCAGGACGCCATGCAGAATGGACAGGTCCTTGTTGGGCGGGATCACATAAACATGGTTGGGCTCGATCTTCATCCGGTCCTTGATCTGGACGACCGGCATGGTGGTGTTGCGTTGCAACAATTCCACTAGAATCCCCTTGTGGGTCGGGTCCAGGTGCTGGACGACGACCAGGCTGAGACCGCATCCTTTGGGCACATGCCCAAGAAATTGCTCCAGGGCCTCCAGTCCGCCTGCGGAAGCGCCCAGACCAACGATGGGGAAGGAATGGCTTGCATGCCCCCTGGTTTCCGCGAGTGGAGTGGCCGCGGACTTACGGACAGCGGCAGCACGCTTTTGCTTTCGACCGACATGTGGAGTTGCTTTTTTCATGGCATGGAAACCGCGTGAAGTTTACGCGACGTCTTTGCCGCGCCTTTGGGCCCCTCGCCGCTGATCGGAATCTCCGCGCTGATCGTGGTGCCCTGGCCCGGCGCGGATTCGACGCCAAATTTGCCGCCGACCATTTCCACCCGTTCCCGCGATCCGAGCAGTCCCAGCCGTTTGTGCCTTTTGGCGAACAAGACACGTTCCGTATCAAAGGCTTTGCCGTTGTCATGGACTTCAAGGCGGATCGCGCCTGGAAGTTTGCCAATGCTTACTTTGACAGCGCTGGCGTACGCATGCTTGTCAACATTGGCAAGCGCTGACTGGGCGACGCGATAAAGCACGGTTCGCTTGATGCTGTTCAGTTGCTCCACCCCCGCAAAGGCCGTGAACTGAACGCGGATGTTCGTCCGTTTCGTGAAGTCTTTGATGAAGGATTGGAGGGCGGGAATCAATCCCAGGTCGTCCAGCACCGTCGGGCGCAATTCGCGGGCAAAGCGATGAACGATGTCAACGGACCTTTCCACCAGCCGTTTCGTCCGAGTGATTTTTCTCCTGAGGTCTTTGGTATTGATCCGGGACTTCGCCGTCAAAGACGCGAGATGCACATTGATGCCGACGAGGGTCTGGACGACTTCATCATGCAACTCCCGGCTGATCCGCTTGCGTTCTTCCTCTTGCGCCAGCAAAAGCTGGTGGGATAAATGCCGCAACTCTTCCTGCATGTGACGCGACTCCTCAAACAATTGAGCGTAGTGCGCCTCGCTTTTCTTGAGTGCCGTCTCCACCTTGTGCCTATGGACAATCTCCCGTTTTAACTCCCGGTTTGATGTGGCCATTCCCTCCAGGCTTTGTCGCACCTCCTCCGCCTGTTTGAGCGCGGTAACGTCCGAGATTGCCAGTCGGCACCATTTTCGCTTATTCCTCAAGGATTTCGCGGAGACGGCCTGAAGGTCAGCCCAAAAAGGTATGCTGCGCTCGTTCAGAAACGGTATTTCGCAAATCTGTTTTCCGGGCCCCATGAATGTTTTTTTTAGGAAAGCCTGAAAGGACGTCCGGCTCGGCGGGTCCACAAAACCTTGCAAGCGCCGGTTGATTAATCGGGACCGCTCGATGCCGAGCAACGCGGCTCCGGTCAGGTTCACCTCCAGGATCACGCCTTCTTCATCAACCGAGAAGTAGCCGATCGGAGAGAAGTCGTAGAGGTCGGTGTAGGTTTCCAGCAGTGTCTCCACTTTGTCTCCGGCTTCCTGAAGCTCAGCGTTCTGCATCTCCAATTCGATCTGATGCACCTGCAATTCGTGCAGAAGTCGATTCGTGTCGGCTTCCGTGCGAGGCGGGGCTGCATGAGCATTCCGTCCTTTGAGCCGAACTTCTGCGCGATGGCGTAGTTTGGCGGTATGGGCAGGAGTGCTAGATTTTTTTTGCATGATAAGACCTCTTAAAATATCGGCCCTCGGCAATTTCCAGCGACTGTTCTGACGTATTTCCAATACGATGTCGGACATTCATGGGGGGTTCAATTAAAAACAGCGGCGATTTGCTTCGCGGTTGCGTTCCTGACTCTATCGATGCCCTCTCGTTCCGTCCAATGGGGTGAATACCCCATATGAACTTTGTGCAATTCGGGCCTAGGTTCGCTTCGTGATGGCGATTCAACGACATGACTCAGACGTTACACTCAAAAAGAATGGACAAGAACTCACTGATTCCTTGCCCATAAAACCAATTGCGGTTCTCTTGGCGGAAGACCACGCGAACATCCGTAAGTTCTTAAAATTGTCGGTTGAATTTGACAGAGATATCAAGGTCGTGGGAGAGGCAAACAATGGGCGTGAAGCCGTTCGGCTGGCCATGAGCCTTCATCCCGAGGTGGTTGTCATGGATCTCGCCATGCCCTTGCTGAACGGACTGGAGGCAACCCGGCTGATATTGGAAGCCGCGCCGACGATCAGGGTGCTTATTCTCTCCGCGCATCCTGACCCGGAATACATCAAACAAGCCGTGCTTTGGGGGGCATCCGGCTATCTGATTAAGCAATCGTCAACACAGGTTCTTGCCCAGGCTGTTCGCGAGGTGGCCAAGGGAAGCTCCTTCTTCTGCGCTCCGATTTCCAAACCCCTTCGCGATCAGTGCCGAAAATTATTCGGCAAAGGCGAGGCCCTAAAAAAGCGAGCGGCTCGTCCGGCGCTTTCAGATCAGCCTCTCATCTCATCATAAGCGATTTTAAGAAAAGCACGGACTTTTGTTGTTAAACAGGATCAGGCAGTGCAGTCAATCAAAGGGAATCATGACCATCGATGCATACAACGAAACCGCGATAGGCAACGGTACGGCAACGGAGCAGGCGCTCCACGCCTCCGAACTTAGCTATCGTCGCCTGTTCGAAGCGGCGCAGGACGGCATCCTGATTTTGGACGTTGACATGGGACGCATCACCGATGCGAATCCGTTCGTTTGTAAACTACTGGGTTTTTCTCGCCGTGAAATGGTCGGCAACACCGTCGGCGAGTTGAGTCCATTCAAGGACATGGTATCCAATCAAGCCATGTTGGAGCTACTACTAAAGCATGGGTATGTCCGCTATCACGACCTGCCGCTGGAAACGAAGGATGGCCGCAAAATTGCCGTGGAATTTGTCAGCAACGTGTATCAAGCCGGCGATAAAAAAGTAATTCAATGCAATATTCGCGACATCACCGAGCGCAAACACGCACAGAATGAAATCCGTCGCCTCAACGCGGAATTGGAGCAACGGGTCGTCGAACGTACGGCGCAACTGCAAACCGCCAACGAGGAACTGGGAGCATTCAGTTACTCTGTCTCCCACGATTTGCGCGCTCCGTTGCGCCATATCATGGGCTTCGTGGAATTGCTTGAACGAGATGCCGGACCGTCGCTATCGAAAAAAAGCCTCCAGTATCTGACAACTATTTCGCTGGCGGCGAAACGGATGGGGAATTTGATCGACGACCTCCTGGCCTTCTCGCGCATCGGACAATCCGAGATGCGAAAGACGGTCGTTAATCTCGACCAACTGGTCCAGGAAGCGTTGGGCGATTTTAAGGTGGAGACGAAGGCGCGAAACATCGTCTGGGAAATCCACCCACTGCCACCCGTGCGGGCTGACCGTGCCTTGCTACGAATGGTGCTGGTCAATCTGATTTCCAATGCGGTGAAGTTCACCGGCAAACGCACGCAGGCCAAGATTGAAATCGGTTGCTCTCCTGATGGTGAAAGCGAAACGGTGATCTTCGTTCGTGACAACGGCGCGGGCTTCAATCCACTGTATGCCGACAAACTATTCGGCGTGTTTCAACGCCTGCATGGCCGTGACGAGTTCGAGGGCACGGGCATTGGCCTGGCCAACGTCCGGCGTATCATCGGTCGCCACGGTGGCCGGGCATGGGCCGAGGGCGTGGTGGACGGCGGCGCGACGTTTTTCTTTTCACTCCCCAAGCAAATCGGAGATTAGAAAAATCAGAATCATTCTGCTTCTTGAAGACGATACGCAGGATGCGCACGCCGGATCACAACTGGCTTTTTGAGCGAAAACTTCTCTGATCGATTCCCCGTCTACTTGTCATGCATCAAACCGAGCGGCCTTGTCGCCGCTCCAGACGAGACTGAAGCAAACGCATGGCCAGCCCCTCGGAGAATCGGTCGGATTATCTTTTCCGACCAAGGTTAGATAACATAATTTAGGACCGATCAACTCGCCCATGGATTCGACGTGATAATACCTAACCTGAGCGACGCAATAAATTGTCATGTCAGCCCGAGCCCCCCATTGAGTGACCTTATCTCCTACTTTGAAGGAATGTGTTTTCATATTTGAGGGGTCGTTATCAGAGGTTCCATGACTGAAACCTAACTGGGGGATCGAATGACTGCCATGGGGTGAACACCCCATGGCGCGCTGACTGATTCGAAGTGAACCTTCCTCGTCAGAATAACCACAGGTCGATTCCGACCAAATTACAGTCAGATAAACAAGGATTCCAATTATGAAAACGATCGTTGAAAAAAATGACGCTGAAATCAAAAGTGACGTGCTGGCGGAACTCAAATATGAGCCGAGCGTAAAAGTCACCGACATCGGCGTTCTGGTCAAAGATGGCACCGTGACCCTGAATGGCTACGCTTCCAACTATGCTGAGAAATGGGAAGCGCTGCGCGCAGCCAAACGTGTTGCCGGGGTAACAGCCATCGCGGACGACATCAAGGTCAAGCTCTGGGATTCATTTGTCCGTACAGACGGAGATATTGCGACGACCGCCGCCAAGCAAATCAAATGGATAACCTCCATTCCCACCGGAAAAGTCCAACTCACGGTCAGTGACGGCTGGATCACTCTTGATGGCGAGTTGGAGTGGTGGTTTGAAAAAAACGAAGCTGAACGTGCCGTTCAGTTTCTGGCCGGGGTCAAAGGCGTCACAAATCAGATCAAGATCAAACCGAAAATCTCCGCTCCAGTCATCGAACTCGAAATTCAACGCGCCCTCGAACGAAACGCTTTGTTGAACGAAAATGACATCGAGGTAGAGGTTTCCGGTAACAAGGTCACTCTCCGTGGCACGGTAAGCAATTATTCCGAACGCGAGGAAGCTGTGCGAATCGCATGGGCGGCGGCAGGGGTAGCTTCGGTGGATGATCAGCTCGATATCGACTGGTCTGATGAATCGGATGACTAACGCGCGGCTGCCTCAGTTAACCATGACTAATCTGTGGATGCGTCCACTCTAAACCAGTGGATGCATCCCGACCTTAATGGATAAGCCATGCCACTTATGCCTCTCCAACTTTACCTCATTCGCCACGGCGAAACCACCTGGTCGCTCACCCACCAGCATACTGGTCTCACGGATGTTCCTTTGACCGAACATGGCGAGGAGGAGGCTCGTCAACTTGGGAAGCGACTGAGCGTCACCCAATTCACCCGTGTGTTCAGCAGCCCAAGTCAACGATCCCGGCGGACATGCGCTTTGGTTGCGTCGAATATGCGCCTTGAAATCGAACCGGATCTGGCCGAGTGGAACTATGGCGATTACGAAGGAGGGTGCACCGTGGACATTCGCAAAAAACGACCGGGTTGGAATATCTTTCGCGACGGTTGCCCTGGAGGTGAAATGCCTGCCCAGGTTTCCGACCGTGCCGACCGACTTATCGCACGTCTTCGCACGCTGGATGGAAAGATCGCACTCTTCTCGCATGGCCAGTTTGGATGCGTTCTTGCGGCACGATGGATCGGATTGCCGGTGATCGAAGGACCTCATTTCGTACTGGGCACCGCGTCACTTAGCCTTCTCGGTTACGACCCTGATCATCCAAAGGTGCCGGTTATCGCCCTGTGGAACGCCTTCTCACACGATATGTTGGAATTGCTGTCATAACCGAATTTGTCGCTCCGACTTCGGTTGACAAAGATCATGGCAGTCGCGGGCGATCTCTCAACAAACAATCCTCACACAAATTTATTAGACCGCCTCATACACGCATTTGCCGTGATGATAGGTGGCGAGGAGATACGGCGTTTTTTCAGGCGAGAGAAGGCAGAAGTCGGCGGAGTTGCCTTCGGCGAGACCGTGCTTGAAGCCGAGGAGCGCAGCGGGGCGTGTGGAGAAAGCGGTCCAAGCGTCTTCGAGGAAAATGCCTCCCATGCGCTCGGCGAGGAACGCGCCGCGAAAAGGCGTAAGTGTGGAACCGGCGAGGCGTCCGGAGCCGGCTGGGGTTGGCAACCGCGCCGCGCCATCGGGGCCAACCTGGACTTCGACGTCGCCCAAGGTGTAACCGCCCGGTTCCGCTCCGGTGCCCGGTGCCGGGCGGGCAGCGGCTGCCATGGCGTCGGTGGTGAGGAGGAGGCGCGGGGCATGGTGGCCCTTTTGCAGGGCGCGCGCGAGGACGCGAAAGGCGTGGGGCGGGAGATGGAGTCCGTCGGGGATGAGGGACGCGAGGAGTCCCGGTTGGGCGAGCGCGTGAAAGATAACGTTCTCGAATTTGGGCACCGTGGAGGCGACGGCGTTGCCGAGATGGGTCCAGCCGACGGCGCCGGCTTCGATGGCGGCGGCCAGCGTTTCGCCCATGGCGAGGGAGTGGCCGAGGAAGAATTGGATATTTTTCCTCACGCCCGCGCGAATGACCTCGCGGCTGGCGTCGAGATCGACCTCCGGTGCGAGGGTGATGAGTTTGAGGAGCGGACCGGCGATGGCGAGCCATTCGTCGAGAAGGCGCAGGCTCGGCTTTTGCATCCATTCGGTGCGGTGCGCGCCGCGGGTGCCGGGGTCGGGATTGAGCCATGGGCCTTCCATGTGAAAGCCGAGGCAGTTGCGGGGGTCGAGTTCGATGCGCCCGGTGAGGCCGGAAAGGAGCTTGCGGTAGCCGTCCTCGGCGTTGGTGATGAGGGTGGCGAGAAAGCCGGTGCAGCCGTGGGCGTAGAGCTGTTTGGTGACGTGCCGCCAGGCGTCGTCGGACTCGATGGGGCGGTTGAAATCGACGCCGGCGAAGCCGTTGATCTGGATGTCGATGAGGCCGGGGGCGATCCAGGGGAGATCGAGGAGGTCTTCGTTGGTCGGGGTGATTTTTTTGAAGACGTGATCTTCGACCTGGATGTGGCAGACCTCGCCGGAGAGTGTTCGGGCGGTGATTTTCATGCTTCGACTTTGTGGGATTCGCGGGTGAAACGGATCAGCAGGCTCCAGAGCACCGCGCCAATAAGCAGGACGACGGGGAGAATGAGAACACCTTTTTGAAGACTCTTGGTGGCATCGGATACGGCTCCGACGATGGGCGGCGAGCTGAAGTCGCCGAAGAGATGGATGATGAAGGTGCAGAGCGCGACAGCGTTGGCGCGAAGATGGACGGGAACGATTTCAAATATCTGGGTGGTGATGGGGCCGGTGGGGAGAAAGAGGAAGAACATGCAGAATCCCAGACCGATGATGGATGAGGTGGCATCGGCCACGGTGAGGGCAAAGAAACTAACCGGTATGGCGAGAAATATCGAGAGGGCCATGACCCAAGCGTAACCCGCCGGAGTCCTTTTGCGCAACCAAGTGGCGATAAAACCGCCGCAGAGGGTTCCGAAAAGGCCCGCGCCCGCAAGCATTTCACCAAAAATGGTGTTTGCATGGCCGAGTGGCAGGCCGTGAATCAGATAGAGAAATTTCGGGCCCCAGACGCCGAAGGCCCCGATGGCGAAGACCTGCGCGGCGTAGCCCCAGGTTAGCAAATTATAGCGGCAATTGAGAAGAAGTCCGGCGACCTCCCCTACCCTCGCCTTGGGATGGCGGACGACTTCACCCGCGAGGCCGTCGGCTTCGCCGCGAGGGGGTTCGCGGAGCATGAGGAGGCTCAAGGCAAAGAGGAGTCCAGGCAGGCCGACCCAGAAAAAGGCGTCGCGCCATTCGCCGTATTGGGCAAATTTGCCGCCGATGGCAAAACCGATCGCCGAACCGAATGGGACCGCGACGTAGAAAAGCGTGAGAGCGGTGTTGCGGCGTGTGGCGGCGAAGAGGTCCGAAATCCAGCTTGGGCTCATGGTGACAAAGCAGGCCTCACCCACACCGACGACCACTCGGATGGCAAAAAGCTGTGCAAAATTATGGGCGAGTCCGCTGGCAGCCGTGGCGAGGCTCCAGACGATGACTCCGCCGAGCATGAGGTATTTTCTTGGGAACCGGTCGCCGAGATAGCCGAAGATGGGCGCGGTGAGAAAGTATCCGAGCATGAAGGCGGAGGCGAGCGAGCCTCCAGCGGCGTCATCGAGGCGGAGATCGGCCTGCAAGGGCGTCAGCACCGCCGACATGACGTAGCGGTCGAGGTAGTTGAGGAGGTTAAGCCCGGAGAGAAGCGCCAGGGTGCCCCAGACGACGGCGGGGGTGCTGAGCGGAGACGTGGACGGGCGCATGTGGGCGGAGTTTCGTTGATTTTGCGTGGAGAGGCGAGTTTGTTTGCAGGCAAAACTTTCCCTTGCATGGGGGCAAAGGGCGCGTATCGGTTCAGGGACTTCTCCATTCAAATGAAAGGCCATCCATGAAACTCGCCGGCAAAGTCGCACTCGTCACAGGCAGCAGTCAGGGGATCGGACAGGCCATCGCGATTCGGCTCGCCGAGGAAGGCGCGGACGTCGTAGTGAATTATCATTCGCATCCCGAGGAGGCCGACGCAGTGAAGGCGAAGATCGCGAGTCTGGGCCGGCGCGCGGTGGCCATCGGGGCCGATCTCGGCTCCGTGGCCGATACTTACAGGCTTGTCAGCGAAGGTGTGGCGGCCCTGGGGCAGATCGACATTCTGGTGAACAACGCGGGGGTGGAGAGGAACGCGGCGTTCTGGGACGTCACCGAGCATGATTATGATTTTGTGCTGAATACGAATCTGAAGGGACCTTTTTTCGCGACACAGGCTTTCGTGAAGCATCTCCAGGGGCGCAAGGCCGGGGGGAAGATCGTGAATATCAGCTCGGTGCATGAGGACCTCCCCTTCCCGCACTTCTCCGCTTATTGCGCGAGCAAAGGTGGGCTGAAAATGATGACGCGGGATCTTTCCATCGAACTCGCGCCGCTGGGGATCACGATCAACAACGTGGCGCCGGGGGCCATTGAGACACCAATCAACACAGCTCTTCTGCATGACGCGGCGAAACTTAAGGCGCTGCTCGATAATATTCCGCTGGGACGGCTTGGTCAGCCTGCGGACGTGTGCTCGGCGGTGGCTTTTCTGGCGTCGGGCGATGCGGATTACATTACGGGCACGACGCTGGTGGTGGATGGGGGCCTGACGTGGAATTATTCGGAGCAGTAGCAGGGTAGCCCGCGATCTCCGAGCGCGGGCCACCCGAAGAAGGCACCCGCCTCTGACCCAGCGGTGGGCTACCACTGTGCCGCCTCGATTGGGAAACGAGGGACAACGCATGGAAAAGGCAAAGTCAGGGTCAGGCCGGAGTCTGACCCTCCAAGAGTTGGCGACGGTTCCTTCGACAAGCTCGGGATAACAAATGAAGCGGAAAATCTTGCCTAAGTGACAGTTATTGTGTTAAATAGCCAAGTAGATGGTCGGAACAAATTTTACTTTGATGCTTTTGTTTTTTACTCGCACTATTAAATTTCCTAAACTACTTCTTTGGGAAGCGATTTCACTTTCCACCTGATTTTTTAATTCCACTCGTCACTTGAGAATAGCATCGTGAAAGATGTGCCCATCCAAAACCAGCCTGTGCCCCTGCGGCGGCCTATTGTCCTGCGCCCACCTGTCCAGGGAGCAACAGGAACAGCATCTCTACCGCGAGATGTGAGTTCTCCGGCGGGAGCACAACCGGTGTCGGGCAGTACGGATTCGGAGATTCAAAAGCTGCGGGAAGAACTGGCCGAATGTCATCAAAGCCTGGATCAATGGGCGCAGGCCGAGGCTGAGTGGGCCAAGCAGCGGCGGCTCTTCCAGATCATGACGGATAACGTATCAGACCTGATCGTGCTGCTGGACCATCAGGGCCATCGGACGTGGAACAATCCGGCTTACAGTCATCTCATGGGCTATTCGCTGGAGGAACTCACGGGAACATATGCGCTCGCGGAGGTTCATCCCGACGACCAGGCGCGGGCCGCCGAAGCGTTGACGCTGACCCTCAAGCAGGGCACCAACCAGCAGGTGGAATATCGGGTGCAACAGAAGGATGGCGGCTGGGTGCATCTTCAAACCGAGACGGTTGCCGTGACCAATACCGAGGGCCGCGTCGAATCCGTGGTGCTACTGGCTGTCGATGCGACGGAAAACAAGAAGTTGTCGGAAGCGCTGGCGCTGGCCTCAACCGAATCGACCGCAGCGCGCATGGTCGAGGGAATGGCGCGCGATTTTGATCAGATACTGACCAACGTCACCGGCAATCTCACGATTGCGAAAAACCTGAACGGGCCCCACAACGCCATCGCGGTGCGCCTGAATGAAATGGAGCGCTCGCTCCAGCGCGCGCGGGATCTCATCGAGCAGATGTTTTCGATCACCCCGGAGAAAATGCAGCCGAAGGTGCGGACGGCGCTCGAACCGGCGGTGCAGGAAGCAGTCGGCACGGTGTTGCGCGGAACCATGATCCGGGCCGAATATCTTTTCCCGCGCAACCTGCCCGAGGTCGATGTCGACCAGGAGGCGTTCTCGCATGCGATTCGCAATATCGTCACCAATTCCGTCCAGGCAATGGACAAGGGCGTGGTGCGGTTCTCCGCGGAAAATATTCCGCACTCGGAATTTTCCTACCGCCCCGATCTGCCCCTGAAAGCGGGCGACTACATCTGCCTCCACATCCAGGACCAGGGCCACGGCATAGCGGAAAAAGCGCTGCCCCGCATCTTCGAGCCTTACTTCACCACGCGCAACGGCTCCCAGGGCCTCGGACTCACCACGGCGCTTTCTTCGATTCAGCGGATGGGCGGAACGATTCTCGTCGATTCGACTCCCGGCGTGGGCACGACGGTTTCCATCTATTTGCCGGCGGCGGGCGGGACAATGGCGAAACCTTCACCGACCGCAGCGTTGCCAACAGCGGCGGCGGCATATGCTGCCGGCGCGCTACCCAAACCGGGGCAAACCGGGGCGTTGCCGAAGCTGGGCCAAAAAAGGCGCATTCTGCTGATGGACGACGAGCAGATGATTCTCGATATCGTGAGCCGAATGCTCGGACATCTTGGCTACGAGGTGACGACCTGCACGGATGGTTCGCAGGCGATCGCGGCTTTTGCAAAATCCAAATCGCACTCGGAGCCGTTCGATGTGGTGATGATGGATTTGGTGATTCCCAATGGCGTGGGCGGGCAGGACGCCGTGCATACGATCAAAAAAATCGATCCGAGCGCAAAAGTGATCGCCAGCAGCGGACATCTCGAACACCCGGTCATGCGCGACCACAAGGCGTTTGGCTTTAATGCCGTGCTCGAAAAGCCTTACAAACTCGAAAAGCTGCAGCAGGTGATCGAGGCTGTGGTCAACGCCCCGGCGGTGTAGGGGAACTCCGAGAAGAAAACTTTCAGACAAGCCCAGGTGTGCTACAAATAATCATGGGCACGCACCGGGCATCGCACGCTATCAATGCCGCCGCATGGCTGCGCGAAAACGGCCTGCGCGCGACGCACGGGCGCATTGCCATTGTGCGGCTGCTCGATGCCAGCACGGTTCCCCTCACCCTGGCGGAAATTCACGAAAAAGTAAGCGAAGCGGGCTGCGACTTTGCGACCGTTTTCCGGTTCGTGTCGATCCTTGAAGAAAAGGAACTCGTGCAGCGGGTCGCGTGGATCGACGGGACGACCCGGCATGAAATCCGCGCGCGGGACGGGCATCATCACCATCATTATTTGATCTGCCGCACCTGCCATAAGATCGAGCCGCTCGACGAATGCGTGGTGGAGCGTTTCGAAGATCAGATCGCAAAGGAGCGCGGCTACGCGGGGCTGAGTCACTCGCTCCAGCTTTCCGGCGTCTGCCCAGCTTGCCAGAAGCCGGAGAGGAAGGCTGCAAAGAAACGGGGGTAGGTACGCGAAATGATGGATGGCCCGGACAACTTGAGACCACTGCGAAAGGCTCTCTTTTAGAAGTCCGTCATCCTGAGCGAAGGCGAGCGGTAGATACGCTTTCCCCATCGTGGTAAACCGAGCCGGAGTCGAAGGACCCAGCCATCACAAACCCATTTGTGAGAGTGGCGTCACAAAATTCCGAATCAAAAGGAACGCTTCGCGCCCGCGCCCAATGAGCCAGGTTCCCACTCGCAGAGAAAACTGCTCGAAGACGTTTGAAATTTTCCTTAAAACAACAAGGTCCTTCGACTCAGGCTCGGCATGAAACGATGCAGGTAGCCCCATTTACTGCTCGCCTTCTCTCAGGATGACGGATCGCTTAGAGAAGGACTTTGGCAGAGGTCTCGACTTGTTGTCTGGGCCACTAAGAAGATTCCGACGCGAGGGCCCGCAGCGGCTACCTGCAACCTTGTTTCGCGGCTATATTTCTGGATAGTAGCTCCCATGCGGCGGCTCATGTTGTGGATAACGGCGGCGATGTTTATCGCGGGAGGACTGACGGTATTCGCCGCGCATCCGACGCTCCATGACGCGGACGTGGTGCTTTCGGGGCCAAGCTTTGCGGTCGGCAACCTGAAATTCACGATTCCCTCGAAGTGGCAAATCGAGCCGGTGGAAAGTCCTGCGCGGGGCGGACAATGGCGCATCCCGCCGCTGCATAGCGACGGCGAAGGCGGCGAAGTCGTGGTCTTTTATTTCGGGCCGGGCGTCGGCGGCAGTGTGAAGGAAAATATCGATGCGTGGATCGGCACGATGTCGAACGCTGAAGGCCATTCCGCAGCGCCGGAGGTGAAGCATCACGAAACGGCCGGGCTCAAGATTTCGCAGGTCGCCCTTTTCGGCGCGTATAATCATGTGGTGTCGCTGCCCGGCATTCCTCCGGAAACCAAACCGAATTACGGGCTGTTGGGCGCGGTGATTGAAAATCCGCATGGCAATATTTACTGGCGCTTCACGGGGCCGGAGCCGCTGATCACCGCGAATATTCCGCTTTTCAACAAGATCATCGATAGCGTGATGGCACAAACTAAGTAGCTTGTTCCATGAACTCCGCGCCCGCCATGTTTGAAGAAGACGCGCCCCAGATTTCGCTTTCGCTGATGGCCCACGGCCTCGACGTGGACGCCACACTGACCAGCGGCCAGACGTTTTCGTGGAAGCGCACCACGGGCGGGCACTGGCGCGGCTGGATCGATGGGCGGCCATGCCTGGTCTGGGCGCAGGGGGACGCCTTGCGCGCGGTGGGACCGGGTCTGACGCGCGATGCGGTGAGCCGGTATTTCGGGCTCGATCTGCCCGTGCGGGAAATCTTCGCGACGTTCCCGAGTGATCCGTGGCTGGACAAGGCGATGGCTTTTGCGCCGGGCCTGCGGATCATGCGCCAGGAACCGTGGGAAACGCTGTGTAATTTCATCTGCTCGTCGCTCAAGCAGATCGTGCAGATCGAACAGATCAATCACGAGCTGCGGCGCACGTTCGGCGACGAAATTGGCGAGGGCCTCCATTCGTTTCCCGACGCGGCGCGGCTGGCGCTAGCGACGGAGGCGAAGCTGCGCGAATGCAAGCTGGGGTTCCGCGCACGGCATCTTTTTGTGGCGGCGCGACAGGTGGCATCGAGCGAAGTTTCGCTGGAGCGGATCGCCACACTGCCAACGGAGGAAGCACGCGAGCACCTGGTGCGCATCCGGGGCGTGGGCGAAAAAGTCGCCAACTGCATCCTGCTTTTCGCCTATGGCCGCGCGGAGGTTTTTCCGATCGATGTGTGGGTCGAGCGCGTGCTGCGCAGTCTCTATTTCAACAACAGCCAGCGGGTGAAACACGAGCGGCTGCGCGCGTTTGCGGATTCCCATTTCGGGCCCTACCGGGGCTACGCCCAGCAGTTTCTCTTTCACTGGATTCGGAATGATCCGAAGGCGCTGCCTGCGGCGGTAGGGACGCGAGTCCCTTCGCGTCCCAAAATAAAAGCCGAAGCAAACTCAGGATGACGGAGGGATTTGCATCTCCCCTTCCCACCACGAGCGATAATCGGACGACATTTCTCCGGGAGCGACCGCGACGATTTCGGGGCACTTGTAGGAGTGCCTCCGTTTGATCAGCTCGCTCAGCGCCGGAAATTTTTCAGCGGAACTTTTAATCACCATCATGACTTCCTCTGACTTTTCCAATTTGCCCTTCCAGCGGTAATGCGATTCCACTCTGTAAAGGAGATTCACGCATGCCGCGAGATGCCGTTCCAGGATAGCCTCCGTGAGGTTCCGCGCTTCTTCCATTCTGGACGCGGTGACGAAGACAAGGCGCGGGGTGAAGGGCATTTTCTTATTTCCATCAATTTGGGAATTCCGTTAATTCCGTTATTCCGTCAAAATTCTTACGCAGCTTTCCTCACGATTTGGCGGAGGACATAAGGGAGGATGCCGCCGTGCTGGTAGTAGTCGACTTCGATGGGGGTGTCGATGCGGACGACGAGCGGCACGAGCTCGACTTTGCCGTTGGCGCGTTTGATTTCGAGGTTCACGGTTTGGCGCGGCTTGATGTCGTCGCTCAGGCCCTTGAGCGAATAGACCTCGGTGCCGTCGAGCTTGAGGCTCGCCGCGTTGACGCCTTCCGCGAAGCAGAGCGGCAGGACGCCCATGCCGACGAGGTTGCTGCGGTGGATGCGCTCGAAGCTTTGCGCGACGACGGCCTTGACGCCGAGGAGCCGCGTGCCTTTGGCGGCCCAGTCGCGCGAGCTGCCGGTGCCGTATTCCTGTCCCGCGATGATGACGAGCGGCGTGCCAGCCTTCTGGTATTGGATGGCGGCGGCGTAGATGCTCATCTGCTCGCCGGAGGGCTGGTATTTGGTCACACCACCCTCGACGCCCGGCACCATGAGATTCTTGATGCGGACGTTGGCGAAGGTGCCGCGGGTCATGACACGATCATTGCCGCGGCGCGCGCCGTAGCTGTTGAATTCCTCCTGCGGCACCCCTTTTTCGAGCAGGTACGCGCCGGCGGGCGAAGTTTTCTTGAAGCTGCCAGCGGGCGAGATGTGATCGGTCGTGACCGAATCGCCGAAGATGCCGAGCGGACGCGCGCCGACAATCTCGGTGATATGGCCCGGCTCCATGGAGAAATCCTCGAAGAAGGGCGGCTCCTGGATATAGGTGCTCGATTCGTTCCACGAGTAGGTTTCGCCGGTCGACCCGGCAATATTGTTCCAGGCAGGATTCTGCTCGGCGAAATCGCTGTAGAGTTTGCGGAAGATTTCCGGCTTGAGCGCGCCTTGCATCTCGGTCTTGATTTCCTGGAGCGTGGGCCAGATTTCGCGGAGGAAAACCGGCTTGCCGTCCTTGCCCGTGCCGAGCGGCTCGTGATCGAGATCGATGTCAACCCTACCCGCGAGCGCGAACGCGACGACGAGCGGCGGCGACATGAGGAAGTTGGCCTTGATGCTCGGATGGACGCGCGCCTCGAAATTGCGGTTGCCGGAAAGGACGCTGGCCGCGACGAGATCGCTCTTGGTGATGGCCTCGTCGATGACCGGATTGAGCGGGCCGGAGTTGCCGATGCAGGTGGTGCAGCCATAGCCGACGATCTGGAAGCCAAGCTTGTCGAGGTAAGGTTGGAGGCCGGTCTTGTCGAGGTAATCGGTGACGACGCGGGAGCCGGGCGCGAGCGAGGTCTTCACCGCCGCGTTGACCGTCAAGCCGCGCTCGACGGCCTTCTTCGCGAGGAGTCCCGCCGCGAGCATGACCGAGGGATTGCTGGTATTGGTGCAACTCGTGATCGCCGCGATGAGGACGCTGCCGTGCTTGATGTCGACATCGGTCGCGGGACGATTGCCGTTGACGGTAACCGTCGCGTGCGCGGCCTCGGCGCCCTTTTTGCCAAAGCCATTTTCGGTGACGGCCTTGTCGAGCGCGGAGAGGAATTTCGCCTTCAATTCAGGCAGCGCGATGCGATCCTGAGGCCGCTTGGGCCCGGCCACGCTGGGGGAAACATCGGCCAGGTTGAGCTCGATATCGGAGCTGTAGATAATGCCGTCGGTCTTGGTCGGAATGCCAAAAAGCTTCTGCGCCTTGAAGTAGCTCTCGAACGCTTCCACCTGCTCCTTGGTGCGGCCGGTCGCCTTGAGGTAATTGACCGATTCGGCATCGACCGGGAAGTAGCCCATCGTCGCGCCGTACTCGGGGGCCATGTTCGCGATGGTGGCGCGGTCGGGCAACGGCAGCGAGGCCGCACCGGGACCGTAGAATTCGACGAACTTGCCGACGACCTTCTGCTTGCGGAGCATTTCGGTGACGTGGAGCGCGAGGTCGGTCGCGGTGACGCCTTCGCGGAGCACGCCGGTCATGTGGACGCCGACGACTTCGGGTGTGAGGAAATAGACCGGCTGGCCGAGCATGCCCGCTTCGGCTTCGATGCCGCCCACGCCCCAGCCGACGATGCCGAGGCCGTTAATCATCGTGGTATGGGAGTCGGTGCCGACGAGCGTGTCGGGGTAATGGACGGTCTCGCCGTCGATCGTGGCGGAGAGGACGCCCTTGGCGAGGTATTCAAGATTTACCTGGTGGACGATGCCGATGCCCGGCGGGACGACCTTGAAGGTATCGAACGCCTGCTGGCCCCACTTGAGGAATTCGTACCGCTCGCGGTTGCGGGTGAACTCGAATTCGAGATTGCGGATCATGGCGTCCGCCGTGCCCGCGACGTCGACCTGCACGGAGTGGTCGACGACGAGATCGACCGGAACGAGGGGCTCGATGAGCTTCGGATTTTTATGGAGCTTCTCCACGGCGTGGCGCATGGCGGCAAGATCGACCAGCAGCGGAACGCCGGTGAAATCCTGAAGAACGATGCGGGCAACAACGAAAGGGATTTCATCAGAGACAGGCGCTTTTGCGTTCCAGTTGGCGAGCGTGCGGATGTCGTTTTCGCTGACCCGCTTGCCATCAAAGTTGCGCAGCACGGCCTCAAGAACGATGCGGATGCTGACAGGCAGTTTGGAGACGGGACCGACTCCGGCTTCTTCCAGCGCGGGCAGTGAATAGTATGTTACTTTTTGACCAGATTGGGTGGTCGTGGAACGAAGGGAGTTGAAAAGGGTGTGAAGTGCCATATAATTGGAATGTGATTACTATGGCGCGGGAGAAGCATGCTTCAAGCCGCAACCTTCCCGAAATGGGTTCTTTCGGGTGGAAAAATAGCTGTCCAGGCGTTGGAACGGCAGCGAAATGCCCAACTTCTGTCCTGAAGTTGGCATTCTTTAGGCTTATTGGAGGCTCGAATAAGTAACAAGAAAGGAAATACGTCCTGATGAAAACAGCCGACATGATGGTCGACTTCGCTCGAACTAACAAAAACGCCTTCCGCCATGCGGATCAGCGTGTCCGCAAAGTGCAGCAAACCCGGTATGAGCGCCGAAAGATCCGCGCCTACCTCCGCCTGGGGGATTGGCTAGCCGAAGCCTGAACTCGGCAATGCCGTGCAAAGCAGGTGCCCCGCACGGCAAAATTTGACCACCGCGACACGTTTCTGCCTGCGTACGAAGGCAGGGGCGTGATGGCGGAACCCAGTTTTAATCGGTTAAACTGCGGGAGGATATTATTTCTTGATAATCAGATTATATGATTTTATGTTAATGAAGTGAAAGAGCAAACCCTCACTGTGACTGAGGCGGCGCGTGGCTTTTCCGATTTGGTGAACCGGATCCGCTATCGCGGTGAATCGGCCACTCTCACCAAGAATGGACGCGCCGTGGCCCGGCTCGTTCCGATAGGGCCCCCAGCGATTACCGGAGCGGAATTGGCCAAACGATGGAAGCCGGGATCCTTTCTCACTCCCAAGGAAGCTGATGATTTTGCCCGGGATATTGAAAAAGGCCGCCGTTTTTTTAAACCCTACGTTTCGCCATGGGACTGATCCTCGACACCTCCGTTCTGATTTCAGCGGAACGTAAAAAATTGGGATTGAATGAATATTTCCAAAGCCTCGCCAGCGAATCTTTCTATATTTCATCCATCACCCTGTCGGAACTTTGGCACGGATGTCATCGGGCTACTGGCTCATTCTTGAAAAACAGGTTGAAATTTGTTCAGGAAATCGAATCGACTCTTCCAGTATTGGCCTTTGCGGCAGAACAGGCGCGCGTTCATGCCCAAATCTGGGTTGGGTTGGAGAAAATCGGGCAAAGCATCGGTCTGCATGATTTGATTATTGGAGCAACAGCGGTAGCCAATGATTGTACGCTGGCTACCTTAAACGAAAAGGAGTTCAAAAGAATTCCCAACCTGCGCATGGACCCATCGATCAGGCAGTTTTTAGTGAAGTAATATGCCGCCCATTTGCCCCGGCTGTTTTATCCTGGCTCTTACTTTACCGCACCTACGGCTGTCCGAAACGGTCCGAGCGAAGCCCGGCGTGGGACAAATCCTCATCGAGATCGGGCCAATGGATTCCAAAGTGGCCGATCTCGATACGACTTAATTTTTCTTCCGCTTGGCCGCGCAGACGACGGTTGGCCGAAATGGGAAAGCGAACTTCTTTTCCATCGGCATACGAGACATGAATATGCCCCTGCTTATAAACGGCCCGAATACAGGCCGGGAGATCAACGACCGCACTCATAATTACACTTTAAAATAGCGAGTCCAGAAGTCGAGGATTTCCTGATGCCGCTCGACGACAATTTCCTGGGCGCGGGTCAATTCGGAAACTTTCATGTTCCATGATTCCGCCAGGACAACGGTTGGGGTAATCCAAAATTTGGCTTCCCCCTCCCCTTTTTTGATATGGATGTGAACCGGTTCCTGCGGAGTCCCTTCGTTGGAGAAAAAGAAACCGCGATAACCTTCTATTTCAAATACTTTGGGCATCGTGTTTTTTACTCCACAGCAGCCGCTTCAGCTTCCTCGGTAAGGACGTTCACGCCGTGCTGGAGTTCAACCATGCGGCGGTAAGCGCCATCGGAAATGGCCATCAATTCGTCGTGCGAGCCGGTTTCGCGGACAGCGCCATCTCGGAGGATGATGATGACATCGGCGTTGCGGATGGTGGAGAGCCGGTGGGCAATGACGAAGCAGGTGCGGCCCTTCATCAGTTCCTCGAGCGCCTGCTGGACGAGGCGTTCGCTTTCGGCGTCGAGCGCGCTGGTCGCCTCGTCGAGAATAAGAATGGACGGATCCTTGAGCAGTGCGCGGGCAATGGCAATGCGCTGGCGCTGGCCGCCGGAGACCTTGACTCCCCGCTCGCCGACGAGGGTCGCGTAGCCTTCGGGAAAAGCCGCGATGAAGTCGTGGGCATTGGCTCGGCGCGCGGCGTCTTCGATTTCCGACTGGGCAGCTCCCGGCTTTCCGTAAGCAATATTTTCTGCGATCGAGCCTCCGAAAAGAAGCACTTCCTGCGGCACGAGCGCCATCTGGCTGCGCAATTCGTGGAGACCGTAATCAGTGGCGGCGCGCCCGTCGAAAAGAATGGAACCCTGCTGCGGATCATAGAAACGGAGCAGAAGCGACGCGATGGTCGACTTGCCCGCGCCGCTCGGTCCGACCAAAGCGACGACTTTGCCAGCCTGAGCGGAGAAGCTCAGGTGCTTGAGCACCTCGGCTTCGGGCCGCGCGGGATACGCGAAGGTGACGTGATCAAAACGGACATCGCCGCGGAAGCGTGCGACGCGGGTGACGACTTCCAGCGGCTCGGCGGGTTCGCCGAGGAGTTCGCGCACGCGCTGGGTCGCGCCAATGGAGCGCTGGAGATTGCTGTAGAGATCAGCGAAGCTGCCGATCGATCCGCCGATGAAGATGGTGTAAAAGGTGAATTGGAGAAGGTTGCCGGCGAGAAGCCGGCCGTTGATGAGCAGGGTCGTGCCGTACCAGAGCACGATGGTGATGGCCGTGAATATGGCAAAGATAATGAAGGCGACTAGCGCCGCGCGCGCCTTTGCGCCGTGGCGGACCGAGGCTAAAAAGCGGGTGATGCGCACATCGTACCGTTTCTGCTCGAACAGCTCATTGCAGAAGGCCTTCACGTTGGCGATGCCCTGAAAGGCCTCCGTAACAATGTTGGCCGACTGGGCCAGTTCGTCCTGCGTGATGCGCGAGCGCTTGCCCACCAGTCGGCCAATCAGGATCGCGCCGACGATCGTCGGCGGGAAGCAGGTGAGCATGACGCCGGTGAGTCGCGGCGAGATGTAAACCATCAACCCGATGCTGCCGACCATGATGATGCTTTGCCGGAGAAATTGCGGGATGGCCATGATGAAGGCGTCCTGCAATTGCGTCAGGTCGGCGAACATACGGCTAGTCAGCTCGCCCACCTGTTGCTGGCCGAAAAAGGTCATCGGCATTTCGGTCAAATGATTGAAGAGCGACTTGCGCAGATCGGACAAACCGAATTCACCAACCGTGTTGAAGAGGAGCGATTGGAAATAGGACATGATCGCCTGGACCAGGAGAATGACGGCCATGAGGCAGGCAACGCGAAACGCATCGTCATGCGTCTTGCTGTTGATGAGAACGCCGGCCAGGAGGGGAAAAAAGAGTCCCAGCACGCTGGAGCCGATGAGCATGAAGAGCCCCACGGCGAGCTTTCCGCGATAGGGGCGCAGGTAGGCGTAGAGGCTGAACATCTGCCCGAGGGTTTCGCGCGTGACTTTGACCTTGGGCGGCGTGGCGGGAGATTCGGATTCGTCGGAGGATTTTCGGGGCATGGTAAGAAGGAGTAACCCTAGCGGGTTCTCCGGAGAATGCAAAGGAGGGGGTGTCGGGGATCCCGCTGTACGCAACCGTCCCCTACTTCGTCGGGGACGACACATCGCTGGCGCAGCGGAAGCCGAGCCAGTAAGCCCGAAAACTTGGGATGCCGTCGGTTGTGTTGCGATGGGTCAGCACGGCGTGTTCCTCGGAGTTGGTCTTGAAATTGGCACCGCGGATCACGGCAACCTCCTCCGATGCGATCCGGCTGCTTGGAACAATCGTATCGGTCCATTCGCTGACATTGCCCGCCATGTCACAGACGCCATAGGGGCTTGTATCGTCGGGCATTTGATCCACGACTTGATAGACATGCACAGGCACGCTCGAAGGATCCATACCGGGCGACGGCACCGACGTATTGGCCTTGGGCAGGAATTCATTTCCCCAGGGATAGAGAAAACCATCCTTGCCTCGCGCCGCTTTCTCCCACTCGCGCTCGTCGGGCAGGCGCTTGCCGGCCCAGCGGGCGTAAGCCTCCGCGTCATACCAATCGATATTGAAGACCGGGTCGTCCAGGGTGAGATAAACCTCGTGATAAGGCAGATGATATTTGATGCAGCGAAAAATGCCCGGTTTGTGCTCGCTGTTTTCAACATAGTCTGCCCAATCGGTCGGCTGGTGGTCTTTTTCCCCTTTTTGCCGCGAACAGCGCCATGCCGCGTCGGTGCCCATCTTGTCGACTGCGCGGAGGAACTTGAGATATTGGCCAAAGGTGACTTCGTACTTATCGATATGGAATGCGTGATCCATCGTGGCGGGGCCGGACTGGTAGATATAATCACCGGCGGGAATCTCGACCGTTTCGTTGAACGGGCGGGATGGCGGATCGAGCCGCATATAGAAAACAAAGCCCACGACCAGAACGATCAGGGCGAACGCTCCCAGCATGGCGTATTGAACGAGCTTTTGTTTGCCGCGCTCGGCCTGAATGGCCTTTCGCGCGATTTTGTGCTCCTCGGTCACGGCGATCACCCGCTCCGGGGCGAGTTCAGTGTCGATGGCCTGGGCTTTGCTCACCACCTGCGCCAGCAAAACCGGGCCGAAGCTAAGCTGGTCGAGCAAGGTGCGCACGCTCTCGGGAATGGGGACGGACCGAGGCAGCAGCGCCGCCATGGCGCGGGACAGCGCGGAGAGATCGGCCTCGCCGGGCGGCCTCACCGGCTGGGTGGGATCGACGCAGTTCGCGACCTTGATCACGCCTTGCGGCGACACCGTCACGTCGGTGGCCCCGACCGTGGTATGCGGAAAATTGTTCGCATCCCAAAAAATCACCACCGATCCGACAATATGGACAATCTGCGCGACAACGCGCGGCTC
>Ga0302319_10002178_pt1 | contig 42839 bp, 36 predicted proteins | sample Bog_T0_2_FD_203319 | JGI IMG/M metagenome (GOLD analysis project Ga0302319, IMG submission 203319) | Peat permafrost microbial communities from Stordalen Mire near Abisko, Sweden - Bog_T0_2 | ecosystem: Environmental > Terrestrial > Soil > Wetlands > Peat | place: Sweden: Abisko, Stordalen Mire...
TCATTGGCGGCGTCAAGGAGCGTCCCATCGCCTACAAGCTCGGCATCGGATTCTGCGATCACAACCACGAACGCAAGGAAGCGCTCGCCGGATTTGAAGGCATGGTGAACTTTGCCCGCGAAGTGTACGGCAGCGTCATGAGTCCGGTGTGGCGGCTGACTCCGCGCAAACGCGGAAATGGGCTGGAGGTGGTGAAATGAGCTCGCAGCCACGCGTCCCCAAGACTCAGCGTCCCAATTGGGTTTCAACGCGCAATCCATGTAAGGCATGTGCTCCTCTCGGAGCGGCCCTGGTCATGCGCGGCATTGCCGGCGCGGTCCCATTTCTCCACGGCTCGCAGGGCTGTGCCACCTACATGCGGCGCTATCTCATCAGCCACTTTCGAGAGCCGATGGATATTGCGACCTCGGGATTCAATGAGTCCACCACCATTTTCGGGGGCGAAAAGATTCTGAGTCAGGGGCTCGATAACGTAACGTCGCAGTATCATCCGGCACTGATCGGAATCGCGACCACTTGCCTGACCGAGACAATCGGCGAAGACGTACACGGCTTGCTGCATGAGTACCACGAGAAGCGCGAGGGAGCAGAGGCTCCGCTGCTGGTGCATGTTTCCACGCCGAGTTACAACGGCACTCACATCGATGGCTTTAACGACGCAGTGCGCGCAGTGGTGGAACAACTGGCGGAAGCCTCAGCGATCTCCAGCGCGGATGCTGCCAGCTCCGTGAACCTGTTTCCAGGAATGGTGTCGTCCGAGGATCTACGTTTTCTGAAAGAAGTTGCAGCCGAGTTCGCGCTGCCGATCACGCTCTTTCCCGATTACTCGGAAACCCTCGACGGACCGTCGATGGACAAGTACCACAAAATTCCGGAGGGCGGCACAACGATTCCCGCCTTGCGTGCGACGCCTGCAGCAAAAGCGAGCATCGAATTCGGCCGGACCATTCGCACCAAGCGTACTGCGGCTTCTTTTCTTCAGGAGCGCTTCGAAGTTCCGGCGAAACGCATTGGATTGCCCATTGGCGTGCAAGAGAGCGACGTGTTTTTTGCCGCTATGGAAAAGCTGAGCGGACGCAAGACTCCGGAGAAATATCGTATGGAGCGCGGCCGGCTGATTGACGCCTACGTGGACGGACATAAGTATCTGTTCGGCAAGCGCGCACTCGTAATCGGCGATGAAGATCTGGTCGTAGGACTTGCGGCATTTCTTGCGGAGACCGGCGTGATTCCGGTGCTCTGCGCATCAGGCGGCAAGAGCGGCGCACTGAAGCATAGCATCGCCGAGGTCACCACCCACGTACGCGAACCAATCACGGTCCGCGACGGAGTCGATTTTATGACCATCGCAGAAGAAGTGGAATTTGGGGAGTTGAAGGCTGATTTCATCATCGGAAGCAGCAAGGCCGCAAAGCTCGCGCGTCAATTGGGAGTGCCGCACATAAGAGTCGGCTTTCCTATCCATGACCGCATTGGAGGACAACGCATTCTGCACCTCGGATACCACGGCGCGCAGCAATTGTTTGATCTGATGGTTAACACCCTGCTTGAAGTGAAGCAGGACTCAAGCTCAATTGGCTACAGCTATCTCTAGGAGTTCATGATGGCACTGGATTTAACGCAACACCCATGTTTCAACTCGGACGCTCGTCACACCACGGGACGTATCCACCTGCCGGTGGCGCCCCAGTGCAACATCCAGTGCAACTACTGTGATCGCAAATTCGATTGCATGAATGAAAGCCGCCCCGGAGTGACCAGCGCGGTGCTTGCGCCGAAACAGGCGCTGGCCTATCTGGATAAGGTGCTGCTGCGGGTTCCTCAACTCAAGGTCGTCGGCATCGCTGGGCCAGGCGATCCTTTTGCCACTCCCGATGAGACTCTTGAGACTCTGCGCCTGGTGCGTGAGAAGTATCCCGAAATGCTGCTCTGCGTAGCCAGCAACGGACTGAACACCGCGCCCTATGCGGAGGATCTTGCCCGCCTGCAAGTGAGCCACGTCACCATCACCGTGAACACAATCGATCCCTTAATCGGCGCGAAGTTTTACTCCTGGGTTCGCGATCGCAAGAAGATCTATCGCGGCGAGGAAGGCGCGCGAGTGCTGCTCGAGCGGCAACTCGCATCCATCCACGCGCTTAAGGCTGCCGGAGTCACGCTAAAGATAAACACGATCCTGGTGCCCGGAATCAATGACCACCATGTGGAAGTTGTCGCCGAAGAAATGCGTTCCCTGGGCGCAGATGTGATGAACTGTATCCCGCTCTTCCCGGTCGCAAATACGCCTTTTGCGGACAAGGAAGAGCTTCCGCTCTCCGAGGTAAAAAAGATTCGCGAACACGTTGCTGAAATTATTCCGCAGATGGAGCATTGCACGCGCTGCCGCGCAGACGCCGTCGGTCTGCTGGGCGCGGACCAATCGCACGAGCTGGTAAGCCTGATGAAAGACTCTGCCAACGGATTGCTCGAAGACCGCTCCGGGCGTCCCTATGTCGCGGTTGCCAGCATGGAAGGAATTCTCATCAATCAGCATCTTGGCGAGGCTGAGCAGCTATGGATCTTCGAATACGACGAGATCGAACCGAAGCTGGTCGAGATGCGCAATGCGCCCGAGCCCGGCGATGGCAATCTACGCTGGCGCGAATTGGCCAAGTCAGTTGAAGATTGTCACTCCATATTGGTCAGCGGTGTTGGACGGAAACCGCGCTGGGTGATGGAACAGTGCGGCCTTCGCGTCATCGAGGCCAACGGCCTCATCGCACAGGCGATGGATAGTCTGCATCGCAGTGGAGATGTTCCGGCGGCAATGAAGAAACAATTCAAGTCCTGCGGAACTTCCGGATGTCAGGGTACGGGCGCCGGATGCGCGTAAATGAAGTCGCGTAATTAAATAAGGAGAAGATCATGCAGAAACCGACGCACCACATTCTTGTCTGTGCCAGCTTTCGCGTTCAAGGGGAGAGCAAGGGCATGTGTCACAAGAAAGATTCCGCAGCGCTGCTGCCCTACATTGAAAACGAATTGAGCGACCGCGACATGGAAGACGTAATGGTCTCCAGCACCGGCTGCCTGAGCAGATGCGAGAACGGTCCGCTGATGGTCGTTTATCCAAAGGGTTCGTGGTACGGCGACATGAACGAAGAGAAGATAGATGAAGTTCTGGACGCGCTGAAAGAAGGAAAAGAAGCAGAAGGATTGCTGCTCGCCTGAAACGTAAAAGAAACTAACGCTGAAGCCGCTGGAGGACTCAGCATGAGCGACCCGAATGTGCGAATCATCGACTGCACTCTTCGCGACGGCGAACAAGCGCCCGGCGTGGCGTTCCGTCGTGAAGAGAAGCTCGCGATTGCACAAGCGCTCAGCGATGCCGGCGTGCCCGAGTTGGAATGTGGAATTCCGGCGATGGGAGAAGCGGAGTGCGATGATATTCGCGCCTTGATTGGGCTCGGACTTCGAGCGAAGCTCACTGGATGGAGCCGGGCGCGCGAGGCCGACGTAGACGCCGCGGCTCGCTGCGGACTGCATTCCATTCACATTGCTCTTCCCACTTCCACCGTCCAACTTGTCGCACTCGGCAAAACACAAAGCTGGGCGATCGAGGAGCTGCAGAGAATTGTCGGCTATGCGCGCGAGCGCTTTGCCTGGGTCTCCGTGGGAGCGCAGGATGGCACCCGCACTTCTCCGGCATTTCTGCAGGAGTTCGTTAGCGCCGCAGCCAGCCTGGGCGCCCATCGCATCCGCATCGCTGACACTGTCGGCATCTGGAACCCACTGCAAACGGCGGGCGTCGTTCATTCTCTGCGAACGTTTGCCGATGATGCGGTGCTTGAGTTTCACGGACACAACGACCTCGGCATGGCAACGGCGAATTCCATTGCCGCCATACAGGCAGGTGCCGGAAGCATCAGTGCAACCGTCACCGGAGTGGGAGAGCGCGCCGGCAATGCTCCGCTGGAGCAGGTTGTGATGGCAATGCGATACTCGCTGGGACTGGACTGCGCCATCGATTGTAGTGCGCTTCAAGGGCTCTGTGAGCGGGTTTCCAGCGCCGCCGCCCGACCGATTCCCGTAAGTCAACCAATTACGGGAGAGGCGATTTTCCAGCATGAATCGGGAATCCACTGCCACTCTTTGCTCCAGAACCGGCAGAGCTTCGAGCCGTTTTCTGCCGCCGAGCTGGGCCGAATCACTCCGGAGTTTGTCATCGGAAGGCACTCCGGGTCAGAGAGTGTGCTGCAGGTTCTCACCACTCTTGGCGTGAGTACAACCCGCAGCATTGCGAACCGAATGCTGCCTCATATCCGTCGTCGGGCTGTGCTCCAGAAATCGTCGCTCAGTCATGAGGAAGTCATGCAAATATTTCGTATCACACTAGATGAGCCTGAGGGCGCAGAGCTCCCCAGGGATAAGACAGGCACCACAGGTTACTGAAACGCGCGAGTACAGACAAATCATAAGGAGAGGAACAAAATGTTCAATCTGGTCGCTATCAATCTTCCCGACGCTAACAAGAAATATCCGGGCAAGTGCCATAAAGCAAAGTGTCCGAACGAGGGCCGTTACCAGCTCTTCAGTGACATTGATGAGCAAGGATTGCCCGACTGGGAAGGCAAGTCGATCTGCTCCAAGCATCTGGTAGAAGAAGCGCGCCATCGGCCGGAGATCACGATGTCGCTGATCGATATTCTGATCGACACGCTCGAAGAGCATAAACTGTTTACCCAGGCGCATGCGCCTGAGGGAGCTCCCAGCCGGCAGGTTCTCCATTTCCAGCCGAAGTAGAGGAAAGTCCGCAAGCATTCGGCCACCAACATCTTCTCCTAAAGGGGAGATAATCTGACGCGAGCAACACCGGAGAAGCATCAGATTAACAGGAGGTGTCGGTGAAAATCAGTGCGCGTAATACTCTAGCCGCAACCGTCACGAAAGTCGTCAAGGGAGCCGTGAACTCAGAAGTCGATCTTGAGCTCAAGGGCGGTGGAAATATTTTTTCAATCATAACCAACCCGAGCGTGGATCGGCTCGGACTGAAAGCAGGCACACCTGCCTACGCGATCATCAAAGCCAGCTCAGTCATGGTTGCTAATGACTCGTCGATAAAGCTGAGCGCGAGAAATGTTCTTGATGGAACCATTGTCTCCGTTCAAGATGGTGCTGTCGATTCCGAAATTACATTGAAGCTAAGCGGCGGCAGTAACTTGGTTGCCGTCATCACCAAGGAAAGCGCCCGCTCGTTGGGGTTGAAGGCCGGCGAACCTGCTGCTGCCGTCGTAAAAGCCTCCAGCGTCATCGTCGGCGTGGACCACTAGGGATTTTAACTTCAGGGCAGCTTCCCAAGCTGCCCTGAAATGTCTAGCAGACACGCCTAAGCATTTTCGTCCCACAATCTGCAATCATCCTCCAGTTGAATTAGAAGATGAACTTTGCCGCGAGCTGTACCTGCCGCGGAGGCATTGCGTTCACAACTTGTCCAAAGCCTGCGCTGCTGATATTTCCATTCACGGCGGCCGCTCCGAAGAATTGCCCATGATTGAAGACGTTAAAGGCCTCCACGCGGAACTGGACCATTTTCTCGTGTGCCAGCGCAAGCTCCTTCTGCAATGCAACGTCGAAATTCTCCAAACCGGGGCCGTAGAAGAATCGGCGCGGCACGTTGCCCAACTCACCAAGATATTGTGAGCCGGGGCTCGCCAGATTTGTGGGGAACAGCGATGTGTTGAAGGCGGCCTTGCCGCCGCGCGGATTGGTATTTATCGCAAGGTTGCCCGGCAGCATGATCGGCGTATCCACACCATTGTTGTTGATCCCGTTCGGCATGGAGCCCAGCAGCGAATTGTCCGTGTTGTTATACAGCGTAACCGGCAGCCCAGTAGAGAAGCGCGTAATACCGGAGACGGACCAACCGGTCGTCAAGCGATTCGGTCGGCCGCTCCACTGAGCAAACGGCAGGGCATAACGATAGCTGACGACAAAGTTGTGACGGAGATCAAACGCCGAGACAGCCTTGCTCAGTGCTGCGCTCATGGGGTACACCGGCTCGGAAAGACTGGACGAGTCGTCCAGTGATTTTCCGTACGTGTACGCTGCCATGAATTCCAGCGTGTTGGTCGTGTGGCGCAAGGTGGCCTCGAATGAGTTGTAATTCGAAAAGCCGATCGTCTTCTGGTAAGTGATGCCGTCAAAGGCGGCAGTGCCGTTAAACACCGTGGTGAATGGTCCCCTCACCTGCAAGATGCTTCCATCGGCATTGGTGAATATTCCGCCTTCCGCGAACGGCCCACAGGTTGCCGTGCCTGCCGCTACCTGGCTCTGCTGGCTCACGCTCAGGCAGAGCGCCGCGTTGCCGGGATCGGCCGAGGTGAGAACCAGCAGATGATGTGCCTGTGAGCCCACGTAGCCGAGCTTGAGAAAAGTGTTATGTGTCAGCTCGCGTTCGAATGAAAGGTTATAGCTCTCAGTGTATGGCGAAGTGTTTCGATAGTAGAAAGCAGGGTCGCCGGTGATCGGCGAGTAATTTCTCCAGTCGACGCTCGTGTTCGGGTGAGATGCCGAGGCGCCGAATGTAGGAATCGGCGAGGGAAATGGCTGACCGTTGCTGATGCCAGTGCTAGCGGAGACGAAGGGTTCATTAAAGAGCGGACGTCCGCTGGTACTGTCGTAATCGTACCCATAGGGAGCGCAGGCACTCATGATGCCCGCCGAGAGCCCTTCAAACGCCGAGTAGAAAAGTCCGGCTCCAGCATGAATGCTGCTCTTTCCAGGGCCGCCAAAAATAATACCGAGCAAGCCCTCACTGGCATCCGGCGAATAGGTCAGCCCAATGCGGGGTGAGAAGTTATCCCACTTCGTCGGCGCCAGGGTCTTTGGAATTCCCGGATCGCCGGGGAAGACAATACCCGTAGGCGCGCCGGGATAGACCACGGATTGCTGTCCGAGAACGAATGTCTGTAGCTGGTTATACTTCTCGCGCCAAGGTGGAAGTACGTCCCAGCGCAGGCCGTAGTTGAGCACCAAATTCGGACGAACTTTCCAGCTATCCTGCGCAAACGCGCCTATGTATTTGTTGCGGATGTAAAACGAACTGGCATCGCCCTGCTCGTAGGTGCTGGCAACGCCGAGAAGGAAGTCGGCAAAGTCGGAGCCGGTCTCCGTGCCCTGGAAGACGAAGGAACCATTGTTGATGGAATTGGATTGAATGTTGACTTGGTCCAGATGGAAGCTGCCGCCGATTTTCAGCGTGTGATGTCCAATCACCCGCGACAGATTGTCGCTCCACTGAAATGTATTGTTGACCTGCCGCTCGCCAGTTACATCCACGCCGATGGTGTAGTCGTTGAAGGCGACATTCTCAATGCCTTCGATGCTCGGATCCAGAGGCACAATGCCGAGCGTGCCCGCGCCTTCGACGAAGCCCTGCGAAGCCAGCGATGGCCCCACGCCGCCCAACGGCTTCCCAATTACGTTGAAGTCACGCATGTAGCTGAAGTGCGCCTCGTTCACCGTATTGGCGCCGAAGGCCTTTGTCAGCTCTACGCTCAATAGCTGTGCGCGTCCGTTGGAGGCGGCGCGGAATCCCGGCACATTCGCTCCACCCTGCGCGCTGGGGAAGGGGTTCGTCAGGTTGTATTGGTCGATAAAGTAATAAGCAGATAGATTACCCCAGCGAGTGTTTGTGTCAAAGCGCGTCGCGGCTTTGTTGTCACCAAGAGTTTCGTTCTGCGACGAACTTGAAAACAGGTTTGAGCCGACATTGGGCGAGGGGATGTATTGCAGCAGGTGAGTGGCTGGAGCGGACCACGCAGCCATGGGAATCTGCCCATTCGGAAAGACCTGCGAATACGGTTCACCCGCCGTCACGGTCCTTCCTAGCTTGGAAGAAAGCTGGGCCGCCAGGTAATCACCGCTGACGCTGCCGGTGAGCTGACTCGTCAGATCGCCCAGATTGCCGGAGCGGTCGGCAAGGCTCGGCACCGTAATGTTTCCCGTCTCCTGCCCTTGTGTCATTCCTGTGCCCTGGTAATCAAGGAAGAAGAATGCCTTGTCTTTGCGGATCGGGCCGCCAAGAGTTCCGCCGTACTGGTTGCGTTGGTAGCTGGCGCGGCTGGTAGCAAAGTAGTTGCGTGAGTCGAGCGCCGTGTTGCGCAGGAATTCGAATGCGCTGCCGTGCAGCGTGTTGCTTCCGGTCTTGGTCGTAACCAGTACCTGTCCGCCGCTGTAGTTTCCGTGCTCAGCTTCAAAATTGCTGGTGATGACCTTGAAGTCTTGAATGGAATCGAGATTGGGCACCACCGCAGTTCCGTTATTGAAGTCTTCCTCCACCAGGGAGCCATTCACGGCGAATCCGTTGCTGGTCTCGCGCTGTCCGCTTACGGAGAGGTTTCCCGGATTCAGATCGCCCGACGGAGGCGTCGTTGTGCAGCCTGACATTACAACTGCGTTGGGCTGCTGCGAACTGGCCGGGACGACCCCCGGCTGCATGGCTAGCAGATCGGTAAAGCTGCGGCCATTCAGCGGAACGGAGGTCATCTTTTCCGCGCTGATGGTTTCGCCAATCTGCGAACTGGTAGTCTCAATTCCGGGCACCTCGACCGTCACACTCATCGACTCGCTTTGAATGGCGAGTGGCAACTGGATGTCGAGCGTGATGCCGGCCCCGGCGGCTACATCTACCGCACGTCTAACAACCGGCTGAAATCCCGTTTCGTTAAACTCGAAATCATAACGGCCCGCAGCCAGAGAAAGAGAATAGGAGCCTTCCCCGCCCGTTGTGGCTTCAACAATCGCGCGGGTCGATAGGTTTCGAACATGCACCGCGACCCCGGAGATGACTGCCCCCGTCGGATCAGACACCGTGCCGCGAACGGCGACCGCATCTGCGGGCGAGGCGAAAAGAACAGCGGTGCAGACAAACACGATCAGGGCGATGAGAAAAACTTGCCGGAACTGAAACTGAGGCCAGGAAGGATGACGGGAGGTGTTCATTGCGGATACTCCTTATGTACAGTCAAATGATTATGAAAATGAATTTCAATTCCTCAATCATAACGCACCTATCCTTCTCTGACTGTGACAAATATCACGTAGTGGCGTGCGCAAATCCGCAGCCACAACCTGGAGCGACAGTCCATTTACGGGCTTAAATCCCTCATATCAGGTGTTTTCGTGGCCGGGTGTGGAGGGTGTTTGTTGTTCTGTCTCGGGCAGTCCTTGTGAGTTCGTTACGAAAAGTTGTGACACAAAAAAAGTGCGGCGATGTGACTCGCCGCACCCTTTTCCCTACTCCACCTGAGAACTAGAACTGCCGGCGAAGCGCGTCCGCAAAATTCGAGACGTCCAGCGTGCCAAGTCCTGCCGCAGGATTGTAGCCGCGGCTGCCTTGGTAGAACCAGTTGTCGCCCTCGGTGACTGCATGAATTGCCGGCGCCGCTCCTTTGTATGCCCGGCCGTCTTGCGCCAGATCGTAGAGCGGGTAGTTAAGCAGTCCGATGCGGCCGTGCAGATATTCGCCCAGCAGCGCCGAGACGCCGTTCAGTTGTGGTGCCACAAAGCTCGTGCCTCCGTAGCCGGTGGCAATGCCGAAGCCGTACACGTTCGACGTGTAGTAAATCTCGTAGCCGGTGTCAGGATCGGCGTTGAACGAGATGTCCGGGACATTGCGCCCCGAAAACTTCGACGGCAAGGCAAAGTACAGATCGGTTCCATCCCCTGTAAAATCCGAGCCGGCCTGGAATACCTGGCCGGATTGGGTGCGCTGTGTGCCGGCTAATCCACGCTGGTAGAAGGGAACGTCAAACATGAAGCTCACCCCTCCGCCGGTTCCGGTTGGGAAGATTCCGCACGCCACCGGAGTGTATCCCAGGGTGGCACACAATCCATCGAGGTAGTCCCATCCCCAAACGCTCTCGTGCTCGATTACGACGGAGTAGTAGGGCGGGGTGCATGCCGCATTCAGGCAATAGTTCTGGGTGCCAGGCAGCGTCGTGCCGCCCGCCGCGGTAATTGCCGTGTCGGTTCCCGGATAACCGACGCTCAGCGTCAGGCTGCAACTTGCTGGTTGTGAAGATGAGTACGGGCCGAAGCACCCAAGGTCGTGATTCGCCTCGTAGGCTCCGCCGTCTCCCGCTGCGGCGTAAACGGTCTGCCCCTGGATGGCAGCGCGAACTAAAAGCTCGTGAACTGCCTGGGTAACGCCCACGGTGCGACCCGTGAAAGGATCGGTGACCGGGGAGTTCTCAAAGTTGTCCAGCCACTCCCATTCTCCCCAACTCACCGAGAGGCTATCTGCAACATTAGCGTCGATGGCGACCGCAAAGTTGTCGACAAAGCTCTGGTTCGTATTCGGTGCCTGGTAGACGATAACTTTCGCTCCGGGAGCCACACCGCCGGACTGTTCTACGTCCAGAGTGGTTTCAATCGAGCCGGAGTCGTCACTAGGTGCGCCGGGTCCGCCGTCTACATCAACCGTCTTGATCCGGTTCGGGTTCACCGAAAGCCCGATCGCCTTCCAGTAGGCATATGCGTCGCTAGGGGTAAGGCTGGCAAATGTGATGATGCCAATTGTGCGGCCTGTTCCCAGCACGCCGCGCTGATACAGCGGCTCCACGTCGTACTGATTGGCGAAGTCGGTTACAGTCAAACTTCCAAACGCATCGCCGGTCGTCGAAGGCGGCACCGTCAATCGCGCGGTTGGCAACTTCGAGGGAGCGACTTCATGGTATGGATGCAAACTGGGGCGGCTATCCAATCCAACGACGGCCGCGACCGCCGATGAGATTTCTGCGGGAACCGCAGGACGGCTGAGTGGAGCATGATAGCTATAGGCTGCGGCGCTTCCATGCGCAGGGACTGAGTAGCTATGCAGGCTCACGGCAAATGTGCGCTCCAAATCGGCTGGCAGGCCGGTAACTCTCAGGGTCGTTGCGGAAGTCCGCTCCGCCGTTAATCCGTACTTGGCCAGGCTCGCCACCACTTTTGCAACGTCGGAGTCCGTGGGCGCAAAACGGGCCACGAATTGGCTTGCAGTCAGAAATTGGTGAAATTGAGGATCCTGCGGGGTATGGAGCGCCTTCAGAAGGCTCTCCGCTTCGTTCAGCTTAGGTAGGCTCAGGGCGATGGTAACCGAAATTGGTTTTGTGCCCGACTGTGCGCTAAGTGGGCCAAGATCGACCGCTCTGGTCGCTCCCGCCACGGGATATGGCACCCCAGCCTGTGCGACGACTGGCCAAACCAGCACGGCCAATGCTGCGATTTGAAGCACCTGCAAAACTTTCATGCGCATGTGGACTCCTTACGATCAGGTTGGTACGTCTGTTTTCGGTTGTTCGCCCCAATTCGGCAATCTCGGCTACAGCGCACTGACCGCGAGTTTCGACACGCAGGGCATGGAAAGGTGTATCTCTGATCCAAGTGGATGCTTGTTTGCTGAAATAAGTTTCTACAACAATGACGGTACATGTGGAAATCGAACAAAATTGGTGGAAAGTCCAAGCGACAGCCCGGGGGGTATCGCAGCAGCCGACTCTTAAGGATGGATCGGGCTATCCATAATCGAAGGCTTTCTTGGGGAGTCCGGCCGCTTATTTTCCGATGCAGAAGGTAGAGAAAATAAGGTTCAGGATGTCGTCCGCCGTAGTGGCGCCGGTTAACTCATCGAGCGCCCGCAACGCGCTGTACAGATCCAGCAGCACCATCTCATGGGGAATCGCTTGATTGACCGAACTCGCGGCTGCCTCCAGCGAAGCTATTGCGGCACGCACCTGACCTTGCTGTCTGAGGTTGGTCAATAGCGCTCCCCCATCCTCGGCGGCGTTTCCGCGCATCATGCGCAGAATTTCTGCCCGCAATTCGGCGATCCCGTCGCCCGTCACCGCGGATGTTCGCACCGTCGAAAGCCTCGCGGTCAGTTGCATGTTCACTCCCAGATCTGCTTTGTTGAGAACGATGATCGCCGCACGATCCGCCACGTCAGATAACAATTCGCGGTCAACCTCGCTAATCTGCGCGCTTGAATCCAGCACCACAAGAACCAGGTCCGCGTCAGCCAGGGCTTCTATGGACTTCCGAATGCCAATGTGTTCCGCCTCGTCCAGTGCCTCTCGAATACCGGCCGTATCCACCAGATGCACGGGAATTCCGCCCAGCGCCACGGTCTCCGTCACCAGGTCGCGCGTGGTTCCTGGCAGTGGCGTTACGATTGCCCGCTCGCGCTCTACAAGTTGATTAAACAGGCTCGATTTGCCGACGTTCGGGCGTCCCATGATCGCCAGCGTCAGCCCCTCATGCACCAGCTTCCCGAATGAAAAACTTGCCTCCAACCGCCGGAGCTGCGCGCCAACCGTTGTCATCGTCGCAAGAATTTGCTCCGAAGGCATCACGCTGACATCGTCTTCAGCGAAGTCGATGCCCGCTTCGAGTCTTGCGATCAGCGCGATCAACTCATGCTTCACCGGACGCACCACGTGCGACAGCTCTCCCTTCAATTGCCGTGCTGCAACCTTCGCCTGGTAGAGCGTCTGCGAATCGATCAGGTCGCGCACCGCCTCGGCCTGCGTCAGGTCCAACCTTCCATTCAAGAAGGCGCGTCGCGTAAACTCGCCGGGCTCGGCCATGCGCGCGCCGTTTGCGATCGCCCTCTCCATCACGTGATGCAGCACCACGGGCGAACCGTGGCAACTGATCTCAACAATGTCGTCGGTAGTGTAGGAATGTGGCGCGGCGAAATAGGTCGCTACAACCTCGTCAATGCGCTCCCCGCTCTCGTCGTCGATCAGTTCCGCGAAGAGTGCGCGATTCGCCTCCAGCGCGCGCCCTTCAGGCAGACGCAGCATCGCCAACGCAACGGTCTTTGACTCTGAGCCGGCCAGACGCACCACGCCAATTCCGCCCCGTCCCGGCGGCGTCGCAACGGCAACGATGGTGTCATCCAGGTTCACGCCTTCGCTCCCTTGTGTCTGACGAACAGGGCTTCACCGCAAATGAAAAAGTCCCGTTGCGATATTCTCACCGAATCGCAACGGGACTCAAAATTTAAATGATCGAGAGCGCTCTTATCGTCTGCCGCGCGATCCGCCACGGCTTCCGCTACGGCTCGCTCTGCCCGGAGCCTCTGGAGCCTTGCCCTTGTAGTTCTTCGGATACACGACCAGATGCCGTGCCGGGCCTTCGCCCTCGCTTTCGGTGCGCAGATCCTCCACATCGCGCAATGCAAGATGCACGACCCGGCGCTCGCGGCTGTTCATCGGGACAAACGCGTAGGGCGTTCCGCTGGTTCGGACCTTTTCGGCCGCAACATTCGCCGACATCACCAGTTCATCGGTGCGCGCCTGGCGGAAGCCGACGGCATCGAAGCTGATGCGGTCGTGTTCGTCAAGCAGATCGCCCACCGACTCTACCGTGATCATCTCCAGAGCGTTCAACAACTCCCCACCCCGCGCCACCAGCAAACTACTGTCGGGGCCGGAGAAGTCCACCAGGATCGCGGGTCTGTCCCACTCTGCGCCCTGGTTCACCGGAGGATCGACCGCAATGCGATACTTTACGCGGAAACCGCCCAGCCGGATGATGGTATTCAATAGTTCGTTGATTTCTTTTGCCGCAGCTATTTTATCTTCGATCGCCATTTGCTAGCTCCCCGCCGGTTAACGCTTCTTATCCGCTTTTTCCGCTGCTTTCAGAGCTCGTTTTTCAGCCATTGCGCGCATCTCGCGTCCCATTGGCGTCTGGTTCATAATCACTTGTTGAACAATCTGCACTACCGTGCCTGTAACAATATACAGTCCCAGTCCAGATGCGACCGACCAGGTGAACAGGCCAATCATGACCGGGGTCATCATGTTCATCATCTTCTGCTGCTCTTTGCTCATGCCCGTGGCCGGCATCATGCGCTGCATCGCAAACATCAACACAATCGTTGCAATCGGGATGATGTGAAGGTGATCGGGCGCGGAGAGATCGCTCAGGTAGAGCCAGTTCGCGTGCCGCAGCTCTATGGCATTGCGCAGCATGGTGTAGAAGGCGAACAGGAAAGGCATCTGGATGATCACCGGAACGCAACCGCCCACCGGATTCACGTCGTGCTCTTTGTAGAGCGCGGCAATTTCCTTCTGCATTTCTCCGCGGCGCGGATCGTCCAGTTTGTACTTCTTGTACTTCTCCTGGATGGACTGCATCTGCGGCGCGACTTTCTGCATCTTCATCGAAGACTTGATCTGCGAGATGCGCAACGGCAGCAGAGCGATGTTGATCAGCACCGTCACCAGGATAATCGTCCAGCCCCAGTTTGACGTCCAGTGCTGCTGTGTCCAGCGCACCCACGCAAACAGAGGGCGTCCGATAAAGCCGAAGAATCCAAAGTCCAGCGTGCCATGCAGGTCCACGCCGTTGGTGCTGCGCACCGTCTCAAGAATATCGACCGCCTTGGGACCGGCAAACAGTCGCACGTTTGACGGAGCGTTCAAAGTGCCGGCGGCAACGCCCAGCACTTCCGCTTTTACCTTTTCGCCCTGCGGATTCGCCGGATCTTTTGGAATCTGAATCGCGTTGCGCAACTCGGCAAACGACGCACCTTGAGGCTGTTCCGGAAGGAACACTGCACCGAAGTATGCGTCCGATGCGCCTACCCACTGAAAGTTACCGGTTTGCACCCGGCCGCCGCTGATCGAAGTTCCCTTTTTGTCCAGCTTCAGGCGCTTCACGTCTTCGCCCGTGGCAACGTAGTCGAGCCTTTGCTCAGCGTAGCTGGGCAACCCCGTGGCATCGCCAAAGCCGGACGGCCATGCCGGGAGCGCGGTTACATAGTTAGCTCCGCGACGCACGCTCGTCTTCACGCCCACTACATAGCTGTTGTCGAAGTGGAATTCTTTTTTCACCACAACGTCGCCGTCGGCGTACTCAAACGAAAGATCTTTCGGGGAACTCAAAACCCCGCTGTCGCTGGCAACATAGAGTGCGGTGTTCAGCTTCTCGCTCAGTTGATCGTTGCCGGTCCACAGTGAAAGCGGATAGCCGTACTGCGCCGCCGCTTGCTCCTGCACCAACTCCATGCCCAAATGGCCGCTGTCATCCTTGTAGTTCTTCAGGACCCAGCTCTTTACCAGTCCACCACGGTTGCTGAAAGTGATGCGATACAGATTGTTTTCCACCACCGTGGTTGTTTCGTTGGACGCCTGCACCGCCGCCACTGGCTTGCTCGCACCTGCCGTGGCGGGTGCCGTATTCGAGCTGCTGGCCGCTGGCGCTTGTGCCACCGGAACGGGAGTATTTGCCGCCGCCTGTTGCTGTTGCTTTTGCAGTGCCTGCTGTTGCGGCTTGACTAGAAATTGCTGCGCCCCCACCAACAGCAGCATCGTAACCGCAAAAATAATCATTACGCGCTTGTCGATGCCGGGCTGGTTTTGCGGATTCTGGAACTCGCTCAAGGTAGTATGCCGATCTGAGCAGCCGTGGCCGCCAGTTTGAATTTCACAATCCTGATCTTGCGCGTCCGGCATTCGCCAGTGCGCGCCATTCGTTCTAATGCGTGCGGGATGCCGCTTCGCGTTCAGCGCAACCGCAGCCCAAAAAATGTTCAGGAACTTGGTCGAGCCCGTGGCCGCCCAGCGGATGGCAGCGCACCAGCCGCCATAGCGTCAGCAAGCTTCCACCCAGCGCGCCATGCCGCATGATCGCCTCCGCAGAGTACTCGGAGCATGTCGGCGTAAAGCGGCACGCTCCTGCCGGAAGTTGCGGCGATAGGTAACGCTTGTATGCAGCCAGCGCCATCAGCATCAGTTTGCTCATGAACGCTGTGCCTCCAGCTTTCCCCGCTTCTTTCCGGACTCTTCGCAACTCTGCCGGATCACCCGGAACGCACGTTCAATTTCCTGCGAAATCTGTGCGAACTCCGCCACAAGCAAGCTCTTCTTCGGATTGATCACCACATCCACGGCATTGATCATGGTATCCAGCGTGCCCAGGTGGTGCCGCACGGCCTCCCTGGTACGCCGCCGCATTCGATTGCGTTCCACGGAGCCGCCCAGCGCACGGGAGACCGTAAAGCCTACGCGCACCCGGCCAATTTTCCGCGCGCACGCCTCCACCGTGCTCTCGTCCGCATTCGGCACGGGAGCTGCTTTGGCCTGATTCCGCAGATAAAAGACGGTCATATTTCCGGAAAAGTGACGACGCCCTTGCTCGTACACCTCTTGGAAGTCCGAGTGTTTCAGTAAATGCGCGGTCTTCGGGAAACTGCCTTTCGGCGTATCGCTCACGCTCTTATCCACGGCGTTCGCATTCCTGCTTCTTCCGCGTCCAGCCTGTTCAGGATTGCCATAGTTCAGCTTGCCTGCTCTGCCGGAATGGCTGTTCAAGTTTGTGAGTGGGCCAAGAACGGGCGTGGTCCTGCGTTGGTTAATCGCGTATTGCTAATCGCGGTATCCGGGGCTTACGGAGACGCGCTTGCGTCCCTTTGCGCGGCGGCGTGACAAAACGGCTTGGCCGCTCTTGGTCTTCATACGCTGCCGGAATCCATGAACCTTGGAACGATGGCGGCGGTTCGGTTGAAATGTGCGTTTAGGCATTTGACTGACTGCTCCTGCTTCAAGAAATGTCGATGAGCAAAGGAAAAGTATAAATGATCCGCACCCCTTCGGCCAAACCGGACCGAAATCGCGGCAATTCCCTGCTCCCATCGCAATCCTACATTTTCTTTGCTTTCTCTGCACCTCCAGTGATGCATTGGCTAATTTACTGCTTGACGAATGCCGTCCAAAGCGCAAAAGTGAGAACATCGGGTCGCGACAAATGTTCGGAGAGGCTCTTTGGCAACCGTTGCATTCGTGCTAGTATCCGTTTGCGGTTGATGTTTTACGGATCGGTTTTTAGCCGCGAGTGAAGGTTGCGCATCACGCTCCGCTCCCCCCAGCGTCATAGGTCTTACTCGTTGTGCCTGTGCCGTTGAGTCTGTTCAGCGACGACATTTTGAAATCCGTCCAGCCAAGCCCCAGCAGGGCCACCACCTTAACATTTCACAATGTGTAAGGCAGGGAAGCTCGCGGTTTTGACTAAGGACAATGGTCGGTACATGTCAGCTTTGGTAACGTCAACGTCGAATCCCTGGTTGCAGATTCTCAACGCGCTTGAGAAGAAGGTCAACCGCCACTCCTACGATATGTGGTTCAAGCCCACGCGCTTCAGTCACGACGCAGACCGCAAGCTCTTCGTTGCCGTTCCTTCGCAGGAGTTCTGTCTCATTGGCGAGCGCTACAACGACCTCATCCTCGAAGCCATTGAGAATCTCGGTCTCGAGTATGAAGACGTGGAGTTTGTGACCACGCAGCCTGAACCCGAACCGGCACAGGTGGTTCGCCACAACGGAGGACTGAACGCCTCCTCCGCACGTCCGGCGGCGCAGTCAAAATTTGACTTCGACGGTGCCGCCCAGCTTAATCCGCGCTACACATTCAGTGGCTTCGTCATCGGCACCGGAAACCAGTTCGCGCACGCCGCGGCTCTCGCCGTCGCCACCGCGCCCGGCAAGGCTTACAATCCGCTCTTCCTTTACGGTGGCGTGGGCATGGGCAAGACCCACCTTATGCAAGCCATAGGCCATGAAGTCAAGCTGCGCCAGCCTGAGAGTTCGATTCTCTATCTCTCTTCGGAAAAGTTCACCAATGAGCTGATTAACTCCATCAAGCATGACAAAATGGTGAGCTTTCGTGACCGCTTCCGCAGCGTGGATGTCCTGCTCATCGATGACATCCAGTTTCTGGCTGGCAAAGAGCGCACCCAGGAGGAGTTCTTCCACACCTTCAACGCGCTGCATGAAACCAATCGTCAGATTGTCATCGCCAGCGACCGTTCGCCCAAGGAATTGGAGCAGATCGAGGATCGCCTGCGCTCGCGCTTTGAGTGGGGCTTGATTGCGGATATTCAGCCGCCTGATCTGGAAACCAAGATTGCTATTCTGCAAAAGAAGGCTGAGAGCGAGCACACCACGCTGCCCGACGATGTCAGCCAGTTCATCGCCAGCAACATCCGCAGCAACGTGCGTGAACTGGAAGGCGCCTTGATCCGTCTTGTCGCCTACGCATCGCTTACGGGCGCTGAGATCAACCTGGTAACCGCGCAGCAGGTTCTCAAGAACATCATTGACCAGCAGAGCCGCAAGGTGACCATCGATGCAATCCAGAAGGCGGTGAGCGATCAGTTCGGTCTGCGAATTCCTGAGATCAAGGCCAAGAACAACTCGCGACAAATCGTCTTCCCGCGTCAGATTGCCATGTATCTGTGCAAGCATCTCACCGAGGCCTCGCTGCCTGAGATCGGACGCCAGTTCGGCGGCAAGCACCACACCACCGTCCTGCACTCAATTGAGAAAATCAATATCCAACGCAAAGACGACAGGGATCTCAACAGGATGCTCAATAAACTCACTGAGCAGTTGAGCAACTAAATTTTCCAAGCCCGGGGCACACTTCCAGTTCCCCGGGTACCTACCTTTTTTCGCTGCCAGCCTCTGCAGGACTTTCCAATCCCTCGCCATCGCAGTCCATGTTTGCTGAAAATGTTCTTTTTCAAAGCTCTTTCTCGCCCTAATTCCAGAACAGTGATAGATTTTCCTATGTTTTCCACTTTTCCGAACCGCCTGCGATTACAACTGGTTTCGGTTAGGTATAGTTTGATATAAGTGCAAGTTGTGCCAGGGAAAGGTTTTGGGAATATATGCCAGAGACAGCGATCGCTCAAGGAACCGCCATGGAGATCACGGTCAGTAAAGCCGACCTGCTGAAGGAACTCACTGCGACCCAGGGCGTGGTCGAACGCAAGACGACCATTCCCATCCTGTCGAATTTTCTCTTTGAAGCCGCCGACGGCGCGCTGACTATCACTGCCACCGATCTCGACCTCAGCCTGCGCACTAGTTGTGCCGCTGCGGTCAAGAAGGAAGGCGCGTGTACCATCCCCGCCCGCAAGCTCTATGACTACGTGAAGCTTCTCGGTGATGGCGACGTCAGCATCAAATTGCTGGAGAATCATTGGGTCAACATTCGCGCCGGTCGCTCCATCACCAAAATGGTGGGCATGGCCCGCTCCAATTTCCCCAGCGTGCCAATTTTCCCCACCAGCGGTGTTGTGAAGATTCCCGCGCAGGCTTTTCGAACCCTCATCGCTAAGACCGTATTCGCCATCTCCAATGAAGAGTCCCGATACACCCTCAATGGCGCTCTGCTGGTGCTGAAACCTGAGTCCATCACCATGGTAGCCACCGACGGACACCGCCTCGCGCACATCATGAAAGAAGGGCTCTCCTTTGACATCACAGGTGAGTTGAAGACGCTCATCCCGCGAAAGGCAATGGTCGAACTGCTCTCCCTGCTCAACGCGCCTGACTTCGAATTCGTCGAGTTTGCCAAAGACGAGTCCACGCTCTTCTTCCGCCTCGGCTCCCGCCTGCTCACCTCGCGTCAGTTGACGGGCCAATTTCCCAACTATGAGGCCGTGCTCCCCAAGGAGCACAACAAGAGCGTCAGCGTGCGCACCACTGACCTGCAATCCGCCATTCAGCGCGTCGCCCAGTTTGCCGATGAGCGTTCGGGCGCAATCAAAATGCGCTTTGAGAAGAACGAACTTCGCGTCTCTTCATCTTCCACGGAAACGGGCGAATCCGAGGACTCTATCGAAACCGTGTACAGCGGCGAAACCCTCTCCATTGGATTCAACTCGCAGTATCTTGTTGAGTTCCTCAAAGCCACTGACAGTGAGAACGTGCTCATCGAGTTCAAAGACTCACAGTCCGCCGGCCAGCTCCGTCCTGAGGGCGTGGAGGATTACAAATACCGCTACGTCGTGATGCCAATGAGGATTTGAAGCAGCTCGCAAAGTTTGCTGAAAACCATGCCTCCGCAACGCCCGGTTGCAAAGATCGGGGCCGTTTCGGAGGCTTACTTTCTCTCCCATTTCTTCGCTCTTTCCACGCCCTCTCGATTCTTCCCAAAAACATCCTTTAACCATAATGTTATCAATCGGTTACTGGCGTCATGGAAACCCGCTCTTGTGGTAAAATGAATATAGGTCGCAGCACACTCAGGTGACGACGATTCGAACCGGTCATCCATCGCAACAGAATGCAATCAGCGCTACCCACCGAACAGATGTGAATCTATTTGTCGGAATCCTGTTGTCGCCGTCCCATCCGCTGCACAGGACGTGTCCGTGCCGCCCTGGCTCCAACGATCTCTGGAAATAACCTATGTCAACAAAGCCGACTGTCGAAACCGAGAAAGATCCAACTCTCCCAGCGCAAGAGCTGGACAAAAGAACTGCCAACACCGCCGAATCCGGTTACACTGCCGATTCCATCAAAGTTCTTGGCGGCATGGAAGCCGTGCGCAAGCGTCCCGCCATGTACATCGGATCCACCGGCGAAATGGGACTGCATCATCTCGTCTATGAGGTGGTTGATAACTCGGTCGATGAAGCCCTCGCCGGATACGCCAGCAGAATTGACGTTACCGTTCATCTCGATAACTCCGTCTCCGTGGTAGACGATGGCCGTGGAATTCCCGTGGATGAAATGGATGTGGATGGCGAACGCCTGCCCGCGGCCCAGGTCGTCATGACCGTGCTCCACGCCGGCGGCAAGTTTGATAGTTCGACCTACAAGGTTTCCGGTGGTCTGCACGGCGTCGGCGTAAGCTGCGTCAACGCGCTTTCCGAACGGCTCGATCTCGAAATCTGTCGCGACGGCGCCATTTGGGAGCAGGAATATTCTGAAGGCGTGCCCACCACCAAGCTGGTGAAGACGGGCACCACTAAGCGCCGCGGAACCAAGGTCACGTTCGTGCCCGACCGCTCGATCTTCACGGTCATCGAGTTCAACTATGACACCCTGGCAAATCGTCTGCGCGAGCTCGCCTTCCTCAACAAGGGTCTTATCATCACCCTCACCGATGAGCGCACCACCGATCCCAAGACCGGTGAAGCCAAGCACACGGAGTTCAAGTTCAGTGGCGGCATTGCAGAGTTCATCAAGCACCTGAACAAAGGCAAGAATGTTCTCCATGAGAAGCCGATCTACATGGAGTCGGAAAAAGACGGACTCGCCTGTGAGATCGGCCTGCAGTACAACGACTCGTACAGCGAAACCCTCTTCAGCTTCGCCAACAACATCAACACCGTCGATGGCGGAACGCATCTCCAGGGCTTTCGCTCGGCCCTCACCCGAACCATTAACGCCGCCGGACAGTCGCTCGGCCTGTTCAAGGACCTGAAAGAAAATCTCTCTGGCGATGACGTGCGTGAAGGTCTTGTCGCGGTGGTCAGCGTCAAGTTGCCGCAACCGCAGTTCGAAGGACAAACCAAGGGCAAGCTCAACTCTGATATCGCGGGCCAGGTGCAACAGTTCATCAATGAGCGTCTCGGCGCATTCTTTGAGCAGAACCCTCAAGTCGCCCGCAAGATCATCAACAAGGCGATTGACGCCGCCCGCGCTCGTGAAGCCGCCCGCAAGGCGCGCGATCTGACTCGCCGCAAGGGAGTGCTCGACAGTGGCGGACTTCCCGGCAAACTGGCCGATTGCTCGGAGCGTGATCCTGATCGTTGCGAAGTCTATCTCGTCGAGGGTGAGTCCGCCGGAGGCACCGCCAAGCAGGGCCGCAACCGCCGCTTCCAGGCGATCCTTCCTCTCAAGGGAAAAATTCTCAACGTCGAAAAAGCGCGTTATGACAAGATGCTCGGACACGAAGAAATCCGCGCCATGATCACCGCCTTCGGCTGTGGCATCGGCAAGGATGATAACGGCGGTTTCGATGCGTCCAAACTGCGCTACGGCAAGATCATTCTGATGACCGATGCCGACGTCGACGGTTCGCACATCCGCACCCTGCTGCTGACTTTCTTCTTCCGCCACATGCAGGAGCTCATCAAGCGCGGCAACATCTACATTGCGCAGCCACCCCTTTATCGCATCAAGAAGGGACGCTTCGAGCAGTACATCAAGAACGATGCCGAGTTCGTGCAGGTCATGATCAAGCGCGCCTCCGAGGGCCTCGTCGTCCGCTATGGCGAAGGCGCAGCCCGCCTTGAGTCCAAGCAGCTCGCGCAATTTATGACCCGCCTCAATGAGTACCTCGGATTCCTCGACAAGGTAGACAAGCGCATACGCAATGAGCGCGTCACCGAGATGCTTCCGGAGTTCGAACTCTCCAAGCGGGAAGATTTCCACGGCGAGCCGGACACGGTGCCCACGCGCATCGCCAACATCGAAGCGCGCCTCAAGGCCATCGCCAAAGAAGAGCAGTTCATGTCGGTCACAACGCACTTTGACGAAGAGCTGCAGATCTGGGACGTGCGCTTCGTCAACTCGCAGGGCACGCCGCACTCCATCAGTTGGGCGCTCATCTCCAGCCCTGAGTACAAGCAGATGATGTCGCGCTATCGTCAGATCGCGGAGTTCATGAAGCCGCCCTTCCATGTCGAATGGGTCAGGAACGTTGAGGCCAAAGAAGACGCCGAAGATGTCATCTCCACCGCCGAAAAGGCCGATGCCGAGAAGGTCGAAGGCAAAACCATCAAGGGTGCCGCACCAACTCGCGTTCCGGCGAAGAATGCCTCGCGCGAGCCGGTGGAAAAGAAGACCGTTCGCGACCTCTTCAACTTCGTCCTCGAACAGGGCCGCAAAGACTACCAGATCCAGCGCTACAAAGGCCTTGGCGAGATGACCGCCGAGCAGCTCTGGGAAACGACCATGGACCCCGAGCGCCGTACGCTTCTCTCGGTGAAGCTCGAAGACCTCACCGAAACAGAGGCGATCTTCACCACGCTGATGGGTGAAAACGTTGAGTCGCGCCGCAAATTTATTGAAGACAACGCGCTCGATGTAAAGAACCTCGACATCTGAGTTTTTCTCTTCTTCTTTTCGTAAACGCGGAGGTTGAATATGGCGGAGCGATCGAAATCGAAACCCACCCCTGAGTATCTGGGCGGGAACTCGGACGAGTTGTACCACTTCGCATACGGTTCCAACATGAATCCGGAACAGCTCGCCGCGCACGGCGTCAAACCCAAGGTCGTCGCCGTTGCCAAACTCTCCGGGCATCAACTCGTCTTCTTCGGTCACTCCGTCATCTGGGACGGCGCCGAGGAGACGCTCATTCTCGTCTCCGGCCATGACGTCTGGGGCGTGGTCTACGAACTGTCTTCCGCTGACCGCGACCGCCTCGATGACTGGCAGGACGCGCGCCTCGATGGCTCGGGCTCCCATTTCCACTCCCCAGCCACAGTCACCGGCGTCTCGGGAAATACCTACAAAGTTCTTCTCTACAAGAAAGACGCTCAGGGTGAGCCTCGCAAGCCCAGCCAGGAATACCTCAACTTCATCGTCAACGGTGCCGTGGCGCGCGATCTTCCCGCCGCCTACATAGAAAAATTGCGAGCCATGGAATCCAGGAAAGCAGGTTTCGTCGTTCCCCGCCCGCGTAAATCCGTGCGTGAACTTGTACCCGCAGGCGATTGCTCAGGATGCGGCGATGCTGGCGATTCCGTCGCTCCCAGTCCCATCATCAGCATCAATCTGGGGTCAGGCAGCCAGTCGTAGAAATCCCCTCGCCCGGTTGCGAAGCATCCTTGGCGAAGGGTGGGTAAGTCATCGTGAAGAAGTGTTCAACGCTTCAGGCGCGTCCGGCAAACTCGCGGGTCTCCGTGGAAACCTTGACCCGCTCGCCTTCCTTGATGAAGGGTGGCACGCGAATTTCAATACCGGTTTCCAGCTTGGCGGGCTTTGTAACGTTGCCGCCGGCTGTGTCGCCGCGTGCGCCGGGCTCAGTGTAGGTCACTTCCAGCTCTACATGCGTTGGCAGTTGCAACCCGATTGGATTGCCATTGTATTGATGCAGCTCGATGATCGCTCCCTCTACAAGAAAGTCCAGCGCATCGCCCACCATCTCGCCGGAGAGCGTCAGCGTCTCAAAGCTCTCCTGGTCCAGAAAATGAGAGCCATCGCCATCGCTGTACAGATACGATGCCTTCACCATCTGCAAATCCGGATCCTTGAACTTGTCACTCGCCTTGAAGGTCTTCTCAAACACCGCGCGAGTAAGCAGGTTGCGCATCTTCAGCCTCACCAGCGTCTGCGCGCCGCGCGCAGTGGGAGTCGAAACCTCCGCCTCCAGGCAGTGAAACGGAGTGTTCTCATGCTCGAAAAACATCTTGCGTTTAATGTCGATTGCGTCAATCAGCGAAGCCATGTTTTCCTCAAATACCGGTAAGAATCGATGCCATAGCATAACAGGTGGCACCACCTGCCCTCGGTTGCGTTACTTGTTCGAAGTAAGGCTCACCACCGGCAGCTCAATCTCAGTCGCAGCCCCCGCCGAATGATAAATCCGTTGCGTCGCCTTCACGTAATCTTCCGGCTTCGCAAGAAAAATATTCGCTACAAACTTCTGCGGATTGCGGTCATACAGCGGGAACCAGCTCGACTGCACTTGCACCATGATCCTGTGTCCCGGCAGAAAGACGTGATTCGCCGTCGGCAGCGCGAAGCGGTAAGTCAGCGGAGTGTTCGGCGCAATTGGCTTCGCGTTCTCAAAGCTCTCTCTGTACCGTCCGCGGAAAATATCCATGCCAACGCCCAGCTCGTATCCGCTCATCTCCGGCTGGTTCGGCATCACCCCCGGATAGACGTCAATCAGCTTCACCACCCAGTCGGTGTCTGTGCCGCTCGTTGAGGCAACCAGCTTCACTACCGGAGCACCGCTGATGCGCACTGCCTCGGTCAGCACCGGAGTCTCGTAGGTCAGCACGTCCGTGCGTCCGTCCACCGCGCGCTGATCCGTCACCAGCCAGCGCTTCCATCCCTCGTAATCGTCAAAGCTCACCGGACGCGGCTGGTAAGGCACAGGCTTGGCCGGATCGGAAACGTATTCGTCGTAGGCCGCCGCGGCGTTCGTCTCCACCGCTGCCGGAGCCGTGAATGACAGCCCAAAGCGCGCGGTCAAGTACATCGGCTTAGGTTTCACCGCACATCCCTGCTCGCAAGCCAGCGGCCATGAGTTCAGCCGATCCCAATGGTTCTCGCCCGTGTTGTAGATCAGTACCGGAGGCGTATCCGCCACCGCCGCGCCCGCTTTCAGATACTGATCGAAGAACGGCCTCAGCACGTCGCGACGGAATTGCAGCGCCGTGTCGCCATCCCACTTCAGCGGACCCAGAGAACTGCCGTCATAGTTCACTCCGCTGTGCCGCCACGGACCCATCACCAGAAAGTTCAACTTGTTCGTTGTGTCCTTGGGCTCAATCGCCAGGTAGGAGTGAATCGCTCCCCACATATCTTCCTGGTCCCATAGTCCTTGAATCCACATCGTCGGAACCTTCAGCGGCTGCGCGGCCATCACCTTGTCCAGCGCCTGCCCCTGCCAGAAGCTGTCATACGCAGGATGTTCTGAGGTCTTGCGCCACCACGCCAGTTGTTCCAGTCCGCCGGCCTTTGCGAAATCTCCCGCCGAGCCCGCGCGAAGAAAATTGTCATAGTCGTCGTAGGCCTCGCGCGCAACCGCCTGCCCCGCGGCGCGAGCCTCCGTCTGGTCGCTGAAGTAATCAAGGTTGATCTCCCGGAAGGCCCCATAGTGGAACCAGTCGTCTCCCATCCACCCATCAACCATCGGACTCATCGGTGCCGCCACTTTTAACGCCGGATGCGGATTCACCAGCGCCATTACAACCGTGAACCCTTCATACGAACTTCCCAGCATTCCAACTCGGCCGTTCGATTCCGTAACGTTTTTCACCAGCCAGTCGATCGTGTCATAGGCATCGGTCGAATCGTCGGTCTGGGTTGTATTCAACGCGCCGCGCAGTGGGCGCGTCATCCAGTAATCACCCTCCGAGCCATACTTGCCGCGAACATCCTGGAACACGCGGATGTATCCACCTGCAACGAACACATCGTCGCCTTCTGGCAGCATGGCAAGCATATGTGGCGAGTTGGCGCGAGCCGCCCGCTTCGCCGCGTGATACGGAGTGCGTGTCAGCAGCATCGGCGCGTTCTTCGCTCCGCGCGGAACCACGATGACCGTATACAACCTCACCCCGTCGCGCATCGGAATCATCGCCTCGCGCTTGACGTAGTCGTTGTTGGTGGTCGGAGCATCGAACTTGGCCGGAACGTCTGGCGTGAGTGGCGATGTCTGGGCGTAAAGCCCTGTTGCCGTCAACAGAAGAGCAGCCGCAAACAACGCGCGCCGCAGCAATGAGACACAATTCATGCAAGCACTCCCATGGCCGGGGATCGTAAACAGATCTGCAACCAGCCTTCCTGTAACCATGAATTCATTGTAGACGATGCCTCTGTGTACAATTCATGGTCCAAATGTGCTCGCAGGTGTTACAAAGTAAGCACAACATCATGGCCTCCAAGACTGAGCCCAAGCCCGTCCGCGCCTACCATCTGATTGCCCTCGTCCTGTTGGCTGTGTTCTTTGCGCAGTGCGCCTGGTTTGTTGCCTCGGTGCCGCTCACCCAGCTTGAGGCAGATCAGATTCTCCGCGGCACCGCCGTGCTCCGCCACATTCCGCTCAACACTGAGCAGGTCTCCTCGCCTCTGGTTCCGCTGCTCTCCGTCGCCGGAATTCTGTTTCATCTGCCCCGGAATCCTGTTCTGCTCGATCAGTTCTGGCTCGATCAGCATCGCTGGTTTATCCGCGCGCCTTTTCTCCTCGCCGGACTCTGTCTCGCACTCTCGCTCTGGTACGTTGCCCGCCGCCTCTACGGGACTTCAGCCGGCAACATCGTTCTCGCGCTCTTCTCTTTCAGCCCCGGTATGGTCGCCTGCTCCTCGCTCGCCGGGCCGCAGATCTTCGCCGCCTGGGGAGCCTTCGGCTTCATCTTCACCGCCATCGCCACTGCCCATACCCTCTACGCTCCGCGTGAAGTCATTCTCTGGAACTGGAAGCGCATCGTCCTGCTCGGCATCTCCATCACCTTCGCCGTCGGAGCACAGTGGCCTCTCGCGTGGCTGCTGCTGCCCGCCGCCGCCTTCATGCTCTGGGCGGTCCCGCACCGCCGCGCCGCCGCATTGCTCATCCTCGCTGCCGCCGTCGCCGTCTCATTGGTGTTGCTGGATGTCTGTTACCTGGGCCAACCTCGCGTCTTTGCGCACGCTCTGGCTCATGCTGGCTGGTTTGGCTTTTCGCCGGAGCTTCTCTCTCCGCGCCTGCTCGCGCGCATCCTCTTCAGTTTCTTCTTTGACGCAGCTCCCGGAGCGCTGCTCGCATCCATCTGTGCCATTGCCGCATGGATCGTCTGGCCGCGAACCCGCTTCTTCGGCAACACCGCGCCGCTCCTGGTTTTTCTGCTTCTCCTCGCGATGGGAATCTTTCTTCCAGTGAACGGCGCCAGCGCAATCCTCTTCGCCACTCTTCCGTTCCTTCTACTCTTCATTGCCGGAGTCTTCGCCGATCTGGTGGAGAGCAAACTCCAGGCGCCAGCTCTCGCTGTGATCTTTGCCGTCATCGCCGCACAGGCAGCCTATAGCATTGCCAGCCTCGTGCGCATGTATTCGCGGCTTCCCGGCTCCTGAACTGAACTCATCGCATTTGCAACCGGGCCCGCCGCTCTCACGCCACGCGTCTGCTCGGCTTCCGGAACCGTAGCGTCTCTTCCGGACTCTGCATGGTCGCAGCCGCCAGTCCAATCCCCACCGCCAATCCGTCTTCCACCAGAGCAACCAGCAGGTCCGGCAATCCGCTGACCCGTCGTGCGCCTTTCCGAATCGCGAATCCCGCGAAGCTGCTCACCAGCGCACCGGCAATGCCCAGCAGCGCGCCTCCTGTCTCATCCTCGCGCGCCACCGCTGCGCCGCACATCGCGCCACTCAGCAACCTGGCTGAAAGCCCTGCCGGAGCAATCCGATTCGGCGCAAACGGCAGCTTGTCGAAAATCATTTCGCCCACGGCCATCGTGCTCAGCACACGCCCTGTTCGCGGATCCGCCAATAGCCAATGTCTATCGGCTCCCTTCTCCTGTTCTGCCAGAGCTAGCAGAGCCGGTGCCGTCATGCTTCGCAGCCCGGCCGAAACTCCAAACAGCAGGGCAGAGTTGAAACTGCGCTGATTCATGTCCCCTCCAGTCTCCTTCATGGATGTCACAATCCTCGCGAAGGTTACCGCGCGCCCGCAGCCGGAGCCGCCCTCCCAATCCGAAGTGCGATAATCGGAGCGGCATGACTTCCTACCAATCCGCGGTCGAGCGTCTCTTCTCGCTCGGCCACGAACTTCAGTTCGGCCCCACGCGCAAGTTTGAACTCGCGCACATGCGCATCCTCTGTGAGGCTCTTGGCAATCCCCAGCGCAAATTTCCCTCCGTGCTCATCGCCGGAACCAACGGCAAAGGCTCCACTGCCGCAACCCTTGCCTCCATATTGCGCGCCTCTTCGCATCGCGTCGGACTCTACACCTCGCCTCACCTGCTCCGCATCAATGAGCGCATCTGCCTCAACGCCCAGCCCATTTCAGCCGAAGCCTTTGCCGCCGCCTATGATTGCGTGAACGCCGTCGCCGCCAACCTCGTCGCTGCCTCCGCGCTTCCTCACCTGCCCAGCTTCTTTGAGACCATGACGGCCATGGCCTTCCATTTCTTTTCGTCCTCGAACGTCGAAATCGCAGTCCTTGAAGTCGGCATGGGAGGCCGTCTCGACGCCACCAATATCGTCGAACCCATCCTCTCCGTCATCACTGACATTGATCTCGATCACCAGAAGTTTCTCGGCAACACCATTGCCGAAATCGCCGCCGAGAAAGCCGGAATCCTCCGCCCCGGCGTCACCGCAATCACGCTGCCGCAGCATCCAGAAGCGAACCAGGTTCTCGGCGAGCGTATGATCTCGCTCCAAGCGCGAGCCGTCAGCGCCGTGCGCAACATGGCTTCGCTCTCGCCCGCATCCTCCACTCTCGTCCACAGCTCAGCCTCAGAAACAAGATTTCAATTGAGCGTGCTTGGCGAAGAAGTGGAAATCGTCTCACCGCTTGTTGGCCGTCATCAGCTCCGGAATCTCGCCCTCGCCATCACCGCCGCCGAAGAACTCGCCGCCCAGGGATACCACATCACTCCGCGGAGCATCGCTCGCGGCGTCCGCCAAACCACTTGGCCTGCCCGCTTCCAGCGCCTCGCTGCCACTGCAGACCGTCCAGAGGTCATCATCGACGTCGCCCACAATCCCGCTGGGGCATGGGCCCTGCGCTCTGCTCTCACCGAGCAGATCGGCGAGCGGCCTCTCGTGCTGCTCTTCGGCGCAATGGCTGACAAAGCCGTCGATCAGATTGCCCAGATTCTCTGGCCGGAAATGACTCACGTCGTCTTCACCCGCATCGCCAACAACCCGCGCGCCGCCACGGCCGATGATCTCGCGACTCTCGCGCAATCGCTCGGCGTTGAGCATTCTGGTTCCGCAACCGTTCGTCAGGGTCTTGATCTCGCAATCACCCACGCCCGCAAGCTCGGTCCAGACGCCGCCATTGTTATCGCCGGATCGATCTACGTCGCCGGAGAAGCCATGCTCGCCCTGTCGGAGAGTGTTGCGTAGTGTTCGAGGAGCTGAATTTAGAGGGGTCATTCTGAGCGCAGCGAAGAACCCACGTGGCGCCCAAGTCTCCCGTGTAGCTCCAGGCTTCTCAACTAATAATCGGCTTTGTCATCCCGCGCACGAGATGCGCTTACCGCTGAACTCATCTTCCGCTCTTTATGCGTTCGGAGTTGTTCCCAGTGTGCAGCGCGGCTCAGTGTCCGCCGTGGTAGGGATGATTGTTCAGGATCGTAAACGCCCGGTAAATCTGCTCCGCCAGCACCACCCGCGCCAGCTCATGCGGCAGCGTGATCCTGCCCAGTGACAGCGTATATTGTGCCCGTGCCAGCGTCGCCGTCCAGCCATCCGCCGGACCGATGGCAAAGATCAGCTCCTGGCTTCCGCGCTCCATGTGCGTACGCACAAACTCCGCCAGCTCTTCGCTGCTCATCTGCTTCCCGCGCGAATCCAATGCCACCAGCACCGGAGCCGTCCGCCCTACGCGCTCCAGACTTTTCAGCAGCGCCTCTTCGCTTGCAAGTTCACACAGCTCCACTGAACCATAGCGCCCCGCCCGCTTCACGTATTCGGAACTCAGCTCGTCCATCGCCGAGGTCTTGCTCGTTCGCTTTGCAATTGAGATCAGGCGGATTTTCATCGTGCTCTTCCTGTTAGTCGGTTTTCGCGCAGTCAAAAGCGCGGACGCTGTCGTCCGCGCTTCTCGGTCAAAATGTTCTACTTGCGCTTGGTGCTGGACTTCTTTGCCGCCACTTTCTTTTTCGCCGTCTTCTTCACTGCAGTTTTCTTCGTCCCGCTCTTCTTTGCCGCGCTCTTCTTCACCGCAACCTTGCGCGCCGGAGCCTTCGTCTTCGCCCCGCGCGAACTCTGCTTCGCTGCCGCTCTCACGCTGGTGGTCTTTCTCTCCGCCACCTTCTTCGCGCGCTTCTTCACCGGAGTCAATCTCGGCTCTGCCGGAGCCTCAACCGCAGCCGCTTTCTCCGGATGCAGCAACTCCTCCGCCGTCAGCTTGTGCGCCGACTTCCATAGCCTTTCCAGATCGTAGTACGCACGCCGCTGAGCATTGAAGATGTGCACCACGAAATCCACGTAATCCAGCAGGATCCACTCTGCCATTTGGTAGCCTTCGCGAGCGTTCGGCTCCACGCCCATGTCTTTGGAGAGCCGCTCGTCCACCTCGTCGGCAATCGCCTGCACCTGCCGCGGATTGCTGCCGCTGCAGATCAAAAAGTAATCCGTAAATGTGCTCGACTCGCCGGGAAGCTGGAGCAGCGCAACGTCCTCGGCCTTCTTGTTGTTCACCGCTTCAAGAGCCAGTGCAACTTGTTTTCTTATATCTTGCGTGGGCATTGATCCTCTTCTCTGTAACTATTGTGCTGGCCTTTCGCCTCTGATGCAAGCCACGGCAGAGCCGGAGCGGCGGAACTTGCCGCGTACCCGACCTTCGCTCCTACACCCGCCCCAGCTCCGGCGATCCCGGCTCTTCCTCTTCGCCGTAAATCTTCAGCTTCATAATGTAATCGGCCACCGACCGCGGCACCAGCTCTCCCAGCCCAGCCCCTTGCCGCGCCGCCTCGCGAATCGCGGTCGCGCTCACATCTTCGTCAACATCCGGCTGCAGATGCAGCGTCGCACCGTTCGTCTCCAGCGATCCTGTTTCCAGCAACCGTCGCGCCCCGGCCTCGTCGGGACGGAGCTCCCGCGGCAGCGCCTGCACTACATCCTTCAGCGGAAATCCCGGACGGCTGGCAATCACAAACTCCGCCGCACGCAGCAGTTCCACCGGCGAGCGCCATTTCGCAACCTGCAGAAACGCGTCCATCCCCATCAGAAAGTACAACCGCGTTTCACTCGTCAGCCGCGTTCGCATTCGCCTGATCGTGTCAATCGTGTAGCTCGCCACCGCACCAGAGGCTCGCACCACCCCCGGAGCTTCCAGCAGCGAGGGCACAAATCTCTTCTCGCCCTCAAGCGCCAGCGCCAGCATTGCATAACGATGATAAAAGTTCGTGACCTTCTGTTGCGCCTTCAGCGGCTGAACGTCGGCGGGAACAAAGTACACTCGCTCCAATTCAAATCTCTCCGCCGCCGCACGGGCCACGGCCAAATGCCCAAGGTGTACCGGGTCAAAGGTACCGCCATACAGCGCAACGCCATGTCGTGGGTCGTTCATGCGGGAAGGGAAGGAAACTGCGGCGCGGGCCATGACGGTCCGCGCCGGAATGAGTCGTTGAACTACTTCTTTGCGGCAGCCTTCTTGACGGCCTTCTTGGCAACCTTCTTCACGGCCTTCTTTGCGACTTTCTTGACGGCCTTCTTGGCAACCGGTTTCTTCGCAGCAGCCTTCTTCGTTGCAACTTTCTTTGTAGCAGCCATTGGTTTTATTCTCCCTTTTGTTGGTTGTTTCGTTTTACTCGTTGGCTTCGCCTCAACCGGCACGGAGCCAGCGACCTCTTCACCGATCGAACCGCTTCGGCGAACTTCCTCGACGTAACGCGCCATCGCCCACGCCAGCTCACTTACTCCGGCTCCGGTTACGGCAGAAATCTCGTAGAACTCGAGACCCAGCTTGCGCGCGTGCTTGCGCAGCTTTTCCACCTTCGCCGGATTCGCAGTGTCCATCTTGCTGGCCACCACGATCATGGGTTTGCGTTCCAGCCCTGCGCCAAACCTTCTCAACTCGCGCAGGATCACATCGAAATCTTTCACGGGATCGGGCCGCCCGCTCGCATTCGAACAATCCACCAGATGCACCAGGCAACGCGTGCGCTCAATATGACGCAGAAACTGAGTGCCCAGTCCCGCGCCATCGCTTGCGCCTTCAATCAATCCCGGAATGTCGGCCACCACGTAGCTGACCACATTCGGCATCTCACCCAGCGCCACAACTCCAAGATTCGGTTGCAGAGTGGTGAAGGGATAATCGGCAATCTTCGGCCGCGCCGCCGAAATCCGCGAGATCAGCGTGGACTTGCCCGCGTTCGGGTAGCCCACCAGTCCCACGTCGGCCAGCAGCTTCAGCTCCAGCCGTAGTCGAAATTCCTGACCCGGCCATCCCGGCTCATGTTCCCTCGGTGCCTGGTGCGTCGGAGTGGCAAAACACTGATTGCCGCGTCCTCCACGCCCGCCCTTTGCAATCACAATGCTTTCATTCGACTTCGCGAAATCATGCACCAGCTCGCCGGTCTCTTCGTTATAAACAATCGTGCCCACCGGAACCTTCAGCGTGATGCTGTTGCCCTCGGGCCCCGTCCGGTTCGAACCTTCTCCATGACGTCCGCGTTGCGCCTTGTATTCGGGATTGAAGCGGAAGTGAACCAGCGTGTTGTGCCGCTCACTCGCTTCCATAATGACGTCGCCACCGCGTCCGCCATCTCCGCCGCTCGGTCCGCCGCGCGGCACAAACTTTTCCCGGCGAAATGCCATGCAGCCATTTCCACCGGCTCCGGATGCGATTCGAATTTTTGCTTCATCAACGAACATCGATGCTCGCGTCCTTCTATCTGACCTGTGCTATTTCACCACAAGTAGTGCAATAAACATAGATGGCAAATTACGAAAGTAGATAGATTGATAAATGTGAATCTAATGAATTCCGCTCGCCTGCTCGTCTACAAACTGCCCGCGTCCGTCTTCTTGTCTTCGCCGCCTCTCGGATCAGCGTGCTCGTCAGTCGATTTCATCCAGCATTCATGAGCCTTTGAACGTCATCGACATTTTCTTCCCTCATGCGTGCTCGTCGCCGCGGCGCGTGACCATCGCATCCGGCTCCTTCACTCCATCGCCGTTCCCGGAGTGAAAAGAAATCTTGCGCCACACTCCCTATGTGCTCTTCTTCGTAAAGAAAATGTACCTTCGCCGTCGAATCGACGCACTCGGCGTCTCCTCTCACCCCGCTCCGCCGCTCACACTTTCTCTTCTTCGCGCGATCAATGTTCACTCGCGTCACTCAACATCAACGTCTATTGCGGTTCCAGAGTTAACGTTTCTGGTGTTGTTCTTGTTGTTGTTCCCGAGGTGTCATTCTTGAACAAAGTGAAGAATCCCCGCACCGCTCAAATCTTCCGCGCCGTCCAGAGGCACCTCAGCCAGCGACTTCACATTGAGATGCGTTGCCGCTTCGTACCGTCAGCACCGCAATCAACAGCCATGATTTTTCAATCGCGCCGACTTCATTCCAAACAGAGAAAGGCCTCGCCGTCGGGCGAGGCCTTTCTCTGTTCCACTCTGGATTTGTTTACGCTTGTGCGACCGGTGCAACCGCCAGCGGTTCAATCGCCACGAACTTGCCCATCTGTCCGCGATCGATAAACTTCACCTTGCCGTCCATCTTGGCAAACAGCGTGTCGTCTTTGCCCCGGCCAACGTTCAGACCGGGCTTGATGCGGGTGCCGCGCTGGCGAACGATGATCGTTCCTCCAGTCACGGTCTCGCCGCCGAATGCTTTGACGCCAAGACGCTGTGCGTTTGAGTCGCGGCCGTTGCGGGATGTTCCTTGACCTTTTTTATGTGCCATAACGAAATTCCTGTCCTTCAGTCATTCGCCGCCGTCGGCCGCGAACCGGAGATGTTACGAACTACTTGCTGGATTTCTTCGCCGCGGTCTTCTTCTTCGCGACAGCCTTCTTCGCCCCGGCCTTTTTGGCCACCGGGGTTGCTGCGTCGGCTTCCTTCTTCACCTTCGGCGCCTTCACGGCAACCTCGGGAGCCTTGAAGGTCTCTCCGCCGGCGCTGATCTCTGAAATGCGAACCTGCGTGAACGGCTGTCTGTGCCCGTTCAGTTTCTTGTACTGCTTCTTGCGCTTGAAGTGAAAGACCAGAATCTTGTCGGCTCTGCCCTCTCCGAGGATTTCGCCAACTACCTTGGCGTCCTCGGCTTTGGCGATCTTGCCCTCTTCGCCGCTCACTGCCAGGACTTCGAAGTCAATGTTCTGGTCGCTGTTAGACGTCTTTTCAATCTTGATGACGTCACCCGGAGCGACGCGATACTGCTTACCGCCAGCGCGGATCACCGCGTACATAGTAGTGCCTCCATAAATCTTCCCTCCATCTCAGGACGCCGAAAAAAAGGCTCCGATGGAGCTTCCAAACTCAAATCTGTGCGCTTGCACTTCCTCGCAGATCGAAAGATCGAAGGCAGATCCAGCTCTATCCAACGCTTCAAAATGCATGAACCATGCTGAATCTGATGCGAGGTGCCTCTGACGAGGCGAAGCAGTACAGGCAAACCATTCGATTCTAACGTTTCCGCCATCCCAAGGTCAAACCGAGGTTTTGGTATCGGGTCAGTCTGAAATCACAGGTTTGTGTCGGCCAATTGTTCGCCCAGCAGATACTCGAGGTAATCGGCCAATTGTGATACATCAAAGTGGCCAAGTTCCCATGCGGTATCAGCCGCTCTAAGGGCGGCATAGTAGGGGTCACGGTTCTCCCGTATCCGCTCAGGTACTATCTTCTTCCCTGGCAGCAATCGGCCCGCTTTCATGCAAATTAGGTAATAGCATGCCGCTCGCGCAGTTCGTCCGTTGCCCTCCACGAAAGGATGTATCCAATTTAAGCGCCAAAGCGCATAAGCAGCATGCAATGTTGGATGGTCATGGTTCAACCAATCTTCATGCACCATCGAAAGGAACCGATCCATGTGATCAGGAACATCTCTGAAGTGCGGCGGCACGTGACTGGCAACGTAGATTGGCTCTTCCCGATACCGACCGCCAAACTGAGCTATGTTTGCCACCGCGGCATAGTTTAATGCCCATAAAGTATATTTATCGAAAGCCTCAATCCCCTTCTTAAAGCCAATCTCGATGCAGTTGGAGAGTAGTTCATACTGCCGCAATAGGTTATGCTCTTCGATCTTTGCATAGAGCACGGGGTCATCTTTTTCACGGACGGACATTGAACTCCTCATGCATAAAACGGGCTTTGCAGAATGCAAAGCCCGGACGAATAGATTGGCAGCGTGGGCCTCAGCGCATGAGCTTTATATGCTCAGACGCTAGAATTACGCTAGCTTTGGTGATTCGATCTGAGCTGAATGGAGCATTGCCAAATGCAAAGCTAATTCGCTGTTCGCGCAATTCGTCGTCGGTAACTTCGCGAGACTCGCGCAGAAGCCGCATGACCTCTGGATTTGGAGTTGGGACATTCTCAAATTGCTTCCGTTCTGCCATAGGAACCTCAACTTAATAAATGTTAAATGTGTGCAGAAGGCACGCGCCAAAACGATTGAAAGCCGATCATACCTCTAATATGCCTATTTTTGGCCTGTGAATTTCTCCGAACGTCCCGATTTGGTTACTGCTTCCGCAGGGCTTCAGGAATTCCTCTCCGTCCCACACGTGACCTGCCTCTGGCCTGCTCTACGATATGCCCACGATGGTGGCGAAGTCGTGATCTGCCTGAGCCCTAGGCACAGGTAAGATCATGCCACGATTCCCGGTCAGCTTCCAGCCCTGTGCACTTCAAACTGACACACTACCAAGTTTTCGCTGAAAATTAGCCTGAGATGTTTGATTGATTCAAAGATGGCCCAAACTTCCGCAGATCTGCCCTACCGCCCCGCCCTTCCATATCGCACCTTCAAAAAAATAATCGCGCACTGCAGCACCAGCGTCACCGCATTCGCCAGAATCACCGGCAGCTCCCTCACCGCGATTCCATACACCACCCACAACGCAACGCCCACGGTAAAAATCACCAGCGTTCCAATGTGCAGATCGTCAGCTCGCTTCGTCTTCCACACATGCAGAACCTGCGGCACAAACGCAATGGTCGTCAGCGTGCCCGCCGCATATCCAACCCACTCGAAGGCTGTCATCGCCTTGCTAGAATCCCGTCTTCCAGAAGAAGTACGCAGACATGCCCGCCCCAATGGCAATCACGATCCAGCGCACGTGTTCCTGTTTCATCCTCTGCGCGAACCATGCGCCGAAGTATCCGCCCAGCAGCGCCCCCAGCACCATCACTCCCGCATGTTTCCAGTAGATGACGCCTTTGAAAACAAACGCCAGAATTGCGATCCCGTTGCACACCGCCGCCTGCACCGTCTTGTAGGCGTTAATGCGGTGAATCTGCGTCATCCCCAGCAAGGCCAGCAGGGCCATCATCAGGATGCCCGCTCCCGCGCCGAAGTAGCCGATGTAGAAGCCCACAAATAGCTGGGCCGCCGCGCCGCCCTTGGTGGTAAGCGCCGCTTCGCCGCCCACCGGCTTCAGCGCCGCCGTGATCTTCCGGCTGAACGCAAACAGCAGCGTCGCCGATAGCAGCAGCCACGGAATCAGCCGCAGAAACGTCTGTTGCGGAGTCACCAGCAGCGTCACCGCGCCCAGCAGCCCGCCCACCAGTCCCGTCGACAGCAGCGGAATCAGAACCTTGTGCGCCTGTTCGCCACGCAACTCGTTGCGATAGGCGCCAATGCTGCCCAGTATTCCCGGCCACAGCGCAATCGTGTTCGTCGCATTCGCCTGGATCGGCGGCACACCCACCAGCAGCAGCGCCGGAAAGCTCAGGAAGCTGCCGCCCCCGGCCACCGCGTTCATCATCCCGCTCACCACTGCAATTCCGAAGAGAACTAAAGCCTGATGTAGGGTCAACACTCAGCAATTGTAAGCGACCCGCTTTCCATGTGTCTCCAGCAAGGTTTCTGATCAATGTGTCTTGGTCAATGTCTATCGAGTCCGTCTCTTGACCTGCGTGTCCTACGCAAAACTAAGGGCCGGCGATTTCTCGCCAGCCCTCGAATCTTTCCGTGCAGCGCATGCTCATTGCACGTTCACGTTCCCATAGGTCTCGTAAAGTTTCCCTGCCGTATCCCACGCCTGAATCACCAGGTAGTGCGACCCTTTCGCCGCGCTCACCTTTGCCGTAATCCCCGGTCCCGCCGACTGTTCAATGTCATGTCCATCCAGATACACAATCATCTTGGTCGTCGGCTTCGGATTTCCCGTCACCTCCGCCTGAACCTCAAAGCTTGTTGCCTCGTCTGCGGCAGTATCTTCGCCAACGTTACTCGGCTTCACAATCGTAATACCCGGCGTGCATGTTCCCCCCTTGGGCTTGCAATTCAAATCGTAAAAGGTGGAGAACTGCCGCGTCACCGTACTCGTCGCACCGTTCGCGCCAACCGCCTGCACCACCAGCTTATGGCTGCCCGCCGCCGCAAACACGTCAGTCACGCGCGGACTCGATGCTTCCCCTCCGGCCTGTGCTGAGTTGATCACCGCTCGCCCATCCAGCGTCACGCTCCAGCTCTTTACTCCCGCCGCAAACGCCGCAGAAATTGCCGAATTCTCCGGCTGATAGCTTCCCGCCGCAGGCCAGCACAGATTGATCGTTCCGCTGCCTCGCGCGCACGTTCCCGCGCCAAAGCCGGTAATCGTAAAGCTCGATTTCGCCTCGTACAGCGATCCGTTCGCGTCCCACGCATGTACGGTGATCTTGTGGAGGCCGTTCAGTAGCGAAAAATCCACTAGCTGTCCTGGCACAAATCCCAGGCTGTCCACCAGAACGCTTCCGTCGTACACGTCAAGATGCGTAATCGGTACTCCTTCCGAGTTCACTCCCATCTCCATCGTTGCCGGATACAACACCGTCGAGCCTACCGATGGAAAACACACAGCCAGTCCCCTCTGCGCCGGTGCGCTACACTCGGCAACCATTGCCGTGACTGAGAAAAGAATCGCGGAGCCCACAACCAGACGAAGCATACAGCGCACCATACAATTCAACCCCACAACATTCATTTAATAGGCTTGCTCCCATCTATCAGCAACTCACATTCCAAAACACCTCTCCAATTTGGCCCGTAACTCCGCCCAATCGTACAAACACCAAAGATGAACCCTGCCATCGTTGGGCACCGCAATGCTCAATCAGTCCCCAATCTTGATTTTGAGGGTTAATTCTGAGCGCAGCGAAGATCGCGACCGGCAGCTCCCGCGCCGTTTCAGGTTTCAATCAGACGTCGAATGTACACTGATAGTCCCGAGCAACAACAAAGCCCGCCGGAGTTCTCCAGCGGGCTCGCATTCATACTTCGCGTGATTTCAGCTCTGCGCCACTCTCACATAATGGAAGGTCGTTGTGCTTCGCTTTCCATCCTGGTCCCAGCTCCACTCTTCGTCGTGATGGTTAGCGTCGATCAGGTCGATGGCCAGCCCCACCATGTGTCCATCGTGAGGTCCAATATTGGTGCCATCCTTGAACTCGAAGACCAGTCGCGTCGGCGTCGCGGAAACCAGCTTCATCCGCGGCTGGTTATGGGCCGAACAGTAGTGCGTGGCCAGCAATTCATCCAAGTCCGGATGAAACATCGTGATCATCTCGTACGGGCCGCCCGGATCCATCCAGTGCATCAGCGCCGAGCCGCCGCCCGTCAGCCGCACCTCAACGTGAGCTGGATGATCCTTTCCACCCTCGTTCGCCTTGCCCTCCCACTTGCCTACCAGCGTCTGCAAGCTCTTCCACGCCGGAGTCTCCTTCACTGCCCGGTGCTCCTGCGCTGCCACGGCAACTGCCATCACCGCCAACATCCCCACCACCGCCAGAATCTTCCGCATCGCCATCCTCCATTGCAAATCGCCGGAGATGGTACCAAATCCACATCCTTTTGGAAACTCGCCTCCAAACACAAAGAGAAACGCCGCAGCGCTCCCCTTTGTGCTTTTGCCTTTAACCTGCGAAACCTTGAAACCTGTGAAACGTTGAAACTTTGCTCTCCTAATCCAGCAGCGTAGGTTCATCTCCGTTGCCGTTGACTTCTTCCTTCGGAAGCACCACCGCCGCGGCCACCCGGTCATCGCCTTCAAGCTGCAGAAGTTTCACTCCCTGCGTTGCTCTTCCCGTCTCGCGAATCTTGTCGGTCCCCATGCGAATGATCTTGCCGAACTGGCTGATCAGCATCGCCTGGCTCTCTTCGCTCACCAGCAGAATTGCAACCACCTTGCCGTTTTTCGCCGTGGTCTTTAGGTTGATCACGCCTTTGGCGCCGCGTCCGGTCAGCCGGTAATCGTCTACCGGAGTCCGTTTGCCATAGCCGTTTTCTGAAATCGAGAGAATCAGGTTCGGCATCAGTTCGCCGCTCTCGTCCTCGCGATTCTTCCGCCGCGTCTTGTGGTCCGCCCCCGGCGTCGCGTTCTTCGGAGTCACCACCATCCCGACAATGTAATCCTTGTCGGCCAGCTTCATGCCCCTCACGCCATACGCCGGACGCCCCATCGAGCGCACGTCCTCTTCGTCAAACCTCACGGCCATGCCCAGGTGTGTCGCCAGCAGAACGTACTGTTGCCCGTCGGTCACCTGCGCTGAAACCAGCTCATCGTCCTTGTCGATTCCAATCGCGATAATTCCGCGTGACATCACGTTGCTGAAGTCCTTCAGCGGAGTCTTCTTCACCGTGCCCTGTCGCGTGGCAAAGAAGATGAACTTGCCTTCCTCTTCAAGATCGCTCACGCAAAGGAAGGCCCTCACCGTTTCACCCGGCTGCAAGCTCACCAGGTTGCCAATGTGCTTGCCCTTGCCCGCCGCGCTCACATCCGGAATCTCATAAACCTTCAGCCAGTACACCCGTCCCGAGTTCGTGAAGATCAGGATGTAGTTGTGCGTGGTGGCCGCGATCATGTGCTCCACGAAATCTTCTTCCCGTGTGCTCATGCCCTTGCGCCCGGTGCCGCCGCGCCGTTGCTGCCGGTAAATCGAAACATTGGTGCGTTTCAGATAGCCCGCGTGGCTCACCGTCACCGCCACCTGCTCGTCGGCAATCAGGTCTTCCAGTTGCAGCTCTTTCGCTTCATCTTGAATGATCGTCCGCCGCTCGTCGCCGTAATCCTTACGGATCTGCTTCAACTCTTCGATGATCACCGAGCGCAGCTTCTTCTCTGAACCCAGAATCAACTCATACTCGGCAATCCGTTCGCGCTGCTCGTTCAACTCATTCACAATCTCGTCAATTGAGAGCCGCGTCAGCCGGTGCAGTTGCAATTCCAGAATCGCATCCGCCTGCTTCGTGCTGAACGGATTCTCCGGATCGGACTCAGGCATCCGTCCCGTCAGGTTGATCGTGATCTTCTTCCCGGCGAAGTACGCCACCAGGTTCTCGCGAGCCTCCGCCCTGTTCTGGCTGGCACGAATGATCGCAATCATATGGTCCAAATAGTCGAGCGCTTTCTGATAGCCCTCAAGGATGTGCGCCCGGTCTTTTGCCTTCTGCAGCAGGAACGCCGTGCGCCTGCGTATCACATCCACGCGATGCTCAATGAAGTGTTGCAGCGCCTGCACAAGTCCCATTTCTCGCGGCTGGTTGTTCACCACCGCCAGAAAGATCATGCTGAAGCTTTCCTGCATCTGCGTGTGCTTGTAGAGCTGGTTCAGCACAATCTCCGGCTGCGCGCCGCGCTTCAGCTCAATCACAATGCGCATGCCGTCGCGGTCGCTCTCATCGCGAATGTCGCTGATCTCTTCAATCGTCTTCTCGTTCACCAGCTCCGCAATGCGCTCAATCAGCCGCGCCTTGTTCACCTGGTACGGAATTTCGGTGACGATGATCGCGATGCGATCCTTGTTCAGCGTTTCCTGCGCAACCTTGGCCCGCATCATGAAGCGGCCGCGCCCTGTCTTGTACGCCTCGTACAATCCCTTGCGTCCGTGAATAAATCCACCGGTCGGGAAGTCCGGTCCCTGCACAATCTCCAGAATGCGTTCCAACCCCGTGCTCGGCTTCTCCACCAGCTCAATTGCCGCCGTAATGATCTCGGTCAAATTGTGCGGAGGAATGTTCGTCGCCATGCCCACGGCAATACCGTTTGAGCCGTTGATCAGCAGCGTCGGAATCCTCGACGGCAAAACTGTCGGCTCAACTGTCGAATCGTCGAAGTTCGCAACGAAGTCAACCGTGTCCTTGTCAATGTCGGCCAGCAATTCCGCCGCAATCGCAGACAAACGGGCTTCCGTGTATCGGTAAGCCGCCGGAGGATCGCCGTCCACCGAACCGAAGTTGCCCTGTCCATCCACCAGCGGATAGCGCAATGAAAAATCCTGCGCCATCCGAACCGTCGCGTCGTACACCGAGCTGTCGCCGTGAGGGTGATACTTGCCCAGCACTTCGCCAACTACCTTGGCGCACTTCACGTGCTTCTTGTTGTGCAGCAGCCCCATGTCATGCATCGCATACAGAATCCGCCGATGCACCGGCTTCAATCCGTCGCGGATATCCGGAAGTGCGCGCCCGATGATGACTGACATTGAATAGTCGAGGTAGGAGCGCTTCATCTCCTCTTCAATGTTGATCGGTTGTATGTTCTGGGGTGGTACGCCTCCGCCTTCCAGCGGTAGCTTTGGATTATTCGTTTCGTCGGCCATGGATTCCTAAGTACCTAAAGTTCCGGAGTAATCGATTTTGTCTCTGGGTGCCCCATGTCCGTCCTCTTTCGGCTAACGTGGGGCCGTTGACTTTGCTTCTGTCTCGGCGCAGAACGGAGTTCCCCGATGAGCGATAACTGCCCGCCAGACAACCCTTTACACTGTTGGAATGAACCACTGAGAAGCACAGAACATTATAGCACGCACAAGCCGTTTTCCGCGCCTTCGGACTCCAGGCTAACTATCTGTTTTTCAACGGCTTATCGCCAACATCCAGCAGCTCCCCGGCAACTCCCTGCCGCGCTGTCGCCGCTCGCCGCAGCCGGAACAATCCTGCCGTCGCGAATGACACTCCCACCGCCACCGCTGAGCCGATAATGACCTCGCCCGTTCGCGCCAGCGCCGCCGTCAGCCCTGCATGAGCCGAGTGCGATGAGTACGCCGGAAACATCACAATCGCCGCCGTGATCGGCGCAATCCTCCAACTGATCGGAACCTTCACCAGGTCAGACGACACAATCGTAGCCACCGCCATCGCCGCCAGCACCGACCACTCCGACGAGCCCGCAAATTTCAGAAATCCCATCGCCACCGCGCAGCCGATCACCGTGTTCATCAGCCGCGAAACAAACGCGTTCCACGCTGAAGCCGCCTTTACCTCGGTCACCACCACGGAGGAAATCAGTCCCCACAACGGATCGGTCTTGAACACCACCGCCAGGATTAGCCACACAATCACGCCGCTGATCAGCATGCGCACCGCGTAGCGCAGACCGCTCAACCGCCGCTGCATCAGCAGCAGCATGCGATACGAACTTCTCTGTGCCGCCCGCAGTTTCATAAGAGATATAGATGCCGTGTTGCCAATCGCCCAACTACTCACAGATTTACGCTACCTTTTCATCAAACAGAAAGGCCAGAGTGCTGACAA
>Ga0302319_10002179_pt1 | contig 42794 bp, 35 predicted proteins | sample Bog_T0_2_FD_203319 | JGI IMG/M metagenome (GOLD analysis project Ga0302319, IMG submission 203319) | Peat permafrost microbial communities from Stordalen Mire near Abisko, Sweden - Bog_T0_2 | ecosystem: Environmental > Terrestrial > Soil > Wetlands > Peat | place: Sweden: Abisko, Stordalen Mire...
TCGATCCAGCAAAAACTATCCCGTTGCCGCCGAACTCTCGAACAGATTCAGCCCGGCTGTACCAGCCCGAAAGCCCGGAAACGGAAAAAAGCCGCTGTATAGTTATTTCGCGGACACTACACTAGCAAGATCATGAAAAGCGCACCGTAAATGATGCTCATGGCACCAGAAAAAAAGGTGACGAGCCATATCGGTACGAAAAGGCCCACCGCCGTTGCGATTCCAGAAAGGCCTGGAAACAATATGCATTGAGCATACTGGAGATTCGATCCCTGGCCTTCGAGCGGCGATTGGCTGAGCACGTACCTGTCCTATGCTCAAGACAGGTCTGATTAGACAGATTCAATGAAGTTTTATCTGGTACTGAGCCTGGCCGTCCTGCCGGGAGCCACGGAACTGCTGGGGCAAACGGGGACGCCGCTCACCTTCAATCGCGACATTGCACCGGTGGTTTATCGAAGCTGCGTCTCCTGCCATCGGGCGGGCGGATCAGGGCCGTTCCCTCTGGTTAGTTACGCGGATGTTCGCGGTCATCTGCGCGAGGTTGTGGCGGCCACAGCCAAACATCACATGCCCCCCTGGCTTCCGGAGGACGGCTTCGGGGATTTCGACGATGCCGCGCGGCGCCTTACTCCAGGCGAAATCAAGCTGTTTTCAGACTGGGCAAACTCCGGCGCCCTGGAAGGTCGACCAGAGGACAAACCCGCGCCACCCCAGATCAGTACGGCGGCGGAATATGACGGTTGGACGCTGGGCAAGCCGGACCTGGTGATTCAGGCGCACCAGCCTGTATCCGTTCCCGCAACCGGCCCGGATCTTTTCTGGAATTTCATTTTTACGCCGGCCATTTCTTCGACGCGCTACGTTCGTGCGGTGGACATCCGTCCGGGCGGTCCCCACATGGTTCACCATGCCAACCTGGTGATCGATCGTTATCAGGTTTCGCGGAAGAAAGAGAAGACTCCGGGTGCGGGTTTTCCTGGTATGGATCTCGATCCCGGCGGCAGCGTCTTCGATCCGCCCGGCCATTTCCTGTTTTGGAAACCGGGCAGTGGGCCGGATGTCGAGCCCGACGGGTATGCCTGGCGTCTCGAACCGGGCAATGATCTCATCCTGAACGCTCATCTGCGCCCGGCCGGCATGCAGATGATGGTTCAGCCGACTATCGCGCTTTATTTTACTGACCAGAAGCCCAGCCATGCGCCGATTCTGATTGAGCTGGACCGAGACGACAAGCTGGATATTCCGCCCGGCGTCCGCGACTTCGTGGTTTCAGACGACCTGCGTCTGCCCGTCGACGTCGACGTCCTCGCGATCTATCCGCATGCTCATTACCTGGGCAAATTGCTCGAAGGTTATGCCACTTTGCCAGATGGCAAGCGCCAATGGCTGATCCGGATTCCCGATTGGGAGTTCGACCTGCAGGCCGTCTTTCGTTACAAGAAGCCGGTCTTCCTGCCCGCTGGCACTGTAGTCTCCATGCGCTATCACTACGACAATTCGGCATTGAATCCGCATAACCCGAACAAGCCCCCGCGCCGCGTTCGCGCAGGCAACAACGGAACGGATGAAATGAGCCATCTGTGGCTGCAGGTATTGCCGCGCGGGCCCGGTGACCGGCGGCGCGAGATCGAAGAAGCCGTGATGCAGCGCCGCATCGAGAAAGATCCGCGCGATTCGGCGGCGTTCCTCGATCTGGGTGAGATCCGTCTGTCAAGACTCGACACGCAAGGCGCGATTACGGCTCTCGACCAGGCGGTTCGAATTGCGCCGAACGATTCTCAGGCGCACAACATCCTGGGGGCGTCTTTGTCGCGGGTGGGGCGGTCTATCGACGCCATCGGCCAGTTCGAAACGGCCCTGAGGCTGGACGAATCGAATGTGAACGCGCGCTATAACCTGGTGATTGCATTGATCAAAGCGGGCCGGATGGCGCAGGCCGCACAGCAGATGGAGAAGGTGGTCGCGGCTTTTCCGAAAGACGCTTCGCTGCACAATCTGTGGGGCGAGTTGTTGGTGCGGGAGCGGAAAGTCGATGAGGCTGTCGCGCAGTTCGATGAGGCAATCCGGCTCGATCCCGAGGGTAACGCAGGCAAGGCGGCTCAGGCGAATCGCGCCGAGGCGTTGGCTCCAATACCGGCTCCAAAATAAAAAAGACAACAATCATGGAATTCACAAAATTCGGAAGCACCGGAATTACCGTGTCCCGTCTGTGCCTCGGATGTATGAGCTACGGCGGCGGCGACATTCCCGCCTGGGCCAGCGGCACGAAGGGCTGGCACGTCAGCAAAGAAGATGCACGCGAACATTTCGCGATTGCCCTGGAAGCCGGCATCAACTTCTTCGATACGGCGGATGTTTATTCTGTCGGTCTGAGCGAAGAGATCACGGGCCACTGGCTGCGTGAAATGGCATCGCGCGACGATATCGTGCTGGCTACCAAAGTTCACGGACCCATGGGGGCTGGCCCGAACCGCCGGGGTCTCAGCCGCAAACACATTCTGGAGGCTTGCGACAATTCGCTGCGCCGCCTCGGCATGGATTACATCGATCTGTATCAGATTCACCGCTGGGATTCCGAGACGCCGATCGAAGAAACGCTGGACGCGCTGGATTCCCTGGTGCGGGCGGGCAAAGTCCGCTATCTGGGGGCCAGCAGTATGGCCGCGTGGCAACTCTCGAAGGCCCTCTACACATCGCGCGAACGCGGGTGGCATCGGTTCGTCAGTATGCAGAATCACTACAACCTGATCTATCGGGAAGAAGAGCGCGAGATGATTCCGCTTTGTGTGGATCAGAGAATGGCGATCATTCCGTGGAGCCCTCTGGCCCGCGGTTTCCTGGCCGGCAGCCGCAACAAAGAGGCGGCTGAGCAGAACCGGGGTGAGACGGCGCGCGCCCGCACCGACACCTTCGCCAAGAGCATGTATTTCACGGACGGCGATTTCGAGGTTTCGGGTGCGGTGACTGCTATCGCGAAAGCACGCGGCGTTCTACCGGCGCAAGTGGCATGTGCGTGGGTGCTGCAGGCGCCGGGCATTACCGCGCCCATCATTGGGGCCACTAAGCCGCAGCAACTGCGGGAACTGATCGCGGCGGTCGATATCAAATTGACGGCCGAGGAAATCACCGCTGTCGAAAAGCCCTACCGCCCGCACCCTGTACTGGGCTACGTGCCTCCGAAGCCGAAATAATGGACAATCGGAGTGTGAGCGGCACGGTAACTACGAGAACGATCCATCCCAGCATGAAAGCGGTGTGGCCGGCCTATGTGCTGACCGCACTGATCTACTTCGCGGCGGTCTGGGCTTACTTCGCATACAACCGTTCGCAGCCTGACAACCAGGCGCCCGGGTGGATTCTTGCCATTCCGCTCGTTTTGTTTTTGTTGCCCTTGAGGATGCATCTCGAACGGCGGTCCATCACGTTGCGTTTCGAGGATGGCGACCATCTCACGCTGGAGCGCGGGTTCTTTTCGACCACGCGCCGCACGGTCGACATGGCAAAAATCCAGGATGTTACCGTCAGGCAGACCTTCGGTCAACGGCTGATGGGGGTAGGGGATTTAGTGCTGGAGAGCGCGGGCGAATCGGGCTCGATGTCGATCGAAAATGTGGATCGGCCGCGCGAGATTGCGGACACGATCATTGCGGGTTCGAAGAAGTCGGCTAACGAACGGGCTCGTGGCGGCTTCTGAAGCGGCCGGGAACCAAATAGTTCCGCGCCCTCGTCCCCCGAGAAGCATTCGGTAAGATTGTTTAGTACTGAACTAATCCCCCGAACCTGATGGCGCGTTTCTTCATAGACCGACCTGTTTTCGCGATGGTGGTGGCCATTGTGATCGTGCTTCTGGGCGCGGTTGCGATTCCGAATCTTCCTATTGCCAGCTATCCCGAAGTGGTGCCTCCGTCCGTCACCGTCACTGCGAACTATCTGGGCGGCAGTGCGCAGGATCTGGAAAAAACCGTCGCGCAACCGATCGAAGAACAATTGGTCGGCCTCGACGGCATGCTCTATTACGCTTCGAGTTCAGCCAACAACGGCGCGATGACTATCACCGTCACGTTCAAGCTGGGCACCAATCCCGATATCGCGGCTGTCCAGACTCAGAACCGTGTGGCTATCGCTCTGCCGCGCCTGCCTCCGGAAGTGCAGCAGCAGGGCGTCATCGTCAAGAAGGTGACCAGCGCGTTTCTGATGGCGGTCAGCCTGGTCTCGAGCGACAGCCGTTACGATGCCGTTTTTCTCAACAACTACGCGCAGCTCCATCTGGTGAACCAGCTCGGCAGTACGCCGGGAGTGGGCGATTCGCGGCTTGGATCCGGCCTTGTGTATTCCATGCGTGTCTGGGTGAATCCGGACAAGATGGCCAAGCTGGGAATTACGGCCAGCGATATTCAGAGCTCCATTGCAGCGCAGAACAAGCAGAATCCGGCGGGTACGGTGGGCATCGCACCTGCTCCCAGAGGCACCGATTTTCAATATACGGTAACCACCGCGGGTCGTCTGGCCGATCCCGAACAGTTCGGCAACATTGTGATCCGCGCACTGCCTGACGCTTCCCTGGTTCGGGTGAAGGACATCGGCCGCGTCGAGTTGGGCACCCAGACTTACAACGCATTCAGTCGCCTGAACGGACGACCGGCGGCCAATGTTTTCCTGCTTCTGGCGCCGGGCGCCAATGCTGTGGCGGCAGCCGACGCGGTGCGCGCTCAAATGAAGGACATCGCGGCCAGTCTGCCTGCCGGCATTGAATATCTGGTGCCTTACGACGCCACCATGTTCGTACGCGCGGCGATTGCAGACGTTGTGCAGACGCTGCTTGAAGCGGTCGCTCTGGTGCTGCTTGTGGTGTTCATTTTCCTGCAGAACTGGCGCGCCACGCTGATTCCGCTGCTCACCGTGCCGGTTTCCGTGGTGGGAACTTTTGCGCTGTTCCCACTGCTCGGGTTTTCGATCAACATCACCACGATGTTCGGCCTGGTGCTCGCCATCGGCATCGTTGTGGATGACGCAATCGTGGTTGTCGAAGCAGTGCAGCGCCACATTGACGAAGGCATGAAGCCGCGTGAAGCCACCATTCAGGCGATGAGCGAAGTCTCCGCGCCCGTGATCGCGATTGCATTTATTCTGGCCGCGGTATTCGTTCCCGTGGCTTTCCTCGGCGGCATCAGTGGACAGATTTACCGGCAGTTTGCGCTTACCATTTCGGCGTCAGTGCTGCTGTCTGCGTTCAGTGCGCTATCGCTCAGCCCGGCATTGAGCGCTTTGCTTCTGAAACCGCACAGCGGGCATAAGAGCATCGCATCACGGCTTTTCGACAAATTCAACTTTGGCTTTAACTGGACCACCAACCGCTATCTCAGCGGCGTCCGCTTTCTGATTCGACGGTCGGCTCTGGCGTTGGTTGGCCTTGCGGTCTTCTGGTTCTCCGCCGGAGCTCTTTTTAAAAAGCTGCCTACCAGCTTTCTGCCGGATGAGGACCAGGGCGCTTTTTTCACTTCTATTCGACTGCCCGACGGCGCCTCTATGCAGCGCACCGATGCGGCTTCGAAAAAAGTAGAAGACCTGGTGATGAAGGTGCCGGGTGTACGAAGCTATTTCGTCACGGGCGGTACCGATAACGCCACCGGCACATCGGGCTCAAACGTCGCGACCATCATTGCTCAGTTCAAGCCGTGGGATGAACGTAAAGCGGCTAATGAGCAGATTGGCCCGGTCATAATTAATGCTCAGCGCCTGTATTCGAACGTGCCCGAAGTTTCGACGTTTCCCTTCGGACTGCCGCCAATTTTAGGGCTGGCGACTACGGGCGGATTCCAGTTTGTTCTTGAAGATCGAGCCGGCGGCGATGTGCAAGCGCTCTCTCAGGCGGCTGAGGCGATGATGGCGGCGGCTCGCACTCGGCCGGAATTGCAGAACCTGTTCAGTAATTTCCGGCCCAATGTCCCGCAGTTCAGCCTCGATATGGATCTGGAGAAATTGCAGACCATGGGCGTTCCGGTCAGCGATGCATACAGCGCTCTGCAGGCGTTTCTCGGTGGCTTGTACGTCAACGATTTCAATCTCTACGGTCATACCTGGCAGGTGATTGTGCAGGCGGAACCCGAGTTTCGCGACGGTCCGGACGATATCAATCGCTTCTATGTCAGGTCGGCTACTACAGGCAGTATGATTCCTCTCAGCACGCTGGCCACGGTCAAGCAGATTACCGGGCCCGAGGTCATCTTCCGCTACAACCGCTTCCGCGCGGTCACGATTCTGGGCAGCCCTGCACCCGGCTATAGCAGCGGCGAAGCAGTCAAGGCGATGGAAGAAGTGGCTTCGAAGAATCTGCCCACCGGCTACGGTTACGAATGGACCGGCACCACCTATCAGGAGAAACAAGCGCAGGGTCACGAAGGCTTTATCTTCGGCTTCGCCTGTCTGCTGGTCTTTCTATTCCTCGCTGCCCTTTACGAGAGCTGGACGGTGCCTTTCGCGGTTCTGTTCGTTCTCCCGCTGGGAATATTCGGCGCGCTGCTGGCGGTCTATTTGCGGAATTACCCGTACGATATTTATACCCAGATCGGCATCGTAACTCTAATCGGTCTTTCGGCCAAGAACGCGATTCTGATTGTCGAGTTCGCACGGACGGCGCATGAAGAGCATGGGCTCTCCGTGATCGACGCGGCGATGGAAGCGGCGCGCCTCAGATTGCGACCCATCCTGATGACGTCGTTCGCGTTCATTCTGGGCGTGGTGCCGCTGCTCGTGGCTACCGGTGCGAGTTCCGCTTCGCGCCGCTCTCTGGGTACGGCGGTGTTTGGCGGAATGCTGGCGGCCACCATACTGGCTGTTCTCATTGTTCCCGTCCTGTTCGTGGTGGTGGAAACTGTGGTCGAGCGTTTCCGCGGAAGTCCACGTCAGGCTGCCGTGCCGGAGCTGGTTCAGTGAGATTTATCGCTGCGTTGGCCGCGTTCCTGGTATGTTGTGGCTGCACCCTGGGGCCCAATTATCAGCGTCCCGCAGTGCCGCTTCCCGCGCAGTTCCGAGGTGCATCGGAGCCGGCCCAAACCGCGTCTATAGCCGATCAAAGCATCGCCGATCAGAAATGGATGGGGCTGTTCAATGACCCCATTCTGGTCCAACTGGTCAATGCGGCTATCGAACGCAATTTCGATCTGAAGATCGCCGCGGAGCATGTTCTCGAAGCTCGTGCGCAACTTGGTATCACACGCGCCAATCAGTTTCCGTTCATCGACGGCCAGGTGAACTTCGTGACGCAGGGCAGCTCATCTCTTTCGAGTCCGCTGATCCCGCCTGGGACGAATCAAAAGTTCAGTTACACCAGCGGTCTCGCGACTGTGTCATGGGATGCCGATATCTGGGGTCGCCTGCGTCGCCTCACGGAGTCCGCCCGCGCCCAATATCTGGCCACCGAAGAAGGCCGGCGCGCCGTTTTGGTCTCTCTGGTGGGCGACGTGATGAACGCTTACTTCACGCTGCTGGAAGAGGATCTGGAACTCTCGATCGCGCAGCAGACACGCGACACCGCCAACAACAATTTGCGCCTCGTAGGCATTCGTCACGATCGCGGCGCCGCCAGTTCGCTGGACGTTTATCAGGCGCAGCAGTTGCTCTTCACGGCGACCGCTCAGATCGCCAGCGTACAACGCGATATCGGTCAGACGGAAGATGCGCTCAGTCTGCTGGCCGGCGATGCGCCCCACGATATCGTGCGCACCGCGAAACTGGATCAGGTTCTGCTCCCGCCACAAATCCCTGCCGGTTTGCCTTCGGACCTGCTGGTGCGCCGTCCGGATATTCGGTCCGCGGAAGAAAATTTGATTTCGGCTAATGCGCGCATCGGTGCGGTTCGTGCCAGTTATTTTCCGGATATCTCTCTGACTGGTTTCCTCGGCTCAGAGACGCGCGACCTCACTTCATTTCTGGCGCCGGCAGCGCGCGAGTTCAGTGTTGCCGAAGGAACGCTGTTTCCGATCTTCCACGCGGGCCAGATCCGCAACGCCATCCGGCTCACCGAAGAGCAGCAGAAGGAAGCTCTGGTGAGCTACCGGAAGACGATCTATTCGGCGATGCGCGACGTGTCGGATGCACTCGTCAATCACGACGATACGCGCCAGCAGAGAGGCGAAGAGGAAAAGCTGGTGGTCGCTTTGGACCAGACGGTCAGGGTTGCGACTATGCGTTACCAGGGCGGCCTCGATAGCTATCTGCAGGTTCTCGACGCCCAGCGCAATCTGTTTCAGGGCCAGTTAACTCTGGCTCAGTTGAAGCTGGGCGAGACTCTGTCGGTGGTTCAGCTTTACCGCGCGCTCGGCGGCGGCTGGCAGTAATCTAATTGGCAATAGCCTAATTCCCGATGGCAAACAAAATGGCATCGTTGATGGCGTAAACGGTGCCGTCCGAGCCAATCACTGTAGGTGTATAGGCTTCACCGCGTCCAGCGGTCAGTCGCAGGCGTTGCAATAGCGTGTTGCTCGTGAAGTCCCAGCGATAGACCACGCCATCCTCGCTGTTGATGATGGCCGCCCTGGTCTGGGGATCAATGGCGGCCGTGTTGATGCACCATTCGTGTACGGCGCCGGGCAGACTGGTGGAAGGGTCCGCCGTCACGCCCGTGACGGTGATTACTTCCTTCATCACAGTGACGGATGAGGACGAGTATTCATCGGCCATGGTCGCGAATGGGTCCAGGATACCGACTTTATTGATGCCGGTTCCCGTTCCGATGTCGGCGTAATTGTTGTATTTGGTCAGGATCAGATACGCAGAGGTGCCTGTGTATCCCGGCACCGCGCTTGACGGCACCACCGAGGCCGTATCATCCCATCCGAACGAGCCCGGCGTCCTGAGTTGGGTCAATGTGGAGTCGAAATGCAGCAGCCATCCGCGATCGTTGTGCGAAGTGCAGCAGGGACTCTCCAGCACTCCATAGTAAACATCGCCGTCGGGCCCGACCATCGGAGCCGCCGAACTGTCTGTCGACAAAGTGGCCAGACTGCCGCGCGGGTCGAACAATGATGTATGCGCAACGGGCGCCAGGGTGGTCGCATTCAGCGAGGTCAGGTACCCGGTCGCATATTCGCTGCCGTTCGAGGTTGCCACATAGATCGTCTTTTCGTCATTGCTGACCGCGGGGGCGCAGTTGGTCAGGATGTTATTGGCGGTACCGTCCCCGCTCAGCGATACCGCGCTCACCCAGACGCCTTCGCCGCTGAAGTTGATCCGCGCGATGCCGCTCTGCAGGTTGGCCGGGTTCTGGCCCGTCACCGTGAAGCCGAAAAAGATGTTGCCGGAACGGTCGGCCGTGAGCGGAGTCGAGATCTGAACGCTGTTGTTAAAAGCGCTCTGGTTGGCGTTGTAAAGTGCGGTTCCGTAGAACGCGATCCGGCCGCTCGGTCCGGTGGCCGAGTCGGGAAGATCGCGGTATAAAACTGTGCCACCGGCTCCGGCATAAAACAGCCGCGAGCCACGCGACAGCACAGGTCCATAAGCCGGCGTCCACGCGTGAATGGGCAGCGTGTAATTGCTGGGCAGGGTGTAGAGCAGAGATCCATTCGCGCCTTTGAAAGCCTCCAGCTCAAAACCATCGGTAGCGCCTGTTTTCACCGGCACGATGACCGTATTCGCTGCCGTGACCACGGGCGATCCATAGTGGATAAAGATGTCGCCCGAGCCGCCGCCAGGCGGACTGAAGTCCACCGGCGTCTGCCAATGAATAGATTTCAGCGCCTGCGCCGCGTGGGCGGAAACCGCGGTGTGTTGCGCGTCGTGTCCGTAGCCGCTCCAGGGATTATCGGCAGTCTCTTTATCCACCACACACGGCGGTGCGCTGCCCGTCTGCGGCAAGGCATGCCGGGTGCCTCCGTCGCAGGGCGGTTCGTGCCTCAACTGCGGATAAAGTTGTGGCGCGGTACAGAGCGCCGCGAGGGCCAGAATGAGCTTCATGAAATTTCTATTGAACCTGAAAATATGCGGGCAGATCTTTCTTAGTGTCGCGCAGTATCTCGATCACCGCCCGCCGGTCGGCGCGGGAGAGCTTCTCATACCGGGTGCTCGCGTCCTGCCCGGAGAGGACCGTCCACATGCGCTGGTAGATAGCGGCTTTCGTCTCTGCCGGCAGAGCGTCGAACGTTTCCGAGTAAATGGTGTAGCTGCACGGATACCGCATCAAACGCCGGTCGAGATCCAGTTGTCGCAGTGCGCGTCCCGCACGATCGCGAGGACCAGCGCTGGAAAAGTTCTCCGTGAAGCCGCTATCTCCGCGAATCGGACCGGGCAGGGGAGGTTCATCGATAAACAGAAGTGAATCCACCAGTTCGTTGATGTTGTCGGGGTGAGCCAGCAGGTTCCACATCCGCATCTGGTGGGCGAAGACCATCAGCGCCACGACATCGCTCGAGTTGGCGAGGGAGAATTTCGGATCGAGTACGGGCTTAATTTCGCGCCTGGCTTGCTGGTCGAATACCGCATTGCCTTTATGGACTGGGGGCACCGAGCTTCCGGTTACATACCAGCCGCCCCAAAGTTTATCGAAGGGAGTCCGGCTGTCGGTATCGAGAGCGTTGGCAGGCGCCCCGTCCGGGGCTACCGTGGCGCTACGAAGTTGCGTCGTGCCGGATTTATGGCAATTGACGCAATCCTCGCGGTTACGGATCGGTTCATCAGGCCGTTGCCGGAGAGCGTAGAAATGAATTCCGCCACCTGGATTCTGCGCGGCCAATTCAATAAAACCACCACGCACCCAACCGACCGTCACCGAATCGTTGAAGAACAGCACCCGCGGATTCGAAGGCTCGATACGAAGCGATTGAATGCTGGTCTTCGAGAACACGGCCATTTGCGACTCGACTGGGATATGGAGCGCATCAAGAATCGCCGGCAGATACCCGTAGGCCTTGTCGAAGCGCAGGGACTGGCGATCCTGCTCCAGCCGAGCGCGCAATGCCGCGACGGGGTCTTCGCCGAACGCGAGCATTGCGCTGATCCAGGCTAGCGCGATGATTCTGGAGAGGACCACAACTTACGTTTTACCCCGGACCAAGCCGCGAGGCCGAGAAGCCCTGCCAAAGCCAAGTGTGCCGCGGAGGGTTCCGGCGTTACCACTACGGAAAAATTCAACAGTGGCGTCAGCGCATCCGTAGAAGGGGGGAGCAGATTGTCGTTGTCGTCATACGAATCAAACCCGTTGACGCCGCCCAAAATTTGTACAGTTCCGGTATAGTCTCCCGCGGGGGCACCCGGTGCTATATCAATCCCGAATATGGGTGAATCTCCGTAGGAATTGAAATCATACGATGGGTCGCCGATCAGAAAAAAGGGAACGTTGTCGGAGAACGTATTATCAACCGTCAGAAAACCGCTTGCGCCCGGGGCTGAAAACGTGACCGTGATGTAGTTCAGATAGAGATAGGGGTCGATTGTATCGTTGTCGAACAGTGTTCCGCTGAAGAGTACGCAATTGGGGGGCGAGCATGAATCGGCATCCGCTGCCGTATTTGTCGGAGATCCATATCCGATGTTGGAATCAAGATCAAAGCTCAGCAGCGAATCGGCATAAGCCGGGGCCGACAGGCTGACCAGAATCGCGGCGAAAGAGAGCACCAGAGAACGCATGGAATTAATTCCCCACCGCGAAGAGAATCGCGTCGTTAATGGCATACACCGTTCCGTCCGGACCGATCACCGTCGGTGTGTACGCTTCGCCTCGGCCTGATGTTAACCGGAGCCGCTGCAATAGCGAATTAGTCGTAAAATCCCAGCGGTAAACGACACCGTCTTCACTATTGATAATCGCTGACTTCGTGAAAGGATCGATCGCGGCGGTATTGATGCACCATTCATTAACCGAGGGCAGCGAACCTACTGGTGTGACCCCCAGCACCGTGATTACTTCATTGAGCACAGTGACGGAAGTTCCGTATTCATCCAGCATCGTTGCACCGGGATCGAGAATGCCGACTCTGTTCGCGCCGTTACCGCTTCCAATCCCAACATAGTTGTTGTATTTGGTCAGGATCAGATAGGAAGAAGAGCCTGTATAACCCGGAACTGCGCTGGAAGGCACTACGGATGCCGTATCGTCCCAACCGAAAGAACCCGGCGTCTTCAGTTGCGTCAGGGTGGAATTGAAATGCAGCAGCCAGCCCCGGTCATTGTGCGAAGTGCAGCAAGGGCTCTCGAGAACTCCATAGTAAACATCGCCGTCAGGTCCCACCATCGGAGTTGCCGAACTGTCAGACAAAAGGTAGGCCAGGCCGCCTCGTGGATCGAATAACTGCGCTTTCCCAGTCGATGCCAGCGTGGTGGCATTGGCTGCGGTGAGGTATCCGACGCCGTACTCGCTCGCATTTGAAGTAGCGATATAAACTGTCCGCTGATCATTGCTCAAAGCAGGTGCGCAGTTGAGTGCGATGTAGTTGGCAGAGCTGTCTCCCGAGAGAGAGGTCGCGCTCGCCCACGTTCCTGTACCGGTGAGGGACACCCGGGCGATTCCACTCACCAGCCCCTTCGGATTTGTTCCCGTAACGGTGAAGCCAAAAAAAACGTTGCCCGCGTGGTCCGTCGTCAACGGTGTTGAGATCTGTACTCCCGCGTAGCCCGATGGATTGGCGGTGTAGTTGTTGATCCCATAAAAAGCCACCTGACCGCTGGCTCCCGCCAGGCCGTTGGGGCCTTTCGCCGCATTCGGCAGGTCCCTGTAATAAAGCGTTCCACCCGCTCCCGCGTAATACAGCCGCGTTCCCATGGAAAGCGCCGGTCCATAAGGCGGTGTCCAGCTATGCGCAGGGTAGGAGGGCGGAGTGTAGTCGGTCGTCAGCGTGTAAAGCGGAGTGGGTGAACTTCCCGATGCCCCATTAAAGGCGTTGAGCAGATATCCGCCCGATGCCGTTCTTACGGGAAGAATCACGGTGTTGGCTGCCGTCACCACCGGCGATCCGTAATGGATGTACAAATCGCCGCCGCTCGGGGGATTCTGATCCACCGGCGTCTGCCAGTGAATTGCATTCAAAGCCTGCGCCGGACCGGCCGACGTCGCGGTGTGCTGCGGATCGTGCGCATAACCGCTCCAGGGGATGCTTAATGCTTGCCCAAAAATCAGCCCGGAACTACCGGCCAATAGCAGCGCCACGAGTAAAAAATGCTTCATGGATCGAACTCCTCCGGAAGTACTATGCGGACTACCGCCGCTGTATGAAAACAGCCAATTATAAGCTATTCTGGCGAGATTTTAATATCGTGTTACGATATTAAATCAATGCAAATTGACCTACCGTCTACAGTCGAGTACCAGTACCTTGCTGAATTCCGCAGGCAGATCCGGCAATTCCTCTTTTTCAGCGAAAGCGCAGCCAGAGAGCAGGGCATTGAACCCCAGCAGCATCAACTTATGTTGGCTGTCGCAGGACTTCCGGACGGCGTGCGACCCACTATCCGTGAACTCTCCTCGCGCCTTTTCATCCATCACAACAGCGCCGTAGAACTGGTGAACCGTCTGGAATTGGCTGGCTTGGTAGAGCGCATACCTGAACAGGAAGACAGGCGGGAAGTCTTGATACGGCTGACCCCACGCGGTGATCAGGCACTCCACCATCTCGCCGTCGCTCATCGCTCGGAACTGGAGCGCAGCGGGCCCGAACTCGCCCGCGCCCTCAACGCCGTATTAGAAAGGAGGGCAGGGAATTGAGTACCGCCCATAAACCGAAAAAACTAAAAACCGAACTTCTCAGCGACTTCACCGCCACGAGCCGGATGATCCCCATTTCCCTACTCGCCTGCATTATCGGGCTGGTCAGCGCCGCCCTGGCCTGGGCACTGCTCCGCCTCATTGCGTTCTTCACCAACCTGTTCTATTACGGTCGCCTCAGCGTTGCGCCGGCATCTCCCGTGGGAAATCACCTGGGATGGTGGGCCGTCCTTGTGCCGGTGGGAGGCGCCCTGATTATCGGCTTAATGGCGCGCTTTGGGTCGGATAGGATACGCGGTCACGGTATTCCGGAAGCCCTCGAATCGATCCTGATTCACGGCAGTAAAGTGCAACCGCGGCTGGCCTTGCTCAAGCCGCTTTCTTCCGCCATTTCAATCGGTTCCGGGGGGCCGTTCGGCGCGGAGGGTCCCATCATAATGACCGGCGGCGCTTTCGGCTCCCTCATCGCCCAGTTCTTCCACCTCACCAATGTCGAGCGCAAGACACTTCTGGTCGCGGGCGCAGCGGCCGGCATGTCAGCGACCTTCGCGACGCCGGTCGCCGCCGTGCTTCTTGCGGTGGAACTACTCCTCTTCGAGTGGAAGCCGCGCAGCGCCATTCCCGTAGCGCTCGCCAGTGCTACCGCGGGGGCGACCCGCCGTTACATTCTTGGGCCCGGACCTCTGTTCCCCGTGCCGCCGCATGAGATTGTCATCGGACCCGCCGGTCTGGCGGGATGCGTCCTGGTGGGTCTATTGGGCGGCCTGCTCGCGGTTCTGTTAACCACCGGCATATATGCGATGGACGATCTGTTCGCCAAATTGCCCATCCACTGGATGTGGTGGCCTGCCATCGGCGCCATTGCCGTCGGGCTCGGCGGGCTCGTGTTCCCGCAGGCTCTCGGCGTCGGCTATGACACCATCGCCGCGCTGTTGCAGGGCGATGTGCCGCGCACTGTCATTGCCGGCGTGTTGCTGGTCAAATCCACCATCTGGATCATTTCCCTCGGGTCAGGAACGTCGGGCGGAATTCTCGCGCCGCTCCTCATGATGGAGGCTGCGCTGGGTGGTCTCGAAGGGATGATTCTTCCCCACATCGGAACCGGTTTCTGGCCTCTGGTCAGCATGGGCGCCACGCTCGCAGGAACCATGGGTGCACCGTTTACCGCTGTACTCTTTGCGCTCGAACTCACGCACGATATCAATGTCCTTCTACCGCTTCTGGTGGCCGCCATGCTGGCTCATGCGACTACCGTCCTGTTGCTGAAACGCTCCATTCTGACCGAGAAAGTAGCGCGAAGAGGTTTTCACATCTCGCGTGAATATTCCACCGATCCGCTCGAAGGTCTGTTTGTGCGCGAAGTGATGCAGCCCGGCAACGGCGTAGCAGGTAGCAGCGCAAATTCTGCGTCACCCGATGAATCGTTGCGCACTGTCGTGTTCCGCATGGCGGAGACCGGCTCCACGTCAATGCCTGTAGTCGATCGCCAGACCGGCCAGACTGTAGGCATCGTTTCCCTCGGGGACCTGTTGCAGGCTCGTACGCGAAACCTCAAAGACGAGCGCCACCGCGAGTGTGTTTTTGGTCCGGGCAGGGGTCCCGAAACAAAAACGCGTGTAGCATGTTGAGCATGCGGTTGCCCATGCGGTTGTTTCGCCTCTGTTTTTTCGCGGCTCTCCTTTGCGCTGCCGTGTCTTTCTATGCTTCCACTGCCCACGCGCAAACTTCCGGAAGTGATGTCGAAGCCGTCGTCACCACTGAACTCGGCACCTTCCGTTTCGAATTCGCGCCGGAGAAAGCGCCGCAGCACGTCGAACAGTTTCTGGAGCGAGCCCGCCAGGGCTACTACGATGGCAGCGCCTTCCATCGGGTCGTTGCCAACGGCATGATTCAGGGCGGCGATCCGCTGCTGAAGAATTCCAAAACAGCGAAAAATCTGTGGGGTTCAGGCGGCCTCAATCTCTTGCCCGCCGAGTTCAGCGACATGAGGCACGATCGGGGTGTCGTTTCCACCGTCAGCATTCCCGGCAAAGCGGACAGCGATGGCGCTCAGTTCTTCGTCTGCGTCGTGCCGCAACCCAGCCTCGATGGAAAATACTCCACTTTCGGCCGTGTAACGGAAGGCATGTCGGTCGTCGAGAAGATTTCCCAGCAGAGTCCCGTGAGCGGCGATGGAGTGCTCGACAAACCGGTTCGGATCCTCAGTATCACGATCGAGAAGAAAAAAGAAGAACCCTTTGCGACCACTCCGGTCAGCCAGTTGAAACGCATCGTGACGCTCAAAACCACCCTCGGAACCCTGAAAATCCAAACCGAACCCGATTGGGCTCCGGAGAACGTCCGTAATTTCCTGAAGTTAAGCGCCATGGGCTGGTACAACGGAACCGAATTCCACCGGATAGTGAAAAGTTTTGTGGCTCAGGGGGGAACGGGGGGACCGCCGGATGCCCGCTGGGTCCGCACCGTCAAAGGCGAGTTCCGCCCGGACGTTAAACATGTTCGCGGGATCGTTTCCATGGCCCGTGGAGACGATCCGGATTCTGCGTCTACCTCCTTCTTCCTGGTCCTCGGGGATTCTCCTCATCTCGATGGACAATACTCGGCTTTTGGCCGTGTCGTGGAAGGCCTGGAAGTGCTGGATGCCTTTGAAAAAGAAGAGCTTGATGGCGAGAAACCGAAGCGGCGAGTCGAAATTATCGAGGCCTCCGTCGAATAAGGCCCGCGCAAGGTAGTTGTCCAAGTAGTACTTTACGTGCGGCAACCAAAATACCTTATGACTTCCTCATGAGTTTATGATTAGGCTGTTAGCTGAATCGACGAATTTATGGGAACGGCATATGCATCTGGCGCAGTCCGACCGCTGGAAGCAGCGTCCGCAACGCCCAGGCAAGTACGTACCCCGCCTCCGCCGGGCTCAAGGCCCCGAACATCGCTCGCCGGAATTGCTGAGATTTTCGGTGGCGCCTGCATCTTCGTCGTCGCGACCTACTCAGCCTGGCACCTCCGGCTGACGCTGCCTTCGGTCTCGTTTGTCTATTTTTTGATGATCGTACTCGCCGCCGTGCGCTGGGGCTTTTGGGAGGCCACTGTCGCGACGGTTGCTGCCGTGGCTTGCCTTGACTATTTTTTCACTCCGCCTTTATTCAGTTTCCGCGTAACCGGTTCGGCCAACTGGATCGCTCTGGGTGCGTTTGAATTCGCCGGCCTCGTCGTAAGCCGCCTTTCCACCCGAGCCCAGGAACAGGCCCGAATCGCCACCCAGGAACGCAATAACATGGCTCGTTTATATGAGTTGAGCCGCAGTATTCTGCTGCTGGATAGCCATCAAGCGCCGGGTCCGCAAATTGCCACGTTCATTCACAAGGCTCTCGAGGTCGATTCGGTAGCCCTTTATGACCCCCTCCTCGCACGGGCTGACGAAGCCGGACAGTCTTCCCCGAGCCTTCGAGATGCCGTACGCGAAACCTGGATTCGAGATACCAATCAGGATGCAAGTGAAGAACAGCCCGATTCGCACACCTGGAGCCGCATTTTGCGTCTCGGCACCAAAGGGATTGGCGCTATCGTATTGCGCGGTGCGGACCTCAACCCGCTGGTGGTGGATGCCGCCGCCTCCATCGCCGCCGTCGCCCTCGAACGTTCGCGCGCTCTGGAAAAAGAAACCCGCGCCGAGGCCGCCCGGCAAAGCGATCAGTTGCGAACAGCAGTGCTCGATGCCCTGGCTCACGCATTCAAGACTCCGCTGACAGCCATTCGGGCGGCGAGTTCGGGACTGCTCGAGACGGGGTCATTGGGGTCGTCTGAAACCGAACTTGTAACCATCATTGACGATGAATCGGACCGGCTCAACGATCTCGCGACGCGCTTGCTGCAGACCGCTCGCCTCGAAGGCGCCACTGTTCCGGTCCGCCGCGAACACCGCCGCGTCACCGATGTAATCGATCAGACTCTCGGCACGCTTATCAAGGATCCGGCCGGTCCACAGGAAATCAACGGCCACCGCATTGACGTTCGTGTATCCGGGCTCGATGCGATGGTCTATGGCAATTGCGAACTAATCGTGACTGCCCTCACCCAATTCATCGACAATGCGGTCAAGTATTCGGACGCCGGTTCTCCGATCTCGATCTCGGCCGATGTCACTCCGGTTGAGGCGATATTCTCCGTTCACAATTTCGGCCCGATCATTGAGCCCGAAGAGCGCGAACGTGTTTTTGAGCGATTCTACCGCAGCCGGGGGACGGAGCATCGGGCTCCCGGTACCGGCCTGGGCCTTTCCATTACCAGAAAAGTGGCTGAGGCTCATCAGGGGAGAGCGTGGGTGAAAAGCAATGAAAAGGAAGGAACTACTTTCTTCCTTGCTCTCTCCGGGGCTGCGGCGGGTAGAAATTAATGACTGCCGCCCGAGCTCATATCCTGATTGTTGACGATGAACCGGCTATCCGCCAGGCCCTGCGTGTCACCCTGCGTTCATCGGGCTTTGATGTCGCCGAAGCTTCTACCGGGGAACAGGCCGTCGAACTCGTCCGCAGCGAAGGATATGATGCGGTGCTCCTCGATATGAACATGCCGGGTATGGGCGGCATGAGTGCGTGCCGCGAGATCCGCCTGCGGGCGCCGTCGCTGCCCATCCTGATGTTGACCATCCGCGACAGCCAGGAAGACAAGATCGAGGCTTTCGAAGCCGGTGCGGACGATTACGTCACCAAGCCATTCCACATGCGCGAGCTCATGGCTCGCGTTCGCGCCGCCGTACGGCGCACCCAGCTCTCCCGCACTGAACCAGACGATTCCCTCTCGATCGCTGAGATCACGCTCCACCCGACCCTGCGCACTGTTTACAAGGCAGGCCAACGCGTTCATCTGACACCCAAGGAATTCGAGCTTCTGCTTTATCTCATGAACAACGCCGGCACGCCCATCGCTCACCACCGCTTGCTCACCGCCATTTGGGGTACCGAATACGGCAGTGAGCTCGAATACCTGCGAACTTTCATCCACCAATTACGCAAAAAGCTCGAAGACGACCCATCGAAACCGGCTTACGTTCTGACCGAAGCCTGGTTTGGGTATCGCTTTCGCTCCGTAGAGGAGTAGCCTCGCGGTTTTTTCATCGATAATCCATGTGTTTGAGATGTGGCGCAGGCTCGGGGGTCCCTCTACCCTGTTCATTTCAATATTAAAAACACATACAATCATCAGTTTTGATAAACGTTTTTTTTATGCGATGGGTTCCGTGCAAACGGAACTGGTCAGCAGTGTATCCGCTGGTTACTCAGAGTCAGTCACGGTATTGGCAATACTCATAATGCTGATGATGTTAGTCAATCCAGTGCCGCCAGGGGAGCTCTCAATCGATTCTTTTTATAGCTCGAATAATTAGTCATCCCTCAGCAGTTCCTCATGCGTTTCTGATGTCCCGCCTTTTAAGCTTGCACTGAAACCGAAACTGACGGGACTTATGAACATCGCACATATAGGCAACGCGATCCTTCGTTTGGCGATCCGCCAGAACCTGGTCAGTTTTCCCGCACAGGTACCCGCTTTCATGAAGCAGCGGCAGTCCGGAGATACGCAGGAACGTATCGTGCAACTGTACTTTGTGCGCGGCTGGCCGATCAGAAGTATTTGCGATCGTTATCGAATTAGTAAAGCCATGGTGCAGAAAATGCTTTCCGAATGGCGAATGCGCGCCATCGCGGGTGGTTATATACAGGACATTCATCCGGAAGTAATCGATGTAATGGCCGCGGAACTGGAAGTCAGGCACCGCGAAGCGCTCGTTGGCCTCTTAGATACACAGTTCCACCAGGAACAGATTCATCCGAACCAATTTCATCCGGAGATGACAGGGGCGGAAGTTGCAGCGCTTGCGGAACTCGCGGAAGCAGCCATGGATTCCTCAAAGATCTCATGGCCCATTCTTCCCGGCCGGGCTCGCCCTGACTCTCCGGTTTCTGTCGCAGGGGGACGTTAAGTCATGGCGATCGGACAGGCATACTATCCACCGCTGCAGAGTCAAAAAGTGGCCCAAACAAACAGACCTGAAGGCAAATTGCTGATCGTCGATGACGAATCATCGGTGCGGCGGGCGCTGCACAGCACACTGTACAGTCTTGGTTTCGACATCGGCGAGGCTGCCAGTGGCGACGAGGCCATAGCCCTGTGTCGAATTGTGCGTTACGATGCCGTCCTGCTGGATGTCAACATGCCCGGCAAAGGTGGAATTGAAACCTGTGCCGAACTCCGTCGTCTGTTGCCTCGCGTCGCCATCCTCATGCTGAGCGTGAATGACGATCAGGAGCGTAAAGTCGAGGCCCTCGAAGCCGGCGCCGACGACTATGTCACCAAGCCGTTTCATATGCGCGAACTCACGGCGCGCATTCGCGCTGCTCTCCGCCGCGCTCGTACCGCGGCTGCCCAGAGCGAAGAGATTATTGTGATCGGTGAGATATCGCTGAACCCGGCGCGCCGCCTGGTGACTAAATCAGGCCGCCCGATTCACCTCACTCCGAAAGAATTCGACCTGCTGCACCACCTGATGTCTCATCCTGGCCTGCCGATTACGCATGCCCGATTACTCCATGTAGTCTGGGGCGCTGAATACGCAAGTCAGGTTGAGTATCTTCGAACCTTTGTCCGGCAACTGCGCAAGAAACTGGAAGACGACGCAGGCTCGCCTCGTTACGTTCTTACCGACAGCCACATTGGATACCGTTTCGCGGATCCTTCCGAATGGCCGCAGAAGCCGGATACCCCCGGTCTGCTTATGCGGGATCCCATCTCCGACCTCCCTGTGCTCTGAAGCGCGCCGTTGGTTGTTACTTGGTGTAATATCCGGAGCGAGCATAAGCCCGGACGTCCGATGTTTTTACCGCTACCTTGATCGAGTGCCATTTGCCCGTATCGTTTCTGCCCGCATCGTTTCTAACCGCATCGGTAACGGCGCCGGGGACATAGCCGATCAGATACTGATCGCGCATCACGCGTCCCATCCGGCCCGCTACCTCGAGGGCTTCCGCGCTGTCGTGAACCACCATCTGAATTCCGCCCGTCTTCTTCGACAGTTCTTCCAGAAAGAAGATACCGTCGCGCTCTTCTTTGAGTTCGATCGGTTTCTTGTTACGTGGCGGATCGAAAACCGAAATTGAATAGATCTGCAGGTCGGCTTCGACGGCCGCGGACATCAGTTCACTTGCCGTATAACGGCTGTGGTTGTCCATACCGTCGGAGATAACCAGAATCGCTTTGCGGCCCTGATGCGCCGAACGCGTCTGCGCCAGCGCCGCATAGATCGTGTCCACCAGTGCCGTGCTTCCACCTGACTGCGCAAACAAGGCTTGACTTAGCAGCGTATCGAAGTTTCTGGTGAAGCCGGATTCCCGGTTAGGACGCGCCCCGACCGTAAATAGAAACGCTTCGTCTTCGGGATTGCACACATCGAAGAACGTGCGCAGAGTGTTCTTTGCTTCCCCGAGAACTCGCTGCATGCTGCCGCTGGTGTCAAGCACAACGCCGAGAGAAACGGGCACGTCCTCTTCGCCGAAGGCCGTAATCTGCTGCGGCGCATTGTCCTGCGTTACGGCGAACGCCTCGCGCCTCAATCCGCTGACGAGGGCGCCTTTCCGGTCCATCACCGTGGTGGGAACAAGCACCACCCGTGCATCCGAGTTGAAGCGGGCATTCGTGGGCGTCAGGGCATTGCTGGGAATAACGGTGCTTTCTCCCGCCTGCCCGAGGGCCAGGGATAGTGAGAGTGCCAACGCCAGTCCAACTGCCAGTAAAGGTGCGCGACTTACTAAGTACGCTCTACCGATGATACGCATAAGTGCTCCGACATTGAGTGTGACTCTGTAGTCGTGAGCAAGGCATGAGTGAAAACTGAAGGCTTCCCTGATGTCGGCGCAATAATTTTTATGGTGTCAATAGGCTAATTTCATAACACCATCATGTAACCGGAACACCTCGGCAGCATTTAACATGTAAGTATGGATGTCATTCGCAGTTGTGATCCCTCGGCCCGTGATTTCGGTCGACGTCGTTTTCTGAACCGCTTTCTGCTGGGCCCGATAGGGTCGGCTGCGCTGCTTGCTTACGCGCCTGAGATGTTTGCCGCATCGGATTTCTGGAATGCGAAAGACCCTTCCACCTGGACGGAAGAAGAGATCAGCATGTTGACAGTGAAATCTCCCTGGGCTAAAGCCACGGTGGCCATGTCCAAGGGCACCGATGATCTGACCAGCCGCGAGGCTGGGCCATCGTCGGGGAGAGGGGGAGGAGGCAATTTCCGCCGAAGGTCCAGCCCGAATTTGATCATTCGTTGGGAGAGCGCCCAGCCGATTCTCGATGCCCTCCACGCATCAATTCCCGCGGAGTTCGAAGGCCATTACGTGGTGAGCGTTACCAATCTCACGGGCCCGGCTCCGCGCCCTGCGCGCGGTGGTGAAGCGGCGCCTGATGAAGACCTCGAGCGATTGCAGGTTGGCGCATTGCTTACGGCCAAAGGTAAAGATCCAGCCGAAGCGGGGATTGCCCGTCGAACCCGTATTGGTTCGGTGCTTTTCGGGTTTTCCAAAGATTCTCTCAGGTTGACTTCGAGCGATCGGGAAATTCTTTTTACCCTGGATACCGGCCCCATGAACATTATCGCCAAATTCGACGGCAAAGACATGACTTACCACGGCAAACTGGCTGTCTAAGGCGAACTCGAAGTGGCTTAGTCGGTGGGCCGCGGAAGCTGCGGTTCACCCCGGATTTGCAGGTCGTTAATAGATGTAAAAAATCCGGCTACGACAAGGCAGGCGACCTGCGCCCGCGCTACTTATTGTTGGTGGTTTGCAGGTGCCCGTCGAAAGGCTCCGGCACTCGGGTGTCGACGCAGGGAGCGGCGCCGGCGGGTGATGCCGGAACGTCGAACATCATCGTATTGGTCCGGACCGTACCAGTCCAGAGTCCGCCAAAACTGGCCCAGCGGTCGGACAATTTCGCCTCCAGAGCGGGGTCGAGTTCCTGGTGTTCGAACTGCAGCCGGATATATACCCGATGGCCTCTGAGATCGGGATCGTGACGAAACAGAGTCTTGTGGTTCACAGGCAGCTCAACCTCCTCCTCCACCAGCGGAAACTCCGTGGTCTTGCCAGCCGGAATGATGCGGAAGACGTCATTGGCCGGACTGACCGGGTTCTCCGGATTGACGTTGGCCGGGAGCATTTTCATCTCCGTTACATATGTATCTTCAAAGGATCGGGAAGGCTGCGGTGCTACCTTCATGGCTCCTGGGTGCAGGGACGTATACACGGCGAGTTCACGGCCCAACGGCAGAATCATCGGCCGCGTTCCGGTGTTGCGATAAACGATCTGCATTTTCAGTTTCAGGACGAGGTAAGACGGCGGAATACGCTCCACCTCAAGCGCCCGGGAATGAGCAAAACAGTAATTCGCCGCAGTGATCCTGGCGAGCGCCTCTGGTTCTCCGAGCTCGGTTCCCCGCAGCTCCGCGGCCTTGAGACTGGCGGCGGGAAGACTGGCGCCGGCACAAAGGCAAATCGCGATGGCCGATTTCAAAAATCCGATTTTGCTGATCATAAATTTAATTTATAGCTCCGGAATTCATAGCTCCAGCTTGCCCTGAAATTGCATCTGGGGCGGATAGAAGTACACCGCCACCGCGATTCTGCCAACCTGCGCATCGAACTCGATACGGGGGTCATCCGCGGTGATATGAGTGGAACGCGGAAAAAAATAAACCACCGTGGCTATTCCATCGCCGTTCTGAATGACAGCGACGCGGGAGGGCTTGACTTCCTTGCTCCCGTCCTTGCCCTCGATCTTCAGTGTGGAAATTTTCCTGAGTTCGCCGGGCAGGTCTTTCCACTCATACTTGTCAATATTCGCCAGTTTGAGGGACACGTCATACACTGCAATCGCATATTCTTCGCCATCGATATCTGCCACACCCGGCTCCGAGCTTTTGAATTCCGCGCCGCGGATGGGAAGCGCGCTCTCCCACCTGATGGGTAGCTTATCCGCCAATGTCTTTGGACCCCGGGTGGGATGGGGCGAGGCGCCTTTAGCTCCCACAACACTGAAATCTTTGAGGCGATCGAGCTGCATGCCCTGGCCTCCGCCCTGCGCGCCGATGTTACCGCCATCGCGACGCTCAAAAGCAGTCAGTCCGGGCAGGAGTGTGGGCGGGGCCATTTTGGCCCAGGGCGACTCGAAGAGAACCTGCGCTGCGTCCTTCTCGTTCCATTCCGCCACACGTTTCGTGGCCCATGCGGGCGGTGCGTCGCTGGGCTCCGCAGCCGCGAGGAGAGTAAGGGAAAAAAGAATTACGCCGAATTGCAGATTTCGGAACATCTGTAATGCACCTCTGTAATACAAATCCGTATAACACCTTATAAGACCACTGCACGTGGCAAGGCGCCTTGAGAGCGCTCTGCCACGTGCAGCCGACAACAGTTACCCTGCGATCGAACTACAGGTGAACCATCAGAGCGAAGATGAAGCGCCTCTCTGATTTTCTGAGGTCCGGTTGCCACAGCGATCCGTCCGAGTTGTAGACCAACGAGCCCGGAGCGCCCTGGTTGCCGCCGGGAGGAGTAATGCCGCCCGGTCCTGTGAAGTACGGCACGTTGGCTCCGCGCTGGGTGAATCCAGCTTGCCAGGTGACGAACTGACTTGGCATCCAGTCGACGCTGGCCTGGAAGTCATAGGCCGCGAAGTTCTGTCCCGGGTTGCCGAATTTAGTGAAGTAAGGCGATCCGCTGATTGCGGTTGCTCCGTTAACCGGAGGCAACAGCACCAGATAGCCGCCCGGATTGGAAATCCAGCCGCCACCGAAGGTGAAGGCGTACTTGTCTTTGTCGAACCAGAAGCGCTGGTAAGCCATGGCTCCGATAAAGTTCTGGGCGTATACCGGGTTTCCCGCGTACTTGCCGGTCGTGTGGTTGGTGAAGCAGGCCACCTGGGGGGCCGGCGTCGTTCCGGCCACGACCACTTGGCCGCCGCCGGTTTCGCATCCGATGTCGGCGGTGAAGGTCATCGCCGCGCGGTGCATCAGCTTGTTGGGATTCTCATATTCCTTCCACTCAAAGCTGTCGTCCTCGTGGAGGCGCGTGCGGTGAGTGTTCAGGGTATCCTGGCCGAGTGCGTAGGTGTTCCACACGAAGTCCAGGTTGCCGGTCGGCCGCCACAGGATCTGGCCGCCGATACCGGGCTTGCCATTGAACTTGCCGTATGACTGCCAGCCGTTGATGACCCAGGGTTCGATCTTCAGCTTATTCGTGGGGAACCACTGAGCGCGGGCGCCGTTGAAGAACCAGGGCGTATTCGACGAGACGTAGGAGGGCTGATACGTCCAGTTGTCAAAGCTGTAGTAGCTGAAAAGCCCGATAAAAGACATGAAAATCCCAGCCTGGATGTTGAGCCCATGCTGCACGTCCATGTGATAACCGGCATAACCTTCCGAGATGTAGCGATAGGCGTTCGCCAGATCCCATTGGCCGACGTTCGGGCTGGCGTCGTTGCGCGGCACGGCCGTGGCATCGCCGCCGATCTGCATCAGGACTCTGCCCTGCATATGATCCCAGTGGAAGTCGCCGCCGAAGTTCAATGCCTGAAGCACGACTTCTCCGGTTCGGGTACCTTCCGTGGTTCCATCGAGAGTGTGATCGATCGGGTGCCACAGGTCATAGATGTAGTTGGTGTCCCAGCGGAATTCTCCGGAGAAATACTTGCCGTCGAAAACCGAGTCATGATTGCGCGGGACCGCCATCATCCAGGTAAAGTCCGCAAAGGCGAACGGGGTCGCAAGGTCGACGGGCGCTGCGGCGGGAGCGGCGGGAGCAGCCGCAGCCGGAGGAGCACCAGCCGCCTGGGGCGAAGGAGTGTCGGGGCCGGGAGCGTCGGCGCTGGGTCTGTCGAAAGCGCTGGCCGGTGGAGGGGTCAGCGAAGCCGTCGTGACCTCGTTGTCTGTCGGCTCTTTAGTGGAGGCCGAACGCTGGGGAACAATGTCCCGCTCCAGCCGCCTGATGAAGCTGGCGTTGGCAGCGTTAGTCGCTGATGTGTTCGATGCCACGGTCGGGGCGTCCGCTGCAGGAGCCGCGGGTACGGCTACAGGCGCCGGTACGGGGGGCGCCGGTGTTGCCGATGAGATTACAGCGGGAGCCGGCGCCAGACTGGGGGCCAGGATATCCGCTCTTGTGGCTCGGCCGGTTACTACTTCGACCGAAGCTACGGTTATGTCGCCGGACTTTTCAGTCTGGGCGACGAGTTTGTAAATTCCGGGCACAACGTCGGAAAAGGAGTAGATTCCATCGCTGCCGGAAAAGGTTGTACGGATCGAATTGCCGTCGAGCTTAGTCGCCGTGATCATGGCGCCGCCAAGAGGCGCCTTACCTGGATCCCTGACGACTCCAGCAATCGTTCCGAAGGTTGTCTGTGCATTCAGCGCTGCTGCTGAAAAAAGCAACACGGCTGATATCAGAAACGTTCGTTTATTCATAAGGTAGAGGTCCACCGTGGAGTCGAGTGTAAAAGGACTGAGATGAGGAAAGCATATGTTTTACATGGGCACTCCATTCATTCAGGATCATAATTTCGATGAGTTCCATAGAAATTTTTCATGATTACCCTAAGTGAATTTATTCGATTCCGGACTTGAAATAACGCCTAAATGCTTGTTTCTAAAATTAATAGAATCGCCGCAGCACATCCGTGCAAATTGTGGCGGCATAACGAAACAGCGCAAAAAGGCAATTTATTTCAAACAGTATAAGATGAGGAAATAATGAGGAAATCTTATAGGGATCAGGTGGTCCCCGAGCCTCAGGAAATAAGGACGATCAGAAAAACCAGATCATGTCGCCGGACACGATGAACTGATTCTTCTTCGTGCCGTCGTCATAGGCGGGGATGCTATACGCCCGTTCGAAACGCACTTCCGGACGGAAGACAAGGCTGGTACCGATCCAGTGGTTCCATGAAATTGTGTGCTCGGTATATTTGTCTTTGTATCCGGTGCGCTGACCTTTAATGTCGTCGAAGAATTCGTTGCGGATGGAAAGCGTGTCCTTCTTGCCGTACTGCCTTTCCACGTAGTTCAGGATGGCGTACTCAGGGGCATAACAGGTCTGCTCTCCGGGTGCGCACCAGGCGCCGTTGGCCCCGGTCTCGGTCGGGACCGAGCCGAATATACTCGGTACGTCTTTCTCGTACTGATACCAACTCTCGGTATCGAAGTGCCACTTCTCGTTGATCTTGTGATACCAGGTCAGGTAATAAGCGGCCAGATTATTGTACGCGTATTTCGAACTGTTAATCGAATTTGCACAGGCGTAAATATTGTCTCCGCCGTTGGACCAGGTATAGCTGAGGCACACGGTTCCCGTCGCCTTGGCGTCCTGCGTCCAGATGGAAGAATCGCAGCCCGCCGAAAGACCGGTCTGGAGCATCCAATGATTGCTCAGCTTAGTGGTGATGTTGATGCCCTGTTGCGTGTAGCAATCGTAGACATAGGTGAGCGAGTGGCTATAGGTGTAATTGTTCGGCGCCAGCTGAGCTTCAATGTCCGGAAGAGAAACATAGCGGCCGATCCGGATATTCATACCGTCCGCGACCTGCGGGATGTAGAGATCGAAATACGCCATCACCGGATCCACGCCATATTCGCGGTTCTTGTTCAGCAATTGATTGCTGAAGATGCCGTTCGAAGTAGTAAACCGGTAATCGATGCCGTAAATTGTAGTGAAGCGGAAGCCCCAATCAATGTGGTCCGTCTGCACCGTGTCCGGTACGCGCTCCACATACAATGCGGCCTGATCGAGCGAAATCGTGTTGGGCTTTACATAGTAGGCCGCCGGTGCATTGGAGAAACCCGGCTTGTTCGAGCTGCTTACATTGAAGCCGGTGTCCACCCACCCGTAAATCTGAATTTTGCTGTTCAACCACTTCTCGCCGTGCGGACCGTTGTCGAGCGCGGTCATCAATGGCGGTAGCATCGTGTTGGGCTGGCCCATAACCGGCGCACCGCCGTAGGGCCAAACCGTAAACGGATAGGGAGGGTTTGATTCCGGAGCGGGATAACCGCGGAATGCCGGGTCGGGCCCACCAATCGCACGATCGTGCCAGTCGTCGGAATATGCGTGGGCCAGCCGCTTCCAGAAATTGCCCGGTGCAATGTTCGATGTGGGGCCTGTGCCCATGGGGATCAGCGTAATATCCGCCATGTCTACCGTCTGTCCAGCGACCACCGTCACAGAAGAAACCGTGAAATCTTTAAACCCCGCCTTCTGCGCCATTACCGAATAACGGCCAGGCAGGACGTCTTTCATTGCATAAGTACCGTTGGCCGCGGAGGTAGCCGTGCGCGCTGTATTGTCATCCAGTTTTGTGGCTGTGATGGTTGCGCCCGCTACCGGTATTTTGCCCTGGTCGCGCACCACGCCCGCTATTCCACCGAACTCCGGTGTTTGTGCGTTTGCTCCCAACGCGATCCCAAAGACTACGATTGCGGTTGTCACAAAATAAGCAACTCTGATACTCACGTAGAGGTGAGTTTAGCTGGACTGATATGAGGACCGCATAACGCGGAAATTAGGAAATCAATATAAACCCGATGAAAATTTCAATGGCTGCGATAGAAATTCTTCATGGGACGATCATGCTGGTCGCCATTGCACCGCGAACTTATTTAGATGCAAAAGGTTAGGCGAATGTGTCCCGAATCAGGAACGGGGTCGCCATGAATGATTCGTTCCGTCATATCGGCCCGTCCACGCGATTTCTATGACGAAAACCTCAGGGTAAAGCTGGGAACTTTTTAACCGCAGCATCACGGGTCCGCCACCGTCGAGAAGGGGGTGGCGCGTGAGATCCATCTTGCCGCGGCCGCTAATTCTGTGCAAGGTGAACTCATCGGGATTGGGCGGCAGAACGCCGGTGCATTCAAAACGGCGCCATCCCAGGGGTTCGCCAGTGAGACTTCGCAGGTCTGCCGTTGGCCCCAGAACATCGATTTCGGCCGTTCCATTGATGATCACTTCGAGGGTGCATTTGCCGCCGCCGCTGCTGCCTGTGTCGACCGTGATCGTTGCTTGCCGGAGAGCTTGTTGGGCAGGAGTCTGCGTCCGCGCCGGGACGGCAGCCAGGGAACCGATAAAGATGAGCAGCGACGTAGCTGCCAGGGGAAAGCGTTGCATCCCGCCCATTGGGCGAATCCAGATTTATTATACGCTTTTCCCTGGCAGGCATTTGTACACCCTGTCTTTAATAGAACCAGATGACGTCGCTGGCGAACATGAACTGGCTCATGCGGTTACCGCCGTCAAAGGCCAGGTTGTCGAAGGCATGTTCCCAGCGGAGCTCAGGACGGAGGACGATGGTGCTGCCGATCCAGTGATTCCACGAAATGCCCGTCTCGTAGTAGCGGTTTTTATAGCCCGTTCGCTGACCGCGTAGATCGTCGAAAAACTCGTTCCGAAAGCTGATGAAGTCGTGAGATTTCAACTGGCGGTTGGTGTAATTGAGGACCGTCCACTCCGGCGCAAAGCATGTCACCTGGGTGGCGCTTTTGCACCACGCCCCATCCGCATTAGGGAGTATCAGTGCCTGTCCCGCGGGATTGAATATGTTGGGCGTCTTGCTTTCATATTGGTACCAGGATTCTGTGTCTGTATGCCACTTCTCATTGATCTTGTGGTACCAGGTCGCGTAGTACGCCGCCAGGTTGTTGTAAGCGTAATTGCCGCGGTTGATGGAATTGGCGCACAGATAGATCTCGTCGCCGCCGGCGCTCCACGTGTACTGGCCGCAGGCATTTCCCGTCCATTGCGCGCTGGGTTTCCATGCTGCTGTATCGCAGCCTGGGGAGAGGCCGGCCTGTACGGTCCAGTGATTGTTCAGCTTAATGCTGGCATTCGCGCCGGTCTGTGTATAGCAATCGTATGTATATGTCAGTGAATGGGTATAGGTGTAATTGTTCGGTGCCAGCTGCGCTTCAATGTCGGGCAGCGAGATGTAGCGGCCAAGGCGCAGAACCATGCCGTCCGCGACATGCGGAAAATACAGATCGATATAGAACATGACCGGGTCATAGCCGTATTGGTTGCCGAGCGTGCCATCCGGTTTGGTATGCAGTAACTGCTGACTTAAATAGCCGTCTGCCGTCGTAAACCGGTAATCGAGGCCGTAGAGTTGCGTTAAGCGGAAGCCCCAGTCAAAGTGATCTTTCTGTACCGTGTCAGGCGTCCGTTCTACATACAACGTCAGCTGATCCAGCTGAATCGAATTTGGTATCTGGTTGTAAGCCATTGGGGCGTTAGCGTATTTTCCGCCCACCGATTGATTGCTCGAGCTCAGGTTCATTCCGGCGTTCGCCCATCCGTAGATCTGTATGTTTGCCTTCTTCCACCACTCTCCATGCGGACCCGTCTGCAGCGCCGTGGTCAATGGATACTGCGTGGCATTGTTGTAGCCGATCCACACAGTTCCACCGATCGGCCAGACGCTGAAGGGATAGGGAGGATTGCTCTCCGGCGGGGGATATCCGCGATACGTCGGGGCTGCCGCTGGTGCCCCGGGCGCTAGCGTGGGCGTAGGAGCCGGGTGCCAGTCGTCGGCGTAGGCCTGAGCGAAGCGTCCCCAGAAGCCTTTCGTTACGGAGCCGCCCGTCGCGCCCGCTCCTGCGGGAGCCATCGTGATATCGGCCATATCTACTGTCTGCCCGGCTGCTACTGTCACCGAGGCTACCGTAACCTCCGCGTAGCTGCTCTTCTGGGCCACGATCGAATAACGCCCAGGCGGCACGTTTACAAATTGATAGGCGCCGTCAGCGGCGGAAACCGAAGAACGCGTTGAGTTGCTGTCGAGGTTCGTGGCTGTCAGCGCCGCTTCGGCAATGGGACCTTTCGACTGATCTCGAACCATGCCCTTTATTGCTCCGGCGAGGGGTTCCTGCGCCATTCCGGAGGTCGCAAACCACAAAGTTGAGGTGCAACAAATGAACGCAGCACGGGAAAACAATTGTTTTGTCATAGGAGTGACTTCGAGTTGAGTGTAGATATCAGCCGGTAAGAAATGTGTAAGAACAGTCTTAGTAGTTCGTTCCCCTCCATCGAATAAATCAGATAGGGTGAATAGAAAAAGTTCATTACCTGTAACAACAAACGAGTACAGGCTGAATACAAATATCAAAACGAACGAGTAACAAGGGCTTGAAGAAAGGGAGCGATTTCGAGGGGTGGAAAGAGGTGTAGGTGTGGAAGTAATAGGTCGCGGCTAAATCAGGCGAGCGTAGTTTCTGATAGTGCTTCGGTCCGAGACGCCGCGCCATCCGCTGTCTGCCTCACGGCCGTTCCGTGATCGTAACTCAGCGCCGCAACGATGTCCCGCACTTCAGGCAGAGACAAGAAAATCAGCAGACACATCAGGCTTATCACTATGATTGCGTTCATAAATATTCGATTTCCCTTCGACCGGTTTTGGCACATCGTGCAGCTTCCATGCGGGGGCCGCTGCGGGACACGGAGTCGGATGTTTTGAACTGCCTTTGAGCTGATCTCAGGTTGAGTGTACGCGGGCACGGCCTGGAAACGTATAAGACTAGTGTGAGGTTTTCCTTACGCCCAGATGATAATTTTCATCGGGACAATAGAAAGACTGAATTGACGGTTCGCTTCCCCGGTCCGGCCAAAACAAGCTCGGCCCAGCTAAAATAGCCAGATGGTGCGTCCTGAAAGACGCGATGTTCTCGCGGATGAAAGATCCGTCCGGGTAAGCGCCGGAGTGCCCGGTAGCAGACTCCAGGCGGGAGGAGAGATCCGACCGTACGAAGCGGAGTGTCGAAAGCCCTTGAAAGAGAGGGGAGCAAGGAAGCGGGCCGCAACATTAAGTGAACGCTGCAGCCACGTCATATTTTCAGCCGAAAGGTGTTTGAAAGGGCCGAGCCGGTCATTTCGCGGCGAAGGCAACAGACAGCATTCCGTAAAACCGGATGGAGTGCTGGACCTTTCCGGGGTAGTGGGCGGCGGCACGTTTCCAAAGAGCATCGCGGAACAGGAGAGACCCTCCCCGGCAGCCGAGTCAGGCAAAGACCGGGCACATAAGGCCGGAAGGTTGAAAGTGTCGGGAGCCGGGAGGGAGTCCGAGGGGTTCGTAGTACCGAAGAAGGCGTGCAACACAACGCGCCGGAGGGAAGGGACCCTGCTTTGATCGGGCCTGTGAGGAGGTAAGTGCGAGGGCATGTCAGCAATGACCAATAACCCCGTAGAAAAAGTACGACAACTCCAGCGCAGGCTGTGGGTGTGTGCAAAGACGAGTAAGACGCGGCGGTTCCACGCGCTGTACGACCGGATTCACAGAAGTGACGTTCTGTGGGAAGCGTGGAAGCGAGTGCGCAGTAACAAGGGAGCGGCGGGCGTGGATGAAACCACGCTGCGATCCATCGAGGAGCAGGGAGTGACACAGTTTCTCGAAGGGATACAGGCCGATCTTAAGGCAGGCCGGTATCGTCCTTCACCGGTGAAGAGGCGATGGATACCGAAAGCAGACGGGAAGCAGCGGCCATTGGGGATACCGACGGTACGAGACCGGGTGATCCAAATGGCGGCGAAACTGGTGATCGAGCCGATTTTCGAAGCGGATTTTCATGAATGCAGTTATGGATTCCGTCCGAAGAAAAGCGCGACACAGGCGCTGGAAGCGATCCGCGAAGCGGGCAACCGGGGCCACAGTTTTGTCGTCGATGCGGACATTCAGGGCTACTTCGACAGCATCGACAGAAGCACGTTGATGGCACTGGTGAAGGAGCGAATCTCGGATCGAAGGGTATTGAAGTTAATACGCCAGTGGCTGGAAGCGGGAGTGATGGAAGATGGCACAGTGAGAGAAACGCTGGCGGGAACACCGCAGGGCGGAGTGATCTCGCCGATGCTGGCCAACATCTACCTGAATAAGCTGGATCGTATCTGGGCGGCACGATGTACGTCGCTTGGGGTACTGGTCCGGTACGCCGATGATTTCGTGGCCATGTGCCGGACGGAATCGGCGGCAAAGGAAGCACTTCGGAGGATCGGGCTGGTGATGAACCGGCTGGGTCTGACACTGCATCCGGAGAAGACGCGGATGGTGGACTTGAGACGTGGGAAGGAAAGCTTTGTGTTTCTGGGCTGCACGATTCGAAAGAAGCGGAGCATACAACGGAACCCGCGCATGCATTTTATGCAGCGGTGGCCGTCGCCTAAGGCCACGAAGCGAGTCCGGGAAGGCGTGCATGAGTTGACCGATTCGCGCCACAGCGGGAAAGACGTGAAGCAGATCATCGCGACTCTGAATCCTGTACTCCGGGGATGGGGCAACTACTTCCGGTCGGGGAATGCCGAGCGGAAATTCAATCAGCTGGACAGTTATGTTTACTATCGGCTTGCTCAGTGGATGAGCAGACGTGGTGGGCAGAGAGTTCAGCGGATGGAGAAGTGGACCCATGACCGTTTCGTCGATATGGGTTTGTACAGACTGAGAGGAACCGTGAAATACCCGACGCAAGCCACACCAGTAAGATCATCGTTAAGCCGTGTGCGGGAAAACCGCACGCACGGTTTGCAAGGGGGAGTCTAGAAACGGACTGGCGAAAGCCAGTACCGCGCTAGACTTCTACCAATGCGTCGAGCAACCCTATTTTGCTTAAGTGCCGGACTTCTCCTGGCTGCTGTCCTGTTTGCGGCCGATCCCTGGACCGATCGCGACGTCGTCCAGCCTGAGCAGTTGGCGAAAGACCTCAAAACGCCACTCGTAATTCACGTCGGCTTTGATGTTCTCTATCGGTCTTCTCATATAGCCGGTACGCAGTATGCCGGCCCCGCCACCGCGCCGAAAGGAGTTGCCGATCTTAAGAAGGCCGTCGCTGGTCAACCCAAAGATCGCGACATCGTTCTCTATTGCGGCTGCTGTCCTATGGACAAGTGTCCCAACATCCGCCCCGCCTTCGAAGTGCTCCATCAGATGGGCTTCACTCACGTGCGAGTGCTCAGTATCCCCGTCAATCTCAAAACGGATTGGATCGATAAAGGCTATCCGACCGACAAGCGCGTCGAATAATCAAACTGTAGCGCCGTCATCACTCATTATTGGATGTAAAGGGTTCCACGCAAAGTGCTTTTTGCGAGGCTGTCAGGTCGAGGGTCACTGCTACTGATGTCTCATCTTCGCCAGTTTCGCTCTGAAGTCCGGCCAGAATTCCGGCAGCAAATTACCGAGCGCCGAACTGATCAGGCTGGTACCCAGGCGCGATTCTATTTCCCCGGTTGTCCGGCTGTTCGGTGGATAATAGGCATTCGAAAGCCCGATCCCCATCCCCATCCCCAGGATGCCCGAGAAATTGAATCCGTCTTTGCCCGAATCCCGCCGCGTAATCAGCACGCGTGACATCGCATAAGCGACCCGTCGCTTGATCGAGTTGCTCGGGCCCATTCGGAAATAGCGCGGATCTTCGTGGAACCATGACGCCAGCACTGCATCGGCGAAAAAGTTCTGCGTCGTCAGATCCGCTTGCGCAGCGCCGAACCTCTGCAAGTAGGGTTTAAAGCCATCGCCATACTTGGGGTCATCATTGTGCCATTGCGAGAGGCCTGCGCCCGCTGCCGCGGACGCGAACGAATAAGGATCCACGGATTCTTTGACGAACAGCAGCCACTTGTCCTGGACCCGCAGCCGTACGAAAGGTCTCGTGGGGTCTGAAACGGTCTGAAAGTTGGGAATGATTCCCAGAATGCGGTCATTGGAAAAGGGTGTCGCAGGCCGCACAACTCCGCCCGTGTCCGGCGCGTCCCCGGGTGGCGACGACTGAGCCTGAAGCAGCAGCGGAGCAGCGAGGCAGATTAAAATTCCGGCCTTTCGCGCACTCACTGTTGGAAAGACCTATTTTGGCCTCGCCTGGTTACCTTGCGCGTTCCGGGTTCTCCGGCTCTGTCATTTATAAGCGACAATGTAAATGACCCGTGTCGAAACCCTTCCTCATATATCTGACCGTTGCCGTGGTGGCTGTATCGCTTCCCATAGTCCCACCTTCGTTCGCTCAATCTTCAGGCCGCGAAGTCACCGTAGCCGCCGCTGCCAATCTGAACGACGTCTTTCAGGTGATCGGACCCCAATTTGAGAAGGCTACCGGCATCCACCCCGTATTCAGTTTCGCCTCCACAGCCCAGTTGGCGCTCCAGATAGAACACGGTGCTCCCTATGATGTCTTCGCGGCTGCCGATGTCGAGCACGTGGGGGACCTTGAAAAAAAAGGCCTGCTGCGCTCCGGTTCGCGTGCCGTTTATGCGACCGGAATTCTCGCCCTCTGGATCCCGCCCGGTAGTTCATCCGTAGTGAACCGCCTGGAAGATCTCCTCCAGCCTTCGGTCAAAGTGATCGCCCTGGCCAAACCGGAACTCGCGCCCTATGGATTTGCCGCCCGCGAAACGCTTCAGCGCGCCGGACTCTGGGATCGTCTCGTGCCGAAGATCGTTTACGCAGAGAACATCAACATGGCGCGGCAATATGGAGCATCCGGGAACGCCGATGCTGTATTCACTGCCTATTCATTGGTTCGAAAAGATACTGGGAAAATAATTCAGGTAGACGAAGCCCTGCATAATCCCATCGATCAGGCTCTGGGCATCGTGGCCGCATCCCCTCACCAACCGGAAGCCGCTCAATTTGTGCAGTTTCTGTTGCGCGGCAAAGGCAGAGACATCCTCGGCGATTCCGGATATAGCCTGCCCGCGTTGGCCGCTGCTCATCGCTGAGCTTTGCGCTGAACACGGCAGCTTAAGCTGAGCAACTGAATCGTGCCGGAATCGTGAACTGGAAGATCGATCCCTTCCCCGGTTCCGAATCCACCCAGATCTTTCCCCCCAGATTTTCCACGATCTTCCTGCAGATAGCCAAACCCAGGCCCGTTCCGGGAGACGACGTCGGATGCAGCCGCTGGAACGAATCGAAAACCTTATCGCGAAACGCCGGGTCGATCCCCATGCCATTGTCTGCGACGGAAAACAACCACTCGTCGTCGCGCTTTTTGGCGGAGATTCGAATATGCGGCGCCGCGTCAGCGCGCCGATACTTGATCGCATTGCCGATCAGGTTCTGGAAAAGTTGCAGCAGCCGGATTTCTTCTACGTAAAGATAAGGCAAGGCCTCGCTCTCCACCGTCGCGCGTGCCTCTTCTCCGGCCGTTTTCAAATGATCCAGAACTTTTTCCCGCACCTTGTTCAGGTCCACCGGCTCAGTGCTGCTGCCGCCCGTCTGGCTGGCTCGGGCATATGCCAGCAGATCATTGATCAATTCATCCATGCGCTTCACGCCCTTAACGGAGTAGCCGAGGAACGCATCCGCTTCCGCGTCCAGCCGTCCTTTGTATTTCCGTTGCAGCATTTCGCTGAACACGCTGATGCTGCGCAGAGGTTCCCGCAGATCGTGAGCCGCCGAGTAAGCGAAATGCTCCAACTCCTGGTTGGCGCGGTCCAACTCCCGATTTGCCGCAGCCAGTTGATCCGCCATCGTGGCTCGCAACTCCGCCGCTTCTCTTTCCGCCCGCGCCCGCATCGCGTCCAGTTCTTTTTCGCGGATCTCGTCCACGATCCGCCGGTTCTCTTCTACCAGAAATTTCCGCCGCAGCAGCGCTCGGATGCGCGCTTTCGTCACTGCCATATCGGCGGATTTTGAGATGTAATCGTCTGCTCCCGCATTAAACCCGGCCGTCATGCGGGTCTTGTCTTCATGCGAGGTCAGCATGATCAGAACGATCTCTGCCTCGGGTTCACGATGCCTCTGACGGATGCGCCGGCAAACCTCCGCTCCGTCAATTCCGCCCATCTCGAAATCCACCAGCACGCAATCGAAGGTGGTCTCGCCCAGCCGGGTCAACGCCTTCGCCGGGTCTTCAATCGTCTCCACCTGGTAATGCTCTTTTTTCAGCTCCTGCTCGACATAGTGAAGGTAAGTGGGGCTATCGTCAATCGCCAGCAATCGCGCCCGGCTGAAGCGATTTTCCACCGCCACAATAGCCGACGCTCCTTCTGATTTCCTCAGCAGAGCCTGTACTCGCACCCGCAGAATATCCGGATCGGCCGACTTGACTACGAAGTCATCCGCGCCGCTGTCGAGCCCCTGCATTTGCGCCACGTCACTTTCTTCGGAAGTCAGCATCAGAACCGGAATGGCCCGCGTGTTTACATTCATGCGGATCTCGCGGCAGAAATCGTTGCCGTTCATTCCCGGCAAATGATAATCGAGGACAATCACGTCCGGGGACGTCGCTTCCAGCCGATCCAGCGCAATCTCCGCACTCGTGAAATGAACCACCTGTAACCCATCCGCTTCGAAGAAATGTCGGAGCCGCGCCGCTTGCGTGGGCGAGTCTTCCACCAGCATCAGTAATCGGCTCGTCCTCATTGCAGCACGTCCGCCTGCTCTGCTATCAACTTCTGAACTCGACCCGCAATCGCGCCCAGCGGCAGGGATTCGTTCACAGCGCCCATTTGAACCGCCGCCCCCGGCATCCCGTAAACCACCGCGGTCGATTCATGTTCCGCAATCGTGAAAGATCCCGCTCGATTCAGATCCCGCAGCCCCAGTGCTCCATCCTCGCCCATGCCCGTCAGAAGGATTCCGATGCCGGCCGCACCCAGCGTACGTGCCATTGACGAGAAAAGTGCATTGGCCGAAGGCCGGTGACCTCCGATCGGCGGGCTGTTTTCAAATAAAGCCGAACCGCCCCGCACAATCAGGTGACTGTCGTTGCACGGCGCCACATACACGTGTCCGCCCACCAGCGGCGTAGGTCCCGTGGGTACCGAGACAGGGAACGGAGTCACGCCGCCCAACCACTCCGCGAAGCCTTTTAGAAATGCCGGCGCCATATGTTGCACCAGCACGATCGGCAGGGGAAAATTCGGCGCCAGACCGGACAGCAGTTGCACTAATGCACTCGGGCCGCCCGTGGAAGCTCCGATGCCGAGTAACTTGAATCCCGAGCGTTCTATTTTCTCCGGTATATAGGCCGTCTCCGGTGCCTGACGAAGCCCCACCGTCTGCCGCTGCCGCACCACTCGCACGTCGCTCATAATTGCCAGCTGCGTGCAGAGTTTTCCGGCCAGCGCGGTGTAGTCCGCATGCGAAGTCGAAGCAGGCTTCTCCACCGCCGATAGCGCACCCGCCCTCAGTGCCTGCATCGTGAACGCCATCTCCTCTATGCCTATGCCGGAGACCACGACAATAGGCGTAGGGCGCTCGGCCATGATTCGCCGCGTGGCCTCAAATCCCTGTATTCCCGGGAGCTGAATGTCCATCGAAATCACATCCGGCGAGAGGCGGTCCAGCACCGCCAGCGCTTCTTCTCCGCTGGTGGCGATGCCCGCGACTTCCAGCCTGACGTCAGCAGAAATAATTCGCCGCAGATGCTCTCCGACTACAGGTGAATCCTCCACGATCAGAACCCGGATCCGCCTCATAGAATCTGCCGCACGGTGCTGAGCAGCTCTTTCTGGTCGAACTTACGCTTGACAATGTAAGCATCGGCGCCCAGCGCCAATCCTTTTTCCTGCTCCTCGCGGGTCTCGAGGGATGTGACAAGAATCACAGGAATATCCTTCAGTTCAGGATTTTTTTTCATTTGCTCCAGTAGTTGAAAGCCGGTAAGACGTGGCATCATCACGTCGCTGATCACCAAATCTACCGGTTCCATCCGCAACTTCTCCAGTGCTTGCAATCCATCGACCGCAATCTGCACGTTATAGCCATGAGCTTCGAGAATGCCTTTTTCCAGGGATCGCGTTGTTAACGAATCGTCCACCACCAGAATCCTGTGAGCTTTTTCCTGCTTCTTCTCCGGCACGAAGGCACTGGCGGAACGGGGAGCCTCCATGCGCAGCTGCAAAAACAATTCCGCCACATCCAGCATGACTGCGATGCCGCCTTCTTCGAGGGGAACCGCCCCTGCCGTTAAGCCCGCATGTGACGGAGGTAACCCGGAATCTTTAATCACAGCCTCCCGCTCATCCACCAACCGATCCACTACCAGGGCCACCCGCTCCCCGCCCGCCGCTACTACTGCCACCTCCCAGCTCGGCTCTGTTTCCTCAGTGACCGAATCGCCCTCGCGCCTCATTTGCAGCAGTTCCGCCAGTCGGGCCAGCGGCACCGCATTCCCCGCCGCCACAATCGATTCCTTCCCGGCCACGCTCTTAACGTCGGCTTGCTTCACGCGGCAGATCTGCTCGACAAAACCCGTCGGAATTCCGAAAGTGTGTCCGCCTGCGTTCATCAGCAGTACGTGCTGTGTCGAGATGGTAAGCGGGACCGTGATTGAGATCGCGGTGCCTGCGTATTGACCCGCGGCGATGTTGACTTCACCTTGCAGCCGTTTCACCGCTTCCTGAACAATGGATAGACCCAGGCCGCGGCCCGAGATGCTTGTGATCATCGTGGCTGTAGTGAACCCTGGTTGCAGCGTCAATGGACCGGACTCCGACGAACGCGATTCCTTCACCAGAGCTTTGCGGCTGATGCCTCGGCCGTCATCCTCCACAACTACATTCAGCCGGTTGCCGCGCGGCTGCACTCGCAGGAGGATTGAGCCCGTTTCCGGTTTGCCCCCTTCGCTTCGCTCCTGCGATTTCTCGATTCCATGAGACACCGCATTCCGCAGCAGATGCATCACCGGGTCTTTCAGCGATTGCAGAACCACCCGGTCTGCCTGCCATTCGAGACCTTCCGAGCGAAACTCAATCTGCTTGCCTTCCTGTTGGGCCAGATCGCGCACCATCGGTCCGAAGCCTGAAAATACGCTCTCGGCGGGTGTCATTCGAACTCGCGACGCGCTTTCGTGCAATTGCTGCGCCTGTTGATGAAGCTCTCGGACTCTATTCCCCTGCGCGGCGGCCGATACGCTCGCTTCCCTCCGCAACAATCCCAGTTGTGTGTCGATGTAAGTCAGGCTATGCCGCAGCGGCGCGATCCGGTCGTCCTTGCTCTGCTTATCGGTACTCCGCAGATACGGTTCACATCGCCGGCGGAGCCGCTCCCATTCTTTGCCGATCTCCTGAATCCGATTCAGATGCTTCGTGGCTTTGCTCTCGTTCGCCGCATCGGCTGCGGTGGCTGACAGCAGTTGCGACGACGCGCGGATCACATCGTCCAGATAATCCGCATTGACACGAACCAGATCGGATACCGCGGGAGTGCCGGAATGCGCTCCCGTATATTGCTCCGCCGCGGGAGGTTCCGTCCGTCCATCTCCCACCAGCGCTTCAATCTTTCCCGACAGTAATGCGATATCCGGCTGAGCTCGTTCCGCCAATGCCGCTGCGAGAATGTCCTCCGTCGCATCCATCGCCTCCAGCAGCACACGGCGCGTTTTTGCGTCAATCGCCAGCGTTCCCCGGCGGAAGAGCGCGAGTACGTCTTCCACCCGGTGGATCAGCCATTCCGTTTGTTCCAGGCCGACCGCCCGGGCCGCACCCTTCAGCGTATGTGCGCGCCGGAATAATTCTTCCGTCGCTGCCGGATTGCTCTCCGCCGTCTGGCCTGCAAGCAACTCGATCAGCGCGCGAATCCGCTCGACGTGCTCGCCCTGCTCACTCGAAAAAATCGGCAGCAGTGAACGATCGAACGAATTCACACCCGGTATCTCCCCACCACTTCACGTAACTGATGCGCGAGTACATTCAGATTGGCCGCTGCCTTTTCCGATTGCCTGGTGCTCGTCGCCGTTTCCTGAGTCGCCATGCCGATATTCCGAAACGCCTGCGTCACCTGCTCGAACCCGATCTGCTGCTGGCTACTGCCCGCCACTATCTGTTGAAACGCTCGAATGCTCTCATCCAGATTCTCCGAAAGCTGCCGAATGGTTCTGTCCGCCACTCCCGCCTGCTGCTGTCCCGATTCCGCCCGCTTCACCGCTTCCTCCGTCAGCATCACCGACGTGTTGATTCCCTTTTGGATGTCTCCGAGAATCGACCGCACCTGCACAGTTGCCTGTTTGGACTGCGCCGCCAGATTTTTCATCTCATTCGCCACCACCGAGAAAGTTCGTCCGTGTTCGCCGGCAGCCGCAGCCTGGATCGCGGCGTTCAATGCCAACAAGTGCGATTGCTCGGAGATGTCATTGACGCTCGTGATGATTTCGCCGATCGCCTGGGTCTTCTCGCTCAGCGCGATTACGTTTTCCGCCACCGCTTCCGCCTGTTCGCTGATGCTCTCCATCGTGTTCTTCGTGCTCTGCACCGCGCGCAGTCCGGATGCTCCTGCCGAAGCCACTGCCTCCGCTGCCGTCGCCACCTGCCTGGCGCGATCCGAGATCTGCGCTCCCGACTGGCTGATTTCCGCCATCGTGGCATTCGCCTGCTGCACCGCCGCGGCCTGTTCCGCAGTTCCCGCGGCCTGCTGCTGCGTCGATGCCAGAATTTCCGCGGTAGCTGCGCCCAGGTCTTCCGCGATCGCTCCCGTCTGTTTCGCGACGTCCTTGAGGCCTACCGCCATTTGATCCAGATGCTTCGATAATTCCCCGAGCTCATCGCCGCTTTCGATCCGTGCCCACTGCGTCAGGTCGCCCTCACCAACTCTGCGCGCGAAACCCATAAATGCCCGCAGCGGTGACGTGATCGAGCGCTCTACGAACAGGCCGATAAACAGCACCGCCACTGCGGCGACCGAGCCACCGAAGATAATTGCGTTCATCGCAAAATCAGCCGTGGCTCGGGCGCTCTGTTCCCGCCGCTGCAGCAGTTGATCTTCATCCGCATTGGTTTCCGCAACCGCCTGGCGAATCGCATCCATCTGAACCTTTCCCCTGTCGCTCATTACCAGATCGAGCGCTGCTGCCTCCCCTTTTGTTCTCCGCAGATTGATGCTCTCGGCGCTCGTTGCCAGTTTGTCCGTAATCAAGGGCTGCATCTCCGCCACGCGTTTTTGTTCCGTCGCATTATCCGCCGTCAGCCTCTGCACCTCCCGCAGATTGCCTTCAATCGTCTTCAGTGCCGCTTGATAGGGCTCCAGATACAGCTCTCGCCCTGTCAGCAGAAAGCCGCGCTGCCCCGTCTCGGCGTCAATCATCGTAGTGAGAGTGCGGGCCAGACTTTCTTTCACCTGATAGGAATGCTTCACCGTATCGGCGCTTCGAATCAACTCGGTCGCTGCTCGATAAGAAATCACGCTCACGATGCCGAATATCAATAACACCACCCCATAGCCCGCCAGTATCCTGGTGCCGATCTTCATGTTCACCCTCATTTCGTCAGAAACCCTCCATCACTTTTCTGAAAAGCGATTCCACATCCAGCACCGTAATCAGATCGGCTGTCGTCCAGAGTGCGTGCGCCGGCCCGTGCCCGTTCGTCTCTCTTCCGTCCCGCCCCGCTGCCCGAATATCCTCTGCCTCGTCGATTTCAATTCCCCACTCGCGCGTCCCGTGCTTCAATAACAAAACCGTCCGGCTCTGCCCTTCATTCACTTCGGCGAGGCCGAGCAATCGTCTCAGGTTCCAGACCGCCCGCACTTCGCCTCTAACCTGAATCAGTCCTCGCACTTCCAGCGGAGCTCCCGGCGCAGGCGCGATTTTCGAGTCCGTAAGAACCTCCGCAACGTTGGCGAGAGGAATTCCATACCGCGTAGCGCCCAGACGCAGCACGAAGATCTGTTCGCCTGTGGCCTCCTGGTGCTCTACCAGCGGTCGCGCCAGTGCCTCCGCGCGTTCTCGAAAGATCCGCTGTTTCACCTGCTCCGGCGCGTTCGGGCTTTGCTCCAGCGACTCCCTCATCCCCTCCAGTCGTGTGCGCGCTTCCGCCCAGTCGAACCCCTTGCTGCGTCTCATCTCGTCTGCAATTCCATATGCAATTGGGCGAGATCCACCAATTCACCCGCCGTCATTCCCTCTCCATGCGGCACCGGTTCGTCATACACCGTGTCGCTGAGCAGTTGCACCACATTCCGAAAGGCTTTGCGCGCCGCCTCACGTTCCTGATTGCTTTCGAGCGAGGTGCCCAGATGGTAGTGCGCAATCGCAAACGCCCGGTTCAGATAAATGGACCGCCGGAATTCATCCCGCGCCTCATCTTGCGCGCCG
>Ga0302319_10002181_pt1 | contig 42772 bp, 32 predicted proteins | sample Bog_T0_2_FD_203319 | JGI IMG/M metagenome (GOLD analysis project Ga0302319, IMG submission 203319) | Peat permafrost microbial communities from Stordalen Mire near Abisko, Sweden - Bog_T0_2 | ecosystem: Environmental > Terrestrial > Soil > Wetlands > Peat | place: Sweden: Abisko, Stordalen Mire...
CGGGTGGGAAGGGGACGACAACGGGAACATGACGATGGAGGGGGGGTTGCTCAAGATGCTTAAGCGGAAAGCCGAAAAAGGCGGCACTTCCAGGCTCAAGGCTCCATGCAGCGATGTGCATTTGCTAATCGCATTTCACGAGGCGATCCAGTACTGCCCTCCCATACCCAAGATGAGAGACCTTGCCCAAGAGGCTGTTGATCGCGCCCGTTGCGACGGGTCGTGGCCGTTCCGGGGCGCGTATCTTTTGTGCGCCGTTGAAGACCACCCCTGGGTTTGCCGAGTGGTTTGAAGATCCGCGGAACTATCAGCGCGACCCCGCGAAGCCAGGGATCGCCAGGCGAAAAATCAGGGAAGCCCGCTTCTGTTGTTTGGCGGCGCTGAATTGGCGCCAGACGATTCAACTCGGCAGCCGTCACCGCGCCTAATATGTCCCCAGTAAGCCGCCCCTCAGAACAATAAGTCCCAAAATTCTTCGCGAGAAACCGGAAAAACGCGGTCGCATCCTGTTATACGTGCACCTAGCATGCGAGACGGCAGGCCACGGAAGGGTTCTCCCCAACCCCAAGTGCAACTCCCCAAGGAACCTTTTCGTGGCCCTCGCTAAAAACACATGCTTTGGGGTGGATAGCCTAGACTGAGAACCGATTACTCAATTTCTTTATGGATCAAGGAAACCTTCTGACAATACCAGCGGTGCCTTGGAAAGTAGAGTCGGTGGAAAGTGAAAGCCGCAGCGAGTTGCTGCTGGATTTTTACGACAGAGAGCAGACGCCTTTGCGACGCTATGTGGCGATGCTGGGCGTAGACCCCGAGACGGCGCGCGACATTGTGCAAGAAACCTTTTTGAAGCTGCATGAGCACTTGCTGGCGGGCGGGGACCAGAGCAACTTGCGGGCGTGGCTTTACCGGGTGGTGCATAACAGCGCGCGCAACCGGCAAGCCAGTTTTGGCGTGAAAAAGACAAGCCGGCTGGAAGATATGACGCCAGCGGCAAACCCGGTGGCCAAAGACTTGACGGCGGAAGAAGAGTTGCTCGAAAGAGAACGCAGCGAACGGCTGAGGCAGGCGATGGGCCAGTTGAGCGAAGCGCAGCGGGCGTGCGTTGTTCTGCGGACACAGGGATTGAAATACCGGGAGATCGCGGAAGCGCTGGATTGTTCGGTATCAACGGTAGGCGAGAACATACAGCGAGGCCTGGAAAGGCTGAGGGAACTGATATGACGTGCGAAAGCTTGAATTGGGATTTGCTGGTGCGCGCGGTGGACAAGGAATTATCGCCGGCGGAAGAGCAGTTGGTGGAGAGGCATTTAGATGAGTGCGAACGCTGCCGGCGGGAATACGCGGAAGTTGAATATTTTTCGCGTGAGATTGCGGTGGCGGTAGGCGGCGCGGCAGTAGTAGCCGACGATCGGGGTGGCCGGGAGCGTCTGGCGGCGCAAATCAGCCAGCGCGAATTGTTGAAGGCAGGCCGGCACATCGCGCCCGCTCGAGTGATGCGGCGCTTTGGCTGGGGCATGGCGATTGCGGCGACTCTGGCCCTGGGCATTATCTTCGCGCCGAAGCAGAAGAATTCGGTGAATGAAAATGCGCCTACGCACGAGCAGGCGGCGGCGAGTGCGATTGAAGTGGACGGCGAGACGTTTATCGCGCTGCCTTATTCGAACCCGGACTTGCCAGCGAGCGCGCCGCGAATTGTGCAGATGCAAGTGCCGGTTTCGTCACTGGCCGATATCGGCATTGCGATGGAGCCGGTGTCGAATGTGGTTCTAAACCAGGACCGTTCGGTGCTGGCCGATGTGTTGCTTGGAGCCGATGGACAGCCTTTGGGCGTCCATGTCGTGAGCTGGGAATAAATGGGTTTTGGAGTTGCCGCAAGGAGAGAGCAAACAATGAAACTGAAGAATTATGTTTTGATCAGTCTGGTTACGGGCGCGGCAGTTTTGGCGCAGGGCCCACCGCCAGGCGGGCGTGGTTTTGGCATGGGTGGCCCGGGACCGGGCTTTGGACCGCACGGCGGGAAAGTGGTTGCGGGCGCGCCGTATAAAGCGAACGTGAGCATGACGCGCGTGGAGACGCTGGCCGATGGGAATACCATTCAGCAAACGGCCACGGGTACGGTGGCGCGCGACAGCCAGGGGCGCACTTATTCGTTGGAAACGTCGAATGGGGGGCCGTTGGGCCAGACGGGGCCGGTGACGCGGATCGCGATTTTCGATCCGGTGGCGGGCTATATGTATGAGATCAACACCACCGAGAAGACGGCGACTCGACGGGCGGTTCATGTGCCGAGCGCGAGCAGCATGGCCAGCGGCAAGAATGGCGGACATTGGAAGGGCGGCCCGGAGGCAGCCGCTGCGATGAAGACGGACCTGGGAACGTCTGTGATAGCCGGAGTGAGCGCGACCGGGACGAAGACAACACATACGCTAGCGGCAGGGGCGATCGGCAATTCAGGACCGATTGTTTCAACGAGCGAGACGTGGTATTCGCCGGAGTTGCAGATTGTGGTTTCTTCCAAGCACAGCGATCCGCGGGCCGGGGAGATGACGTATACGCTTTCGAATATTGAACGTAGCGAACCGAGTGCGGCGTTGTTCCAAGTGCCGTCCGGTTACACGGTAACGGATGCGCCGAAAGGCGGACGAGGGTTCGGACCGCCACCACCGCCGCAAGAATAGATTGGAGTAATATCCCTCATTTGGCCCTTCGGTTAGCGCCGAAGGGCCTTTTTGTTTAAAATGCGGTAAATAAGAGGTAATTAAGGGGACGTTCACCCCGTTACACTTAATTGGCGGAATTAAGTGTAACGGGGTGAACGTCCCCTTAATTGCCCCTTAATTGCCGGACTTGTCGAGCCAGCGCAGATATTCGAGCAGAGATTGGCGCTCGGTCCACAGGAAACGGAAGAAGGCTGCGGCGTCGATAGATTCAGCGGGCAGGCCGGAATAGGTTTCAATCCGCCAGCGCAAATAAGGCGAGCGCCACGGCGCGAGGCGATAACCGCGTGAGCTGAGCCACAGAAAACGCAGCACAGCGTTACTGGCTTTCGGCGGCGGCTTTACCGCGAACATCGGGCGTAGCGTAATAGCCGGAGCGGGTGCGCACCACCGGTTTACCGGGCCCGTCCGCCGTTACCTTAATCTGACGATAACTGCCGTCGAGTTCCTGAATGCTGGGCGTGTATTCAATGGTGTACTGGCTACGGATATCGTGGGCGATTTCCACGGCAAGCGCTTGTACTTCCGAGACGTCTTTCGGATAGAAAGCCACGCCGCCAGTGGCGGTGGTGAGTTCGCTCAGCGCGCGCCGGGCTTTAGCGGCATCGTGCTTTTCTTCTTCCGCGAAAAGGCCAATGGCATAAACCAGCGTGTCGCTTTGATTGGAGCGGCCGACAATTTTTTCGAGCGACGTGTTGCTGGCGTTGTCGTTGCCGTCGGTGATGACGAGGAGCACCTTCTTATCTTTCTTGGCTTTCTCGCGCATGTAATCGAGCGAGGCGCTAATGGCGTCGCGCATGGCCGTGCCGCCGCGCGAATCGATTTTCGCGATGCCCTGCTCCATTTTGTGGATGTCGTCGGTAAAGGGTACGTCAAGATACCACTCGTCGTTGAAGTTCACGATGAAGACTTCGTCTTGCGGATTGGAGGCGCGCACGAGGGCGAGCGCGGCTGCTTCCACGCGCGAACGCTTGTTCGACATGCTGCCGCTATCGTCAATGATGATGCCGAGCGAGACGGGCACATCTTCCTGGCGAAAACGCTTGACCTGCTGCGGCTGGCCGTTTTCGAAGACCTTGAAGGCGCTTTGCTTCAGGTTGGTGAGCAACTTGCCGTGTTTATCGGTGACGCTAGCGTGCAAGACGACCAAGCGAACGTCGGAGCGGAACTGGGCGTAGAGTCCTCCTGAAACAACGGCGGCCAGCAGCCAGATCAGGCTGCGCCTATTGGGTTGGGGCATAGTAGCCGAGACGGAAGTAAGCTTTGAGGGGTGGTAATCCACGAGGTTGATTTAGTTTAACTAGAACCTTCCGATATTTTCCGTCGCGTTCACGGTTTTTGGGAGTGTAGCCAAGAATGTACTCGTTGCGCAACTCCACTCCAATTTTAGCCGCAATGTCCGGAAGCTCGGCAATGTTATCGACCGCGTATTCGCGGCCGCCGGTTTGCTCAGCCAATTCGTTCAGCAGACTGGGCCCAGCCGCTTCTTCCGGCGTACGCGAACGGCCGCTCATGGATTCGAAAATACCGATGCCGAAAATCTGCACATCGGCTTCCTTCACGGCGTTCTTGATCTCTGTCTCGGTGTAGCGGCTGGCGTTATCGCCACCATCGGAAATAATGAGCAGGGCTTTGCGCGGGTTGTGCGCTTTCTTCATTTCGTGCATAGCCAGATAGACGCTGTCGAGCAAGGCGGTGCGGCCTTTGGACTGAGTGAAGGTGAGGGTGCTTTGAATTTTGTCGGTGTCGGTGGTGAAGGGAACCACCAGTTCAGGGCGGTCGTTGAACTGCACGAGGAAGAATTCGTCGGAGGGGTTGGCGGTTTTGAAGAACTCGGTGGCGGCTTGGCGGGATTTTTGCAATTTAGAACCCATGCTGCCGCTGGTATCGAAGACGAGACCGATGGAGATGGGCGCGTCTTCGCTCGAGAACTGCAGAATCTCCTGTTCGACCTTATCTTCAAAAAGACGGAAATGTTCTTTATCGAGGCCGGTGACGAAGCGGTTGAGCGGGTCGGTGACGGTGACGTTGATGAGGACCATGGTGCGGTCCACGCGTATATCGACGGGGTGGCGCGGCACGGTAGCCGCCGCAGCGGCGGGAGGAATGACTTTCGCGGGCTGTTCGGTGCCGGACTCGTTAACGGCTTGTGCCGCGAGCTTAGGCGTGGACAGCGGACACAGTAAGAGGAAGGCGCAAATACAACCGGGCAGCGTCCGCATGGTGATGCTTTCTGATGACGATGATAGCATCGGGCGCGCGAGCGCAAAAAGCCCGGATTCTCACAGTGGAGAAGCCGGGCGAATTGAGTTTATGGTTGGTCCGCTGCCCCCGCAAGGCAGAAAAATGAGCAGACCTTACTTGCTGGGCGTAGGGGCCGCGGCCGGCTTGACGGCCGCTTTGGCTTTCTTCACATGCGCCTTTTTAGTGGCCTTTTTGGTGGTGGTTGTGGTGGTAGGCACCGGGGTGCTTTGCACTTTCGAAGCCTTTGGAGCCGCCAACATCGCGACGGCGGATAACAGGGTGATGCCGATTAACTTTTTCATTTTCTTTTCTCCTCTTTTGTGGCGGTTGTTATTTTTTGCCCGCCCACAACTAGAGTTTGCCTGGAAACCGGCGTAAAGGAAATCGGGCCGATTGGGGATTCTAGGCTAAGAAAGTTAATGAATGGATTTTCAGATAGGAGGCATCACCCTCGTTTGTTAGGGGCCGACTGCGACACACGCGTTGGCGTGCTGGTCCCACTCCAGTTGCAATTCAAAATCGAAGATGGGTCCGTGGCCGAGTAGATAAAGGCCGCCGAGCGACACCGGCCATGACTGGTTCGCTTGTCCGCCATCCCAGGTGTTAGTCCCATAGTTCCAGGCGCATTTATCGCCGATCTCGTCACTTAAATTTTGGCCGTACCAGGCGTTGAGCTCGGGGTCGGTGATGGCTTCGGTGAGTTCATGGCTGGTCACGGTAGCGGCGGCGTCACCGGCCGGATCGCCGTTGGGCGAAGGGGTGCCGGCAACTTGGCAATAGTTGGTATCGGCATAAGGCATGTTGCCGTAGATGACGGGCACGCCGCTGCTGAGGAAGTAGCTGTGGTAGGCGCAATAGTCGGTGTAGGCGCAGGATGCGCCGGCGCAGGAACCCTCGCCGCTGGAGGTGTACATGAAGAACATGGTGTTGATGTTGGGAGTCCAACCATTGAGCGTGATGACGCGTTGGATTTCGGCTTGCACCTGGGCGTCGGTCAAGCAGTTAGAGCCGGTGACGCCGTTGTAGCAGCCGCCAGCCGGATAAGGATTGGTGTCGATATAAGAGGTGGCGAAGCTGCCGGCGTTTTGAATGTAGGTGGTAAAGGTGAGAAAACCGACGCGCGAGGTTTCATAATACTGGGTATTGTTGTTGTCGATGCCATGGCCTGGATAGAGCGACAGCAGGGCGGTTTGGACGCTTTGATAATGGGCGGGCAGAGTGGTGGCAGCGCCGTTCTGCAGCTTCGAAGGGAGCCAGAAGATGGCGTATGTTTTAGCCGAGGTCATGACGGGGCCACCGTGGTAAGTCAGGGGCATGGAAGATACTTCGGCAATAACGCCATTGGCAGCCACTTTCTTCGGCGTGGGCATGATATGGACTTCGTGTTCGCCGGTAAAAGGACGAAGATCCTGCTGCGCGAACAGGGAAGCCGGGGTAAGCAGCGTGACGCCGGCAGCGAGCGATAAGAGGCCCGCCGCGAAAAGTTTGCGGTGGTTCAAAGTAATGGACATTAGAGTTCTCCTTTAGGCCGCCGATCTTGGCGGCTCGATGGATAGTGAACTCTGGCGAGAAGGCGTATCAGGGGACGGAATAAAATGACGCCCGTTAGTAGCCGCAGGTAAAACGGGCGCGCAAGTGCGCCGGCTTTTCCAGTTCGTCGGCCAAAGCGATGGCGTAATCTTCCATGGAGATGCGGCTTTCTCCCTTGTCGTTGGACAGCAACTGGTTGCTGCCGAGGCGGAATTTGCCGGTGCGCTCGCCGGGTTCGAAATAGGCGGCTGGGCTGAGGTAAGTCCAGTTGATGTCGGAGGATTGCAGCAGTTTGAAAGCTTTGTCGTGGGATTTGGCGATGGCGAGCCAAGGTTCGGGTACATGACCGGATTCGAGCAGCGAAACACCAGGGGCGACTTCGAGAGAAGCCGCGCCGCCTACCACGAGGAGGCGCATGGTTCCGGCCTTCTTCACGGCGGCGATTTCCCGTTCCGTCACGGCTACTAATTGGTCCGTATCGTCCGGGGGCGGGCTGTAAGCGCTGATAACCGCGTCGGCACCGCGGACGGTGGCGGCGATCTGGTCAATGTTACTCAGATCATCGCGCTTCCCTTCCACGCCCGCCGGCAGTTTGCTTAGGTCGCGAACGGCGGCGGTTACTTTGTGTCCGCGCGAAATTAACTCTTTCAAAATGCGGCTTCCGGCATTGCCGGTAGCGCCGTATAAAACAACGTTCATGTTTGCTCCCGCTCCCGATGGATGCAGTGTTGAGGGGAAAGGATACAAGTTCGGAGCGGGTTATACGCACCAGAGTCGCGACCTCGGCTGAAGATTTGGGGCTAGCAAAAGTTGAGATCGTGGAGTATCGCGAGGAGGCCGAGAAAGAACGCATCATTCACGAATGCCGCGACGATTCATGGCCATTTCAACAAGAACATAGCTATTCGGTGCCGTTGCGTTGGGGGCGGCAGAATGGCATCTATGTGGAGCCTAACGATACCCCAGTCGGTGGGGTCAAGAACAGTTAAAGAGATGCGAAGCTGCGTGAGTTTCTGCTGATATCTGACGTCTTAGCTAGCCGCGCAGATCTTCGTCTTTGTGCGAATAGGATTACAAGATTTAGAGCGCCACACGACCTATTCGACCATAAGCCAACCCGCGCGCGGTGTACCGTGTGCCGCCGTCGACGCCTAAAGGTGCCGAGCGCTGGCGACTTTTCAGGGGTGAGAATTCCAGTCACAAAAGTTGGAAATTTATTTTTCGGCCAGTGGCTGGTGGGGTAACCATTCCAGAATCAATAGATTACAAACAATTCGCTGATTTTTTTGCGAGCTCGAAAAACCTCCACTCCGTGCAGAGCACTTCGGCGCGCCAGCTAAATTTGGGACCGAAGAGGAAAGTTTTTTTGGCAGCCCGCATTAGTGAATTGGCCTCACACGCTTCTACTTGCCAGAAGTAGCTGGAAGGTGGGGAATTCCTGTCTGGTTGACCTCGAAAGTGTTTCAGAGGGCACACACATTGAGAACAAACACAGTCTTAGGGCGGAGTAAGCGCCCCGTTCAGCCAGAAGAGTCTGACGGATTGGCATCTCGTCTGACGGAATTGCTTGTCGGACAGCCGGAAGCAATTGACGCCATCGTTCCTTACGTTCAAATGCATCAGGCTGGACTTGCACCGGAGGGACGTCCGGTGGGCGTGGTGCTATTGCTGGGGCCCACCGGCACAGGCAAAACGCGCACGGTGGAAGCGCTGGCGGAAGTGTTGCACGGCAGCAACAGAAATCTGCTCAAGGTAGATTGCGGCGAGTTCCAGATGGAGCATGAAGTGGCCAAGTTGATTGGCGCGCCGCCGGGCTATCTGGGCCACCGCGAAACACAACCGATGCTGAGTCAGGCGAAGGTAAACGGCGCCGGCAGCGAGAACAGCGACATTTCGTTGATTCTGTTCGACGAAATTGAAAAGGCCGCGCCCTCGATGACGCGTTTGCTGCTGGGTATCCTCGACAAAGCCACACTGCGTTTGGGAGACAACACCACGGTGAATTTCGAACGCTGCATGATTTTCCTCACGAGCAACCTGGGAGCGAAATCCATACAACGGGCCAGCAAGCCGGATTTCGGTTTTGAAGCCATGGTGCCGTGGGAGAACGCAGACGAGCACGGCAGGCTGCAGACCATTGGCATGGGAGCGGTGAGGCGCAAATTCTCGCCGGAGTTTGTCAACCGCATCGATTCAGTGATTACCTATAAGCCGCTCGATCGGGCGGCTTGTGAAGTAATTCTGAGCCAAATCATGGGCGACTTCGCACGCCTGATTCACACGCGGCTCGGCTTGCGGGGCTTCCGGCTCATGGTGACTCCGGCGGCAAAAAATCTGCTTCTTGATTTGGGGGTAAGCCTGGAGTTCGGCGCGCGTGAACTAAAGCGCACGGTGCAGCGGAACTTCATTCAGCCGGTGGCGGCGCTGGTGGCGCAGGGGCAGATTCCGCCAGGGAGTTCCGTTCTACTCGACGCCAAGAATGGCGAATTCAACATTTTGCTGCGCCAATAAAAATGGGTGCGGATTCAAAGCCGCACCCGATGTGAAACAACTGGCGATTACTTTTTGAGCAGTGGTCCGCCGGCTTTGAAGGCATCGGCGAAGGCCTTGCCGTTCGGAGTTCCTACCCCAGTCACATTGTCCCAACCAGCGGCGGTCCTGAGGCCGCTATCTGTGCCAAAAGTAACCAGGATCGCGGTGTCCTGATCATAGGGAATGTTCCAGAGGGCGCTGTAAAAAATGCTCGTGCCGTTCAGTGGCTGGGCCAAGTCTCCCGAGCTATAGGTGTCGGTCACGGTGCTCGATTCGGCGATCGATCCGTGCACATCATGGTGAGCGGAGGCGTAGGGCAAAACATCCGTGATGGCGCCTGCCGGCAACGAGTAGAGATAGGGAGCGGCATTGCCAAGCGCTACGCCGGCTTCCTGGTTAGCGATTGCCCACAAGGCGGAGAACATGGGGCATGCCAAACTGGTGCCGCCATAAACGGTATAGCCGAGTGGCGGGTAAACGCCTTCGGACGTGATGGCGATAATGCCGCCGGTGTACGGATCAGCCAGCCAGGAGATGTCGGGAACCTGACGCGCTGGACCGGGCAAACTGCTTTGGAAACTCGGTTTGGCAAAGAACCCGCTACGCCCGCCGCCTGCGCCGAATACGAAGAAGCCATTGCCGGAAGCGGTGGGCGGATCTTCGATGAAGCCAGTTACAACTACGCCGTTCTCGTTGTTGCCCCAGCCGGTTTGCCATTGAATGGAGTGATTGGGGTTCAGCGCCAAGCTGACTCCGCCTACGCCTGTGGCGTACGGCAGATCCGCCGGCGTGTTGACCGAGGAGGGATAATCTACAGGATCGTTTTGGTCATAGGTTTCGTCGCCGCCGTCACCCGAAGAGAAATTGGACGAAACGCCCAGCACCGCCGCCGATTCGGCAACGAAGTTCTGCGTGATCAAATAACTCGCGGGAACATAGTATTCTTCGGCTCCATAACTGCCCGAGATGACGTTGCCCAAGCCTTCGGCCACGGCATAAAGCCAAGCCGAGTCGATGTCGTCAAACGAAGCGCTGGGGGGAACAAGCAGATCGATGGCGGCACCCGGCGCAATGGCGTGCGCCCACTCGACGTCGATGTTGATTTCCGGGTCCGGCGCGGCGCACGTGGAGGGAGCGGGATAGTTGATGATGTTGAAGTTGCCTTTGGCACCCTCCGTCAGTGCCGGCAAACTGTATTTTGTGGAGAACGCATTGGCATCGCCCAAGATCGTGGGCGATCCGCACCAGTCAATGATGACAATCGTTTGGCCGGTGCCGTCGAAACCCTCTTTGTAAAGAGCATTCAGATTGTAGGCATGCCAAATGTCGGCCGGTGCGTAGCCGCAACCTGCGTTGCCCGCGGGCGAAGTGGCATACGATTGGCCTGCATAAGTTGCGATTGGATACGAGCCCAGCGTGCTGAACGTTTCGGTTTCCGGACCAACAAAGCAGGTATCGGTGAAGAAGCCAGAGCCGTCAACGCTGGACGCGGAAGCGCTCACGCCGGCCGGGGTCTTGCGCGCTGCAAAGCTTTTAGGCTGCGCCACCAGGTGATGCTTGAACGTCAGGTTATCGAGCCCTTTGACAGCAGCCGTTAGAGCTCCAGCGGCGCCATCCACGACCGGGTCAGTCGTGTTGCCGCGATAGGTCGTGCCGCGCACGTTGAAATTCTCGATTTGAACATGGAAAGCTTTTTGCACATTGCCTAACGTGCCTTCGCCTCGAACGAAAAAGTTATTCGGGCCGGTTGTGACGACCTTCAAATTATGTGATGTGAAAAACTCTTTTACGGTACTGGCCTCCGCTGCGCTGGGTGCGAAGCGTGTTGCAAAATCGCTTCTGGAAAGCCAGTGACGATAGTTGGGCGAACTCGGATTGTAGAGGTCCGCCGCCAAGGCATCGAGTTCCGCCTGATTGTGAGGCTTCAGCCAAATGCTGACTTGAATCGTCTGGCTGGGGTTTGCCGCACCCAAGCTCTTGCCATTGGCCACAAATCGCGGCGTGTTGTTAGCAATGGCCGCGCCGGCTAAAACCTGGCTTTGAGCCACCGCAGCTAAGCCAACGCTGACCAGACCAGCGCACAGGACCGGGTAAAACCCGTTTCTTACCATGTTGTCTCCGAAAATTAAAAATAACTTGCGTATATTAGAATAGCGGGAGACAAGAGTTTAGGCTACATAGTTGCAGGACTAGCAGTACTTTCCGATCAAACGAGTCCTAGCCGATTGCCATCGTGGGCAATCGGCTAGGGAAGATTCAGTATTACTTAACAGCAGGAAGCAGGGCAAACGCGTCGGCAAATGTTTTACCGTTCGGCGTGCCCAACCCGGTGACGTTATCCCATCCGTTGGTGATCGTTAGCCCATAATCAGTGCCGAAGGTGAGGAGAACGGTTGTCGGGTTGAGGGGATAGTCCCAGAGAGCACTTACGTAGGAGGTCGCGGATCCCAAGGGCCCCGCAAGCTGTGCCGCTGTGTAACTTGTCGTGCCGTAATAATCCGTCACTGAACCTGACACGTTGGTGGACGAGTTGACCGGAACAACGTCGGTGATGGCTCCAGGAGACAGTGAGTAGAGATAGGGAGCAGCTTGGCCCAGCGGGAAGCCCGCTTCCTGGTTCGCAATGGCCCAAAGGGCTGCGAACATGGGACATGCCACGCTAGTGCCGCCATAAACGGTGTACTGAACGGGCGGATAAGTGAACGGCTCCGTAATGGCAATGATCGCGCCCGTAAACGGATCGGCAAGCCATGAAATATCAGGAACCTGGCGAGTCGTGCCAGGTAGCTTCGCCTGGTACCAGGGCTTCTTGAAGAACGCACTCGCGCCGCCGCCGGAACCGCCAAAGAACTCCTGGAATTCGTTAGGCGGATCGTAAACCTCCCCGTACGCATACAGGAAATTATAGTTATTGCCCCACCCCGTTTGCCACCGGATCGTGTTGTCGGAGTTCAGCCGTACGGTAACGCCGCCCACCGCGGTGGCCCAAGGCGAGTCAGCTGGTGCGCTCACCGAAGGCGTGCCATAGCCGCCGCCGCTGCCGTCGCCGCCATCGGCCGAGGAGAAGTTAGTGGATTCGCCCAAAGTCGCCGCTACCTCGTTGGTGAGGCTCTCGGTATCCAGAATGTTGGTGGGCGTGTAGATTTCAGTGCTTCCATAGCTGCCCGAGATAACGCTTCCCAGTTGCTTCACCACCGCATAAAGTACGGCGGTATCTACGTCGTCAAAACTGGCAGTGGGAGGAATGACTAGGTCGACCGCGGCGCCGGGCGCGACCGCATGCGACCACTCGACGTCGATATTAATCTCCGGATCGGGGGCGGAACATGTTGAGAGCGTCGGGTATGGGATCTGTTTGAAAGTGGCAGAGGTAAATTTCGGCAGGCCAAAGGTGGCCGAGAACACGTTAGCATCCGATTCGATGGTGGGTGATCCGCACCAATCGATGATCACGATGGTTTGCCCGGTGCCGTCGAAGCCTTCCTTATAAAGGCCGTTCAAGTTGTAGGCCGTGTGGATTTCCGCGGGCGAGTAGCCACAACCTTCAATGCTCTCGGTATAGCCGTTGCCCGTGTAGGTCGCGCTAGGAATGGTGCCGCCGGTGGTAAAACTCTCCGTCCTGGTTCCCGTAAAGCAGTTGGAGGTGATGATAGAACTCGCGTTGCTGGTGCTGTTGGACGCAGAGCCAATCTTCAAGTTCGCCGCCGGTTTACCGATCGGAGTGCTGGCCTTAGTCATATAAGGATGCGTGTATTGCAGGCTATCGAGGCCGTACACCGCCGCCACCAGCGGGCCCGCAGGACCGTCCACCGTGGGATCGCCGGTGTTGCCGCGAACGATCTGCCCCTTGAGTTCGTAATTGTTGAGCATCACGTGGAAGGCATTCTGCACATTAGCGACCGTGCCGCGCGCCCGCACGAAAAAATTATCCGGGCCGACGTTTACGATGGACAAGTGATTCGCCGTGAAAAAATCTTGCACGGTTTTCGCTTCAGCCGCAGTGGGAGCAAATTCCGCCGCGAATTCGCTACCGCTGAGCCAATGCCGGTAGTTCGGCGATTTTGGATTGTAAAGATCTTGCGCCAAGGCGTCCAGGCCGCTGCGATTGTGAACATTCAGCCAAATTGACACTTCAATGGTGCTGGTTGGATCAACCGGCCCCATGTTCTTTGCCGCTGCCCCAAACCTGGGGGTGTTGTTTGCAACGAGCTGCCCGGCCGCAGCCATATTGCTTGCTATCAATCCAAAGGCCAGGATTGAGGTCAAACCGTTAAGTAACATACAATCTCCGAGTTTCTAAGACTAAACTACGGAGATACTATAACTTTAGTCAGGATAGTAATACTAGCTATTTATAGAACCAGTAGTACTTTTTGTTATTTCGGCTATTTGAATGCTTTGTCCGGATAAGGGGGATGATTCGGAACCGGATCGGGATGTTCTTTCACCAACTTCGCTAAGTAAGTCACAGCCGCTTCCAACTGGGCGTCGTTCCCCTCGAAGGTGGAGTGCGGCAAGTTATCGACAACCATGTCGGGCTCGACACCGCGCCCTTCAATGAGCCAGCGATTATCCGGCCCATAAACGCCCGTTTCCGCTGCCGAAGCTATTCCTTTATCGGCCAGGAAGTTACTAAACGACAGCCATATCTCGCCGCCCCATGTGCGTGTACCGATCACTTTGCCGAGCCCCAGCCGGCGGAAGCCTTCGGAGAAAGCTTCGCCATCCGATGCAGTTATCTCGTCGCACAAAACAACTATCGGACCACGAAAGGCACCTTGCATATTCCAATAAGGCAAGCCGTCGCGTCCCTGCCAATACATCCATGCTTTACGCAGCATCTTGCCCAGCAGCCAGCTATCGATATTGCCGCCGCGGTTATGCCGGACGTCAACGATCAAAGCTTCGCGGTCATAGATGGGCGTGTATTCTTCCTCCCATTGCCGTATATCGTCCGAACCCATCGCCCGCAAATGGATATAACCGAAGCGGCCGGCGCTTTGCTCTTCCACCTTCTTCCGACGCGTGTACTCCCACTCCGAATAACGCAGATTGGCTTCGTCGCGCCTGGAGATTGGTTTCGCGACCACATCGTGCGACTCATTGTTTCCTTTGCGGTGATAACTCACTAGCACCTGTTTACCCGCCTGATCGCGCAGCAGTTCGTTGATATGGCCGACCGACATCACACTGACGCCGTTAATGCCGGTAATGACATCGCCATCGGCCAGTTGCGAGCCGGGCTTGGCGAGCGGCGACAGTTTGTCGGGTCGATCGGGATCAGTGAGGTAGATATGTTCCACGCGATAGCCGGCGGCGGCTTGATCGCGCACCAGTAACGCACCCAAGGAAGCTACGGGTATGTGGTCAACACCTTCGCGCAGATCGCCGCCTACCACAAAAGTGTGCAGCGCCGAAAGTTCGCTCACCATGTCGGAGATCAAGTCGCTGAGTTCAGCGCGGTTGCGGATTCGGCCCATCAACTCCTGATATTTATCGCGAATGACAGGCCAATCGACGCCGTGCATGTGGCGATCATAAAAGTAATCGCGCTCCAAACGCCAGGCGTCCAGATATGCCTCGCGATACTCCTCCGCTGGAATGACCGAAAAATTCCAGGGTTTGAGATCGACCTGCGCTTCCGTGAGGGTTTTGGGATTCTTCATGGCATCGGCCGAAATACCTGAGTCCACGACATACAAATCGTTCTGCTTGTGGATCATCATTTTTTTACGGTCGGCGGAAACTTCGAATGTTTTGATGGAATCGATGATGGTTTCAGGTTTGTCGCCTTTATTAGCGATTGCGACGCACTGCAATTCGTTTTTTTCGGGATTCGCCGCATCCTCGTCAATCCAGCAGAGCCGTTCGCTGGCAAACTGCAAATCGCGATAGTTTCCCGGCGGTACGGGCACTTCAACCAGCCGCGCGGCAATACCATCGAGATCGATATCCACTTTTTCGACCTTTGGCTTTTCGGCTTTGGCTTTATCGGCATCCTTGTCCGTGGGCTTCGTTTCTTCCTTCTTGTCTTTGTCGGCGTTCGCGGGGTGCAATTCGTCATTCGGCTGAAAAGGCGAAATCAGGTCCTTCTTCAGCGCCAGGCCATAAATCTTGTTGGCACGGTCAAAGAACGGATCGGGGAGTCTCGGTCCCCAGGGGCTCGAGACGCTCGATTTCAGCGCGCGGTCGGAAACGAAGTAGAGCCACTTGCCGTCGGCGCTCCAGGCGGGGGAACCGCTGTTATAGCGGTCGGTGGTAACCGGCGTGGCGACTCCCGTCTCAACGTTGTAAAGCGTGACGCGCTGAAACGTGTTGTTGGCGCTTTCGTCGTATGCCAGCCAGCGGCTGTCGCCCGACCAAACTAAGCCATCGAATGCGGGGCCGTCATTGTTGCCATTCACGGCGGTGGCAATTTTCTTATTCGTCTTGGCCGCGATGTTATACAGCCAGAGCTGTTGATTCTTGTCTTGGTGCGCCAGCCACTTTCCGTCCGGCGAAGGGATGGCTTCCCAGCGGAGAACGCTGCCGTCTTTTGTGAGTTGCGTGCCCGCGCCTTTACCGTTGGCCGGGTAAGTCCATAACTCAACCTCGCCGCTCTCGGTGGACAGAACAATCACCGACTTGCCATCGGGCATGAGGCGCGCCTCACGAAAGCGGCCTGGCGTGCGCTCACTCACATCCACGAAGCGCCCTTGTTTGGCGGGCGCGACAAACACCCTGCCGCGAGCCGTCAACACGATACTGCCTCCATCCGGCGACAAATGGACCGACGATAGATATTCCACCGGGTTCTTCACCCAGTGTTCGCGCAAGCTGTCAAAATCGGACGGCAACTCTATGGGGATGGCACGGTCCTGGCTAGAAGCGATATCGTACAAGCGCACGTCCGCGCCCAGTTGATAAAGGATTTTTCCTTCCGCCAGCGAAGCCGATTTGATATCGAAGCCCTGGTGCTTCGTCAATTGCCGAAGCTGCTTGCCGCTTTCGTCCATCGACCAGAGGTTCATAATGCCGTCGCGGTCTGAAAGAAAGTAGACGCGCTGCTGCCAATACATTGGGTATTTGCTGGTGCCGTCGAAATCGGCGGTTAGCGGTGAGGCTTCGGAACCCTGGGTGTATTTCCAGATTTTTTCGGCGCTGCCTCCTTGGTAGCGTTTGTTAAAGCTCGGCTGGCGCTCGAGCCGCGTGAAAAACAGCGTGCCACCGCGTGCATCATAGCTGCCTTGCGCAGCCTGGCTCAAGGGCACTGGCGCGATCTGATTGGCGGAATCTATGGTGGCCAGACGCGCATCGGGCAAGCCGGAGAAAGCGCTGGTGGCAAACAGAATCTTGCCATCGGGCGTCCAGCCGGCTAAGCCTGCCAGCCCTCCACCCAGAAAAGTGCGGCGCGTGGGGACGCCGCCATTGGAGGGCATCGTGTAAATCTCGTTCGGCCCTTCGTAGTTGGCGATATAGGCGATGGTTGCGCCGTCCGGCGAGAAGATCGGATCGGTTTCGTCACCGGGATGAGTGGTGAGACGGCGCGCTAACCCGCCGCCGACGCCCACCAGCCAGAGATCGCCTTCGGCGCTGAAGGCAATGGTATCGCCGTGAATGGACGGCGTGCGATACCAGCCTTTATTGCTGTTGGCCTGTTGCGCGAACAGGCAGCACAAAGATAGGAGCAGGGCGAGAATGATGCGCGGCATATTGCTAAAGCATAACGAACGTTAAGAACTGGAGCGGCTTGAGCAGTGCATACTTGGTAACAGCGAAGAATCATGAAGTCCCGCCTGGCCTTGCTCGTCCTAACCGCATTCGCACTTCGCGGTGCTGCCGTTCCGCCGCTCAAATTCACGGCGGATGCGCAAGGATATATCGGGAGCAAAGCATGCGCCGTGTGCCACGGTGACATTGCCAAAACCTACGCGCTGACCGCCATGGCGCAAGCAAGCGGACGCGCCGCGGATCTGCACTTGCCCGATGGCGAAGTGACCGCGGCAAAAGCGAATGTCACGTACACCGTTTCCTGGCGCGATACCAACCCGCAATTGCAATTCCGTAAACGCTTGCCGGATGGAACGAGCATTGAGGGAGCCAAGAAGCTCACGTATTACATTGGCTCCGGCGCTCATGGCCGAGGATTTATTTTCGAGGAACAGGGCCAGCCGTTCCAATCTCCCATCGCTTATTTCGGAGCGCAGCGCGGTTGGGATGTTGCGCCAGGATACGAGGACGAGACCTCAGTCTTCCTGGGCCGCAAAGTTGAATCCGTGTGCCTGAATTGCCATGCCAGCGGTTCCGCTTCGTCCGCGCCGGCGCTGTTTGCGGAAGGCGCGGTATCTTGCGAACGCTGTCACGGTCCGGGCGAGAGTCACGTGTCTGCTGTTCAGTCAGGCAAAGCGAATGTCTCTTTGAACATTTTGAATCCGAGTAAGCTAGCGCCGCCACAGCGCGACAGTGTTTGCGCGCAATGCCATTTGACCGGTGAAACGCGCGTTCTGAAGGCGGGTCACTCGGAGGCGTCATTTCGTCCGGGCGATGTTCTGGGCCAGCACGTTGTCCCGTTTGTGTGGGCTACTCCCGACAAGGCGGAGTTGAAAGTGGTCGGACACTTCGAAGGATTGTGGCAGAGCAGGTGCAAGCGTGCGAGTGGAGATAAGTTATCGTGTCTCACTTGTCACGATCCACACAGTAATGTCCCGGAGAATGAGAAAGTCTCTTATTATCGCCAGAAGTGTCTCGGCTGTCATGAGCAAGCGTCTTGCAAACTGCCCGCGGCGGAACGCAAGTTGCAGGGCGATTCCTGCATAGCCTGCCATATGCCGAAGCGCGCGTCTACGGACGGCCAGCACACCGCGTTTACTGACCACGCGATTCGGCGGATTGCGGGCCAAACGCCACAGGCAGGGCACTCCCAGGAACTGGTGGCCTTTTTCCCCGCCGATGCCACGGAGCGCGATTATGCGCTGGCCTATGCGGATCAATCCTGGCAACATCCGGATGCGGCAGCGATCAAGCAAGCACACGACAAGTTGCAGGCAGTCTGGCCCCAATCGCCACGCGATCCTGCCGTGGCGGCGCAACTGGCCTACACTTGCGATTTGCTGGGCGATCACGATACGGCGGAAGCACTCTACTTACAGGCGTTGAGAGACGATCCGCAAAACCTGATTGCCTTGACCAATCTCGGCACCCATCGCGCGCGCCGGGGCCAGATGAAACAAGCAATAGACCTATGGCGCAAGGCGTTGGCCATTAATCCAGGGTTGCCAGTGCCGGGACTCAATTGGGCGCGCGCCGAACAAATGCAAGGCGACAAACAGCAGTCGCTGGAAATTGTCCGCCGCGTGTTGAGTCTCAATCCCGACTCCGAAGCCGCCTTAAAGCTGGAACGCGAACTGACTCCTTAGAAGTTAAACCGGACTCCCAACTGCGCCGCAAAGGGAATGCCCACCGTGGTTCCTGGCCCGAAGAAATCTCCCAAGGCACCGGCGGGAACACGCAACTGATTCAGGCTGGTAATTGGCTGTGACTGGCTGCAACTGGCGTTCGAGCAAATAGCGGTGGCGTTGTAGAGGTTATTTACGGGGTTGGGCAGCGCTGCTAGATTGGTGACGTAGTTTGCACCGGGGTTGTTGCGGTTGAACAAGTTGAAAAATTCGACGAATGGAACCAGCGAATAGCGCTCGCGAATCTTGAAGGGCCGCGATACGCGCAAATCGACTTGAATATAGGGCTTACCTCGGAACTGATCGAGCGCGGTTTGCACGCCGTTCACAATGGCGCGGTCGTCGATGGCATCGCCCAGGCCATTGACATCCACTGGTGTTGTAAGAGTGAACGGGCGCGCGCTTTCCGCCTGGCTCAAAGTCGTCAAATCCACTCCACCCCACAGATGGAACGTGCCGGCCAGTACAAAACGCGAGGTGACATTTTCACCCGACGGGCCGTAATCGCCCTTGGCGAAAGCGTTCTGTGGATTGCAAACGCCATTCACATAATCAAACAGCTCGCCCAGAACGCAGCCCCAGGTCTCGGCTGAAGATAGGGTGTAATTGACCACCAAGTTGAAACGATCTGAAACATTGCCTTGCAGGTGAATGGATAAGCCGTCATAGCGCGAACGGTTATCGGTGCGGAATACCTGGATATTCGGCACATATTGTTGCTGCGTGGCGACGTCGGAGGAGTAAAGGGGAGAGAACAGCGTGTAACCGGCCGAATATTGATAGCGGCGGAAAGCATGCACTCCCTCCTCATGTGTATAGTTGGCGCTTAGTTTCCACTGATCGTTGAACGCATGTTCGACCCCTCCGGTGACGTGCAAAGCATAGGGAGTTTTATAAGCGGGGTCGATCAAAGACCCGCTGCCGCCCGCGGCAGCTCCCGGCAGGCAACCGGGATCGCCCGGCGCAACGCACTGAGCGGGCAATTGATTGACAGCCTGCAATGCCGTAACCCAACCGTTCTGCGCCAGATCGTTGTAGAACATCCCAAACCCCGCGCGGACCACTGTCTTCTTAGCCGTGCCCGGCGAATATGCCAATCCCAAACGCGGCGCGATGGCCAAACGGTAATCCCGCGGCGCGCCCGGATGCTGAAACAGCGGAATTTGCAGCGCCTCCAGGGTGAGTAACGCGGGGTTGTCTAATTGCGAATGCCCAGAGGCTTCAAAAAGCCCAAAGGTGGTGTCATAACGCAAGCCGTAATTGATGGTCAGAGACGGTGTGGCGCGCCAGGAATCTTGCGCGTAAAAACCAAGCCGCTGCAGATTCTGCGAGAACGATCCATCGCCCGCCGGCGTGCTGGAACAAGTGGTTCCGGGAGTGACCGCCAAGCCTCCGCTGGTAGTACAGTTCAGATCCACGGCGAACTGCTGGGGATTGTTCAAATAGTCAGTGGGGTTCTGGGCAAACACCGTGAGACTCTCCGGATTTGCCGAAAGCGCTCCACTGAGGACCGGCTCATGAATCATGTCCACTCCCCAATTGAAGGAGTGTGTTCCGGCAACGTGAGTCAGGCCGTAGCGCAGTTGATATTTTTCCTGATTGCGCAGTACCGGGAACGCCGTGATGGGAGTGACAAACTGGTTATCTCCGAACGTTTCGAAACCGGAAATCGTTTGCGAGGTCGAGCTGAAAGGGAACGCCAGCGCATAGCCGAGCGTGGCATTGCGTTCCTGCGTCATGTGCAGATAGCTGGCGTCGAACGTAAAGTTACCCAACCAAGTGGGGCTAAAGACAAATTGGTTGCCCAATACCAGATTGAAATAGTTGGAATGCCAGGTGGTGCCGGTGGAGGGAAGCGTGGCTTGCTGCACAAAGGCGTTGTCGGTGGTGTAACTATCAGCGGAAGCGCGCAGGAACCACTGCGAACGCGGGGATTCCGACCAATCAAACCGCTGCGTGATCAGAAAATCGCGAAACGGCACGGAAACATTATTCGGCACATTGATCGACGAGACACCCGGCAGTAGACCATCGCTTGCCAAATCCGCTAGGGCGTGGAACTGGGTGAGGCTGGCAGGGCTATAGGCGATACTCGCTTTCTCGTTCACGCCTTCGAAAGAAGAAAACGACCACAATTTATCTTTCACAATAGGCCCGCCCAGGGTGGCTACATAATTCTGGCGGGAAAAGGGTTGCTTCGGCAGGGGCGCGGGGTTCTCGATGGGATAGCGCGCGTTCAACGCCGCCGAGCGTTCGTAAAATGCCGCGCCGGCGTGCCAGTCGTTGGTGCCGCGCTTGGTGGTAATCACCACCGCGCCGCCTACGGTACGGCCCGTTGCCGCCTCCTCTTGTGCCGTCTCTACGGCAAATTCCTGAATATCATCGGGCGAGAAGTTCTGCAGGAAACCTCCAATGTAGTCGTCCGAATTGTCGCCGCCATCCACCGAAAGCACGTCGTTCAAACCGGAGCTACCGCCGAAAGAGACGGCAGTGATGCGGGCTTTTGTCGGATCGGAAGGTTCCACCGGCTCCGTCCCCGGCACTAAATAAGCGATGTTGGCGAAACTGCGCGAAGCGAGCGGAATTGTCTTCAGATCTTGGGTGGTGACCACTCCACCGGCGACAGTGGTGGAGGCATTCAACGGCTCGGTGGTGATGGAAGACGCCGCACCCTGGACATTCACGGTCTGCTTCAAAGTGGGTGGCCGCAGAGTAACGGTGATTTGACGGCTGGAACTGACCTCTACGGCAACCATAGCCTCCGCCGGAGCGAATCCAGTGGCGTTAACTAACACGCGATAGGTGCCCGGCTGAAGATCGGTGAAACGAAAGTATCCACTTTGATCGCTGGTCGCCGTTCGCTGGGTTGACGAACCGAGCAAATCCACACTGACTGCAGCCCCAGGGACGCGCGCACCGCTGGCGTCGTTGATTGCCCCGAGGAGGCTGCCATGAAAGTCTTGGCCATAGCATAGAATTGCCAGCGTAGTCGCGGCGAAAACCGAGGAGAGTCTGTCACTTAAGGCCACAAATGCGCTCCTGTAGAAATTGCCCGTAGGATAGCATGCCCAAAGTGCTCAAGTTTAAGCGCGCTGAGCCGTTATTGCGCATCCAGTAAACTTGAGGTTGGAGCAAGCAAAAGCAACGTATCGCGTCGGTGCCGTCAGCTATTTGAACACCGCGCCGCTGGTTTGGGGCATGCTGCATGGGCCGCAACGCGAACTGGTTAACTTATCGTTTTCGCTGCCGTCCGTCTGTGCCCAGCAAGTCGAGAGCGGCGCTACCCAAATAGGGTTAGTGCCGGTGGCTGAAGTTGCGCGTCAAGGATTGGAGATTGTTCCTGGCGTTGGGATCTCGTGCTTGGGCGCGGTGCGCAGCATCCTGCTGTTCTCGCGGGTTCCGTTCCCTCAAATTCGTACTATCGCCGCGGACAACGGTTCGCGCACTTCGGTACAACTGGCGCGCGTGATCTTGCGCGAGCGCTACGGCGTGGAACCGCTGATAGAAGCTTTCGAGCCTGATCTATCTGTCATGATGAAGAAGGCAGACGCCGCCTTGATCATTGGCGATCCCGCTTTGCGCATTCGTCCCGAAGAAACAGCTTACGAGTGGCTTGACCTTGGCGAAGAGTGGTTCAAATTGACGCAATTACCCATGGTTTTCGCCGTGTGGGCCGGCAAGCCGGGCCTGCCGGTTTCCGAGTTGCGCGAATTAACCCTGCAATCGTACGAATTTGGCAAAGCGCAACTCACGCGAATTGTGGCGAACGAATTCGCAAACCGCGGCATCAGCCGGGAGCTCGCGGACGAATACTTGCGGCGCTATATCCGCTTTGAAATTGGTCCACGCGAACAGCGCGGCCTAGAAGCATTTTTCGAATTAGCACGGCTTACGGAAGGAGCGCGACTTTGATCAGCCGCCAAGAAGCAATCGACATGTTTGCCAGTGACGATCTGGTAGGTATCGGCATGGAGGCGGATGCGTTGCGGCGCAAACTGCATCCCGAAGGCGTGGTCAGCTATATCATCGACCGCAATATCAACTATACGAATTTTTGCACCGAATACTGCAGTTTCTGCGCCTTCTATCGGCCCATGGGCCACAAGGAGGGTTACATTCTGCCGACCGAAACGATCCTCGATAAGATTCAGGAGACGGTGGATCTAGGCGGTACGGGCATTCTCATGCAAGGCGGACTGCATCCCGATCTCAAAATCGAATGGTACGAAGATCTGTTGCGCGCCATCAAAGCGCGCTTCGATATCTGGTGCCATTGCTTTTCGGCGCCTGAACTGGTAAACATCGCCGAAGTATCCGGCCTCTCTCTACGCGACACCATCGCACGGCTGCGCGACGCCGGCCTCGATTCGATTCCCGGCGGCGGCGCCGAAATCCTCGACGACGGCGTTCGGCACCGCATCAGCCGCTTGAAATGCACCGTCGACGATTGGATCGAAACCCATCGCACCGCTCACGCGCTGGGCATGCGCACCACCGCAACCATGATGTTCGGCACCGGAGAAACTATCGAACAGCGCATGAACCATTTGGACATTGTGCGGCAGATTCAGGAAGATACCGGCGGCTTCACCGCTTTTATTCCCTGGTTCTTCCAGCGCGAATATACTTCGCTCGGCCGCTTCGTGAAAGAAGAAGCCACCGCGGTTGAATATTTGAAGATGCTCGCTTTATCGCGCATCTATCTCGACAACATTCTGAACATCCAGGCCTCCTGGGTAACGCCCGGCCTCAAGGTTTGCCAGGTCGGCCTGCGCTTCGGCGGCAACGATGTGGGCAGCATCATGATTGAAGAAAACGTGGTCTCTGCGGCAGGCACTCACCACCGGGCCACAGAAGAGCAATTGCGGCGTCTGATTCGCGATGCGGGTTTTGTGCCAAAGCAGCGCGACACACTATACCGGACATACTTCCTGAATTGAGAGCGAACCGCTGATTCCGTTAGAATTTCTGGCTGGGCATGACCCTGAAGCCATCGATCTGAAACGAAGTGCCATCCGTTTTTGTCAGTGAAATTGTGTGAGTGCCGGCGGCCAGGTGCCGTGCGCCGTAAATCACCGCTTGCGGAGTGTACGTTTCGGCAAATTCGCTGAATGAGCCAATCACTGATCCATCGACGCTCACGGTGAAGCGGCTGCCTGTTTTACTTTTTGGGCCCAGCACATCAACGCTCGTCCCGCTAAAAATGAAGTTGACGGAATCGCCATTCGTGGCCGTCACTGAGTGCCTCCAACCCGATCCGCGGTAAGTAACCGCCGCGTCCGTGTCCTTGACCCCGGTTGCGCCCGCCGCGAGCGCCTCGATTGTCCCGTAAACAGATTGCCTCACATCGTTCAATATCGCCAGATCGCTTGGGGCCATCGTTCCGTCTTCATACATCATCAGGTCAAAGCTGACCGGCACATTTCGCGAGGCTGCACTGGCAACCCATCCGATCGCCGCTGAACTCGTCACGCTTGAATTGGTGGCAATCACACCTCCGCCCCGCGTGTGAACTCCCCAATCGCCGTCCATCATAAACATGCCTTGCTGCAAGAGCCCTCGCTGCGGACCGGAAATGAATACACCGTTGCCACCTACCGGGGCGGACCCGGCCATTGCCTCGCCATGGTTGGCTTCGCCGAAATAAATGTCCTGGAAATCGGTAAAGCGCGGCATTACCCAAGAGTTCCATGAGATCAGTCGCCGCGGATTACCGGTGCGCGCGATTCTCTCCAACTTCTCAAAAGGCGCGGGATAGTAAATCATGCCATCGTCAAACATGAACGCGTCTAAGTCGTTGCCATAGCGCTTCCCCATCTCACTCACGACCGTCACCCAGTTTCGGAGAAAGATACTGCGATCGCCCGTCCCGGTTGACGAAAATTCCTTTGGAAAGCGCTGATACGGCCACCAGGCTTCGTCCTCCGTTCCGGCGTGATAATACAGCAGGAAACGGATCCCTTTTCGATGCAGAGCAGCCGCCACGTTGCCGATCAAGTCGGTCGTGGCGGTTAAACCTGGATTCGCCGGGCCACCAGCCGCGGTAACAATCGAGTTCGGCGATGTAAGCGGCGCATCCATGTGATATCCCCACCAGCTAATCGACCAAATCACATAGCTAGCTCCAGTTGCCACGACTCTGTCAACAAAAAGAGGAACATCGAAATCGGCCGCTTGTTGATTCAGGCTTTTGGCAGGGCCGGCATTGTCGGGAAAGCCCCAGGCACCGTATTGGAACATGAGTCCATATTTGGCGTGGCTGAACCATGCAGTGTTAGCTCTCGCTGCGGCCACTCGGGCGTTGTAGGCGTCCACATCGCTCGCGCGCAACAGTTCTAACGATTTAAGTTTCACATCCCCGGACAAATCGCCCGTCCGGCGCAGCACCAAGCGAACAATGCCCGCCGGCAGAGTAACTATTCCGCCTGTGAGTCGATCCCAATTGCCATTGGCGGTGAACTGAACCGGTGTACCTCCGTTGACCGTCAAGGAAATTTGCTGGCCGTTCGCTGCCGACAACAGCGTTGTCACCTGATAGGGCGCGGCGGCCGGAACCGACACAGTCCAAGCCACATAGTCGGCAGCGGTTAGAAAGTTGTAAATCCAGAAGTTCTTCCGGCCTTCATTGGGATATTGCACAGCAAGATCACTCGTACGCTCGGCCCATGTCGCAAGCAAAACCTGAACGTTGTCTGTAGCGGATGTTTGATCTATAAGAATTGGATTGACGCCCGCTTGTGGAATGGTCTGCTGCGCGAGCATTGCGCCGGCAAACGTCAACATAGCGGTGATCGCGACCCCGCCCCGCATCAGCCTTTTGCAGCAAATTTGTTGTCTCATAAGTTAACGAACCGGCACCGGCACAGGCTCTTGCGCCGCTTGAACTACACGAATCGATTTCTTAATATCCTCATCCTGCGGCGCGAGGCCGCCGGCTCTCCTGAGTTCGGCCAGCGCCTCGCGGAGGTTGCCCGACCGCGCGTACGTGAGCCCCAGATCCTTTCGCAGCTGCGCCTGCAAACGGCACGTGCCGCAGGCGCTCAACGCCTCTTTAAAATGCGCAACGGCTTGCGGCCAGTCCCGTTGACTCGCGGAGCTGAGAGCGAAATTCCCCAACGTGCTGGCACGGTCGATGGCCATTTGCCGCTTCTGCTCGCTCGTTATGGTCTCACGAAGCGCCTGCGCTTCCTGGGGTGCAGTTTCACCCAGCACCCTGGCCAAGTTATATTCAGCCTCTTTATCCTCCGGCTTTAGCCGCAGTGTGGTGCGCCACTCGCTCACGGCAAGTTGATCCTGCCCCAGTTCCTTGAGGCAGCGCCCCAACTGGAAATGAGCGTCGGAATTTGAAGCATCGATCGCAATTACCGCCCGGAAGCGCTCTACCGCTCGCGCGAGGTCGCCTTGCTGCCGTGCGATTAATCCCAGAAGATAAAGGGACGAGGCGTTATCCGGCTGCATTTCCAAGGTGCGTTCAAGCTCCGGCTGCGCCTCTTGATACCGCTGAACGTCAAACAACGCGCGGCCCAAATTGTAGTGCGTGGCCGGATTCTGTGGAGCGAGCCGCGCCGCTTCCGCAAACTCGCCAATGGCTGCTTCGGGATTCAGCGCATCGGCCAGCGCGATTCCCAAATTGAGGTGGGCCTCTGAGTCACCGGGTGCGAGCGCCACAGCGCGACGGAATAGAGGAAGTGCTTCCTGTCCACGGCCCATGCGCGTCCGAATCATCCCTAAGAGCGTGAGCGCAGCCGTGTTCTTCGGCGCAAGCTGCGCGGCAATCTCCGCCCGCTTCTCGGCTTCGCTGAAGCGGTTTTGCGCGGCAATAACCCTGGCCATCATTAGATAGGCGTCCACATAATTCGGGTCGTTCTCCGTGGCTTGGCGAAACAAGCCTTCGGCTTCGGCGTTCTTGCCGAGCATGCCATTTATCAGCCCAAGATTGTAGGGCGGCTCGGCTGCTTGCGGTTCGGCGGCCATGCCCGCTTGGAATTCGACCGCTGCTTTGTTCAGTTCATTGCGCTGCATATATAGGATGCCGAGGCGGGCCCGCGCCTTTGCCAGCGCACCATCTAATTCGATACAGCGTTTCAAGGCCTCAATCTCGCCGGCGTTGTCGCCCAGCGCTTTCAAGGCCAGCGAAAGATTGTAATACGTCTTGGCATCTTTAGGATCGTCTTGCAAAGACTGGCGATACAACTCCGCGGCTCCGCGCGCATCGCCGCCTTGGAGAAGTTGATTGGCACGCGCCGCCAGCGAAGCGCTCACCTCCTCCCCCATCTTGCGCTCCTTGAGCCTCTGCATCTCGCTCAGTTCGCGCTGCCGCTCTTCGGTCTCGTTCAGATCTTTATACAGATTTGCAAGATGGAAATGAACCTCTTCCGACTCAGGATCCAGTTCGCGCGCCTTTTCCAGTTGTTCGCGCGCCTGAGTCAACAGGTGACGATGTGCCAATGTAACGCCCAGGTCGAGCCGCACCTCGCCGTCTGCCGGCGTCAAGTCCACCGCTCGACGCAAGGTCTTTTCCGCTTCTTCATCGCGACCGGTAAGCCGGCAAATCTTGCCGAGCAGCGCCATGCCGCGCGGGTCGTCCGGTTGCCGTTTTGCGTACTCTTCGAGGTAGGGCAGTGCTTCGGCGTCATCGCCAACCTTGTGCAGGGCTACTGCCAGAGCCAGACGCGCAGAGTCGTTCTTGGGATCATGCGCCAGACAGACGCGATACTCTGCTGCCGCTTCCCGAAACTTGTTTTCCTGGGCCATCACCATTGCCAGATCGTAGTGGCCTTCAGCCAGGCCGGGAGTCTTGCTCAAAAGCGCCTGCAGAACTTTGCGGCTCGCCGGATCGTCGCCCGATTCCGCCAACGCTACCGCAAGATCCAATTGATGCCGCGGAACGTTCGGTTCCGATTTCGTGAGTTGTTGCAGGTAAGGAATGGCCGCCGCAAACCTTCGTTGGGCCATGAAGATTCGCGCCAAACCCTCTTTGGCAGGGAGCGAACTGGGGTTGATGCCCAGCGCTAAGTAGAGCTCTTTTGCCGCCTCCTCAAGCGAACCACCATCTTTGAGCGCTTCACTCAAAGCGAGATGGCCATCGAGAAATTCCGGATTAAGCGTCGTCGTCTTGCGAAGTTCTTCCAGCGCCTTATCGCGCGATCCACCAGCCGTCAAAGCCAACGCGTAATCATAGTGAGTCAGCCAATGTTCAGGGGCAAGCTGAAGGGAATCTTCGAACGCTTGAAACGAACAACTAAACCGTTTTTGCCGCGCAAAGCTGACTCCCAGCGCCGTATACGCTTCGGCCGAAGGTTTGTCACGCAGCGATTCATCAATCGCCGGCGGACGTTCGCAAACGTCCGCCGCGCCGAACACAACTCGGCAACTGCAAAACAAAAGGCTGGCTGTAGCCGTCCACTTCACACGCTAGACTTCACTACCGTCGACACTAGAAAAAGAACTTCGCGGCAAACTGTATCTGACGCTCGGTGCTCCGCGTGCTGGTGATCGTGCCAAACTGTGAGCTATTCAGGACCTCGCCCGGAGTTCCCCACACTGGATGGTTTGCCAGGTTAAACATGTCAGCGCGGAACTGGAAGCGCCTCAACTCGCCGATGGGGAAGTTGCGGACCGCCGAGATATCCACGTCAATGTATCTATCAGCGCGCAGAGCGTTTCGCCCCAGATCGCCGAAGGTGTAGTTCGCCGGCACCGCGAAAGCGGCCGTGTTGAACCATTCCGCGGGCGTAGGATTGGATAGGTTGGGATTGCCCACTAAGTTGGCTCTTTCGTAGCCGTAGCTGCAGCAGCCTGAATTGCCCGTGTTGGCGATATCCCCGGAAACGCCGACGTCGTACGGAAGTCCCGAAGTAGCTTGAAAGATGCTGCTGAGCTCCCAGTTACCGATAGCGTAGTTAACCGCCTTGAAATCCGTCTTAGGCGCGGGAATCTTGTAAACCAGACTCAAGGAAAGCACTTGCGGCAAATCATAGCCGGTTACGCTGCGCGAATTGTTCAAGTCGTATGGATTCTGCACGGAGCAACCTTCCACGCTGAAGTACCCGGAACAACCGATATCCATTGATTTCGACCAAGTATAGGCGAGGATATATTGCAGGCCATGAGTCATGCGCTGCTCCAGCTTGAACTGGAAGGCATTGTATGAACCGCGTCCAATGCTCTTGTCGTAGTACGTGGGTGTGATGTAGCTGTAAGGAGCGCGGTCGATCGGCAGGCCTGGCCCTGGAGTTTCGGCGGTATTGGCGTAGGTGCCAATTGTGAGCCTGCTCGAATGCGATCCCACATAACCGGCTTCGACCACCATGGAAGTGCCGACCGCACGCTGGATTTGGAAGTTCCATTGCTCCGAGTAGGCATTTTTCTGGTTGGGATCGCGATACCACTCGACTTGAGTAAAGGGCGATGCCGGCGGAAGTGCACTGAGTTGGCCCGCGAAAGGATTCTCCGCAAACACGGTAGGAGGACCGGCGGTGGCGGCATTCAAATTGTTCGCCAGAATCTGAGTTTGCGCCGGCCAGTCGCCGCCGATTCCTTGCACAGTTTGCGTGATGCCGGCCAACTGGTCGTAGTAGATGCCGAATCCACTACGTATGCTGGTTTTATCGTTGAGGCGATAGGCGAGGCCTACGCGCGGTCCCCAATTGTTCTTTGGCGTATCCCAAAGCCTGCCGTTTGGCGAAACCACAATGTGCTGAGCGCCTGCCGGGATGCACGGAGCGGCGCCGGTGCTGGCGCACGATGGCTCAGGATCTTGCAGAATATAAGTCCCGTTAGACATGTTTAGTTCGCCAATCGCATTAGTCCCATTCGAAGCCTCGCCGTACTTCGGCCAGCCGCCAATTTCGTAGCGCACGCCAAGGTTTACGGTCAAATTGTGAGTGGCCTTCCATTGGTCTTGGAAGTAAGCTCCAGTCACGTATTGGCCGGAAACGGTAGCGAGTGTTTCACGCTTGTCGGCACTATCGGGAACTCCAAGGAGAAATGAGGCCAAAGCGCTTCCTGTCGTGCCGGGGTTCGACGGATCGGCCGTCTCCGCCGGCGCAAATGTGGCGCTGCCGCCTAAACTCGTGGATGCAAAGTGTTGCCATTGGTAATCGTAGCCGGCTTTAAAGGTGTGGTTATTCCACGTCTTGGCGAAATCGCCGGTGATCTGCCAGACATTGTTCAGCGGGCTGCCGCCCCCGGTTCCCTCGGCCCCACCGATGAACCCGGAGATATCCATGCCTGGAACCAAGCAGTCCGTCACTCCTCCCCACTGCTTGTAGCCGCATCCAAAAACCGAGGCAAAGCCCAATTTCTGATTCAGGCTGCTGGCGTTGACTCCGTTCAGCAAAGTGTCGTCGGTGTTGCTGAGCCGGTCGTGCCCCAAGGTGAAGCTCGCCAGCGTTGTTGCATTAAACGTGTGAACATAATTCACGCCCATGTTGACGCCATCGGTAGAGCCGTTGTCGTTCAGATTTTCGAATCCGCCGTTACTCAGCCTGCTCTGGTCGGAGGAGCTATAGCGGAACCACATGGTGTCTTTGCTGGTTAAGTATTCATCCGCACGAATGTTGTATTGGTCCTGATTTTTTGGGTTATTGCCGGTGGCTACCGTGTTGTACTGGCCCAGGATTGACGGGCCAGCGGTGGGGAAAACCGCCTTGGCATAGTTGACCATGTTCGGATCTATCAGGTTTGCCGGAATGATGTTCCCGGCAAAGGGTGCCCGAACGGGAGTTCCATTGGGGCCTGTCGTCGTGGTAAACGGATTGTAGATTGGGGTGTTCAGGGTGCTTAAATTACCTCCCAATTGGGCTGCCGTGGGCGTGATCGCCAACCCTGTAATGCCAGCGCCGGTCACTTGCCGGAACCCTTCATAGCTGCCAAAGAAGAACGTCTTGTTCTTGCCGTGATACACATGCGGAATGATCACCGGCCCGCCTAAATTCCCGCCGAACTGATTTTGCCGCAGCTCCGTGTTGCTGGTAGTGAACGGATTGCGCGCGTCCAGTGCGTTATTCCGCATATATTCCCAAACCGTTCCGCGGTACTGATTCGTGCCCGACTTCGTCACTACATTCACCGTCCCTCCGGTTACATAGCCGAACTGGGCATCGTCGTTGTGGGATTGTACCTTGAACTCCTGGATGTCGTCCGGAATCGGCGACACCGTAAACGAACTGAACACCACCTCGTTGTCGTTTACGCCATCCAGCGCGAAATAGTTGCTCCGGTTCTGCGCCCCGTTGATGGATGGAATCACCACCGTGCCGAGCGCATTCGATTGCCCTCCACCGGAATTTTGCGCCACGTTCGCCGGTGATGCCCCCGGCGTCAACGCCAGCATTTGCGTGAACTGTCGACCGTTGAGCGGCAACTCCTCCACCATGGCGTTGGTGATCGCCGTGCCCAGGTTCGATGTCGTCGTGTTGATCGCCACCGGCGATGCTTCCACTACCACCGTCGTCGAGGTCGCGCCAACCGATAAGGTGAAATTCGCGGTCACGGTCTGATCAACGTCCAGATTGAACGATTCCCGCGCGGCTCTCGCAAAGCCGGATTTCGTCGCGGAGAGCGCATATTCTCCGGAAGGTATGCCGAGAAAAACGTAGCGGCCGGTCTGCGTGCTCACCGTCACCTGCGAGACGTTAGTGCTCTTGTTCGTCAGCGTAACGGTGGCATCGGGCACCACGGCGCCGGAACTATCCTGAATCGTTCCGTTCACTGATCCTGTGGCTTCCTGGGCGCTGGAACACGGCGCAAAGTATCCAACTATTGCCATCACCGCCGGCAGCAAAAGAATGCGCGGGACCAAAGCCCGGCGCAACAGAGCGCGATTGTTCACGGTCATCTCCTTGTTGTTCCAATACGCCATTCCTCTATACGGACCCCGTGCCTCGGACAGCGAGGCCGAGCACCTATAGTTAGCGCTATAGTTGGACTAAAAGAAGTATATGTCCGGCGAAAATTACTGTCAACATTTTTTTGAAAATAATTTTTGGTCAGATCCGGCGTCAAGATCTCAGGATTGGCGTTCAGTCGATTCGCGCATCAGCAACCGCGGCGAAAACAAGATGCGCTGCGAAACGACTGGCGCCTTCACCTCTAACGCTTCCAGCAGCAAGTCCGCCGCGGTCTGTCCGATCAGGCGACTGCTCTGGTCGATGGTCGAAAGCGGCACGCGGAGAAGATCGGAGTAGTGCACGTTTCCCGCGCCAATCACGGCGATGTCCTTCGGTATGTTTAGGCCGGCTTCCAGAATCGCTTTCATGGCGCCTGCGGCCACCGGATCGTTGTAGCAGAATACCCCATCGGGACGAGGCGTTAAACGCAAGAAACGCTGCATGGCCTCATGGCCGGAAATGTCTCCATTCCCGCCACCGCTGCTGATGTAGCCGGTTGGGACTATAAGCTGATGGCTTTCCAAAGCGCGCCGATAGCCGCGCAAACGTCCTTTGGCAGGTCCGTTCTCCGGTCCCCGAATATGCGCCACGCGTCGACATCCTTGCGCCAAGAGGTGAGAAGTGGCCATGTAGCCGATCTCGTCGTCGTCCACCCCAACGTAGTTCCCCTTCAACCCGGGAACGGGACGGTCAACCAGCACGTAACTTGTGCCGTATTTCTTCAAAGCTTCCACCACCGGACTGGCAGCGCTGTCCGCAGCCGATGCGATGATCAACCCGTCTACGTTGCGCCCTCGCAACGAAAGGATTTGTTGCAACTCCGCCTCCACTTGCTCACCCGAATTCGAAATGAGGATCTGGTAACCCTTCGGTGCAAGTTTGTCCTCGGCTCCTTTAGCGACCTCCGCAAAAAACGAGTGCATCAAGTCGGGAATCACCAGACCTATCAGGTGAGTGCGCCGGTTGACCAAACTGCGAGCCGTTAAATTCGGTTGGTAGTTAAGCTCTTGCGCCCGTTTAAGCACGCGCCGCCGGGTTTCCTCCGCGATGTCGCCATGATTCCGCAATGCCTTGGAAACAGTCATCAGCGAAACGCCCAGTCCTTCGGCGATATCTTTCATTCGAACTGACATTCTAAACTTGAAAGGCCTCCTTGGATGCGTCCGAACTCCTCATTTTAGCGCTATAGGCGGGAAAGTTGCTCGTGTTCCAAAAAAAATGGAGCGCTCATCCTTTTTGGATTGAGCGCTCGTTTGGTTGGAGGAAAACTACTTGAAAACTCTTCTAAGCCTGGCCTAGCTCTCTTCTTTCTTCGCCGGCCGCGAGGCCTTGATTCGTTTTGTATCAATCGACTTGTTGGCCCAGTCTTCCGCCTTTGCAATATCCGCCTTCGCCGCCTCGGGCGAGTCTTCCAAATCGGCTTTCTTGCGCAGCAGCAGATTGATATAAGTCATTGCATCGTCGTTCTCTTTGTCGAGATCGAGACACTTCGTCAAGTTGGCAATGCCGTCGTCGATATCCGCGCCGTATTTTTGCTGCATCTCCGCGCGCACCTTGGCGTCTTTAATGGGACCCTGCTCGGTAGATGGCATCTTTAACTGCACGCGCGCCGTTTGAATCGGCGTGTATGCCTTAGACCAATCAATGACGCCCAAATAATAGTATGGCTCGGCATCTTTCGGATTGGCCTCAATCCGTTTCAGGTTCCAGCGCTTGGCCTCTTCCAAAGCCGCCGCCTTCTGCTCGGGAGTGCCGCCTTGCGCCGAATTGTACGCCATCGAAGCCATCATCGCCAGCGCGATCGGGTTATTTGGATCCTTCTTCAAAACCTCGCCGAATTCCTGCGTTGCCATATCGTGGTTCTTCACATTATCCGGGTTGTCGGCACCCGGAATCCACTGGATGAAATAGGAAGTAGCCAGATACAACTGAGCGTTCTGGCTGCCTGGATCTAACTCAACCGCCTGCTTGAATTGTTTCACGGCCTCGGCGTACTTGCCGTTCTTGTAAGCCTGCACTCCCTGGTTGAGGTGATCGCGGGATTGGAGTTTGGAGCAACTGCTGAGTAAGCCGACACCGGCGCAAATCGCGACAATGAGGCCCTTTTGTGCGTAAGAGTATGGCTTTTGCATGTTCCGTATCGCCTTTCCTTCAATAAAGGAAGCTATTGCCCCGCTTCCACTTTAGGAGTCATGATACCAACTTTATCCAGCTCAGCACCCTTGGCGTCGTCAATCGCTTGCGCCACATAACGGTAGTCAACGTCGGGGTCGCCCTTTACGAATACCACTTTGGTGGCACGCGTCTTGAAAATATCCTGCAGGCGCGCGGTGAGTTCAGACTCTTTGATCGGTTGGCCGTTGATCTGCAACGATGCGTCTTTCGCGACCTCAATCACCACGTTAGGATCCTGGTTCGGAGGAGGCGGCGGCTGATTCGGCGGCGGAGGCTGCGGCACCAGCGTATCCAAGCCGTGCGGAGTCAGCGGCGTGATGACCATGAAGATGATCAACAAAACAAGTAACACGTCAATGAGCGGTGTTACGTTAATATCTGCCTTGGCTCCACCGGAGCCACCAACTGCCATTGCCATAAATTTAATCCTTTAGTAGAGTTTCTAAAGCCCCATCGCTTTTTTCTTGTCTTGAATTGTTTCGGTGATTAAGCCGACCGAGTCGACCCCCGCGGTACGCAGGTTGTCAATCACGTCGGTCACGCTGGCGAACCGCGCCCGCGCATCGGCCTTCACATATACCGTTTTATCGGAGCGGTTAGCTTGTAGGTCTTTCACCTTGCTGCCTAAATCCTCCGGATGAATCATCACGTTCCCGGGGCTGAGAAAAGCTCGCCCATCGCGCGTGATGGCGATCAAGATAGCGTCTTCTTTATCGGCATCGGGAATCTTGCGGTCGTTGTGGGTCTTCACCATGTTGACCTGTTGGCCCTTGGACAACATCGGCGTGATGACCATGAAAATGATAAGCAGCACGAGCATCACGTCCACCATGGGTGTGACGTTAATGTCGGAGACAACGGGCGGAGCAGTTTTCTTTTTCATTCTTTTCTCCTGTGGGCTCTGGGATCTTCGCGGCTGGAAGCAGCCTGTTCTGCCCGCAGGCAGGGCTGCCTCCGCCGCTGATTCAACTTAAGAGCTTCGCTCCCAACTCACTAACCTTTAGCAGCTTTCACTTGCGAACGCTTCAGGAAATAATCGATCAATTCGGAACTCGAGTTACCCATCTCCACATCGAAAGCTTCAATGCGGTTTGAGAAATAGTTGAACATCCAGACCGCGGGGATGGCGACGAACAAACCAACGGCGGTGGTGATCAGCGCTTCCGAAATGCCGCCCGCGACCGCGCCTAAGCCGGTCGACTTGGAGGTCGAAATCGACTTGAACGCGTTCATGATGCCGACTACCGTTCCGAACAGTCCCACGAAGGGCGCCGTCGACCCGATGGTGGCCAAGCTGCTGACGCCGCGCTTTAATTCGGCGTGCACAATCGCTTCGGCCCGTTCCAACGCGCGGCGCGATGCTTCGATATCTTCGCCCGGGATTTCAGAACTCAGTTGGTGAGCCTTAAATTCCTGCAAACCAGCCACCACGACTTTTGCCAGGTGGCTCTTGTTGAAACGGTCGGCAATCTTGATCGCTTCATCAAGCTTGCCTTCACGCAACGCACCGGCCACGGCGGGCGCGAAAGCGCGTGACTGTTTGCGCGCCGCGTTGTAAGCGATCACGCGATCAATCATGACGCCGATAGACCAGGCCGACATGATGAAGAGGGTAAAGACGACCGCCTTGGCCATCCATCCCATATTTCCCCAGACCGAGCGCGGGTCGAAACTAATGCTGTCCTGCTCCTGGAGTAACCAGAATGCCCAAATTTGAAGTTGTAGTACCATGCTTTTCTCCTAAGTTAAATCGAATCTTCTCAAACGGACTTTCGAATACAAACTCTCGCTGACTTGTGCTTACTGACTCAACGTGAAGTTCACGATGATATCAGTAATCACTTCCACCGGCGAACCATTCAACATGGTTGGACGGTACTTCCACTGCAGAACGGCTTCCTTAGCCGCATTCACCAACAAGGGATGGCCGCTGACGAGTTGCAGATTCTCGATGTTCCCTTCCTTGCTGATGGTTGCGGTGAATTCCACCCGTCCCTGCACGCGGGCCGACTTGGCTAGCGGCGGGTATACCGGTTGAATTCTTCTGATCAGATTGGCTTCGGCCACCTGTCCGCCAATGCGCTGCGGGCCGGTGGGCGCCTTCGGCTTGGGAGGCGGGGGCGGTGGCGGCGGCGGTACGCCGCCAATGACTCCACCAATGACACCACCCGTGGCGCCACCCGCGACTCCGCCTTCTACTCCGGTATCCGGCGGCGGAGCAGCCTCTTCAATGTGGTCAATCGTCTTGGGAATGACTCGGGGCGCTACTAGCTGGTTGTTTTGGAATTGCCTCACCACCTTCACCACTTTGACCACTTTCTCGGCGGGAGGCGGCGGTGGCGGTGGCGGCGGCGGCGGCGGCGGCGCTACCAACATGCTCTTCAACTGGGCATTGGGCAGCGTCTGAGTATAAATCAAAGGAATCAGAATCAAGATACCGATCACGCCAATTTGCAGCAGCAAAGAAAGCACAACGGTAAATGGTTTCTTGGTCTTCTGTGTCCCGTCTACAAACGTTTGTTCGAACATTTTCAGTTCCTCGCTCTATTCACTTGGCGGCCTTAACCGGCTTGGCTGCCTTCGCACCTTTATCACTAACTGACGGACGTCCTGCCGATGCCTTGCCCCGATCATCCGCTAAATTATGCCAGAAGATCAGGATTGGACTCGCTACAAAAATCGATGAGTAAGTTCCGATAATAATACCAACCACTAAGGCAAAAGAAAAGCCGCTCAAAACCTGACCGCCGAAAACCAGCAGGGAAATGGCCGTCAGGAACGTTAAGCCGGAGGTCAACACCGTCCTGCTCAAGGTCTGGTTGATACTCAAATTCACGATGCTCGTGAAAGAACCGCGCACCTGCAGTTTTAGATTTTCGCGTATGCGGTCGAAGGTCACAATGGTGTCGTTCATGGAATAACCGACCAAAGTTAACAACGCCGCAATCACCGTTAAATCGATTTGCTTATTGAAGAGCGAAAAAAGGCCGATGGTAATGATGGTGTCGTGAAACACCGCGATCACCGCCGCTACCCCATAAATCCACTCGAAGCGGAAAGCAATGTAAACCAGCATCGCGGCCAGCGCGATCAAGACCACGTCTATGGCCTGCTGCCGCAAATCCGCACCGATCTTGGGGCCAACAGTTTCTACACTGCGTATGGCAAAATTACCCGCGTTGAACTGATCCTTAATCACCGCCAGCACTTTCGGCGTGACGCCCGGCACCGAAGACAAATCGTTAAGAGAAAGGATCAGACCCGAGTGCGCCGACGGCGCGTCTCGAAATGCGGTGATCGCTTTACCGAGCGCCTGCAACTGATCTTCCGGCAGGCCCGCGCCCGCCTGGGTCAGCGGATCGCGCAACCGGTTGGCAATCGCGTCCTGCCCCGATTGATTGATGTCGAGCTTCTGCGCGCTCAAGTTTGGATTGAATGCTTTGTTCAGGCTGTCAATCATATCACCGCGCACAATTTGCAGAGCCTTGTTGTCGCGCGCGCTGGTTTGGATGAGCACTTCCTGTGTGCCGCTTACTTCCTGCACTTCAATTTCGCCGGGGATTCTCTGGCGCAAGGCTGAGCGGATTTCTTCCGCCGAGGGTCGCTTGATGAAACTTACATCCATAAAAGCCCCGCCCGTGAAGTCTATACCGTACTTCGGCCCGCCCTTGACCCACAGGCTGACCAAACCAGCCGCCGTGAGAATAAGCGAGAGGATGATGAACGGCCACTTTTTGCCGATAAAATCGTAATTCGTTTGCTTAAAGATTTCCATTCAACTCTTAGTGCCGGCATCCATTAAAGATAGACACCGGTTCTTAACAAATGTTCCCGAACTCACTGAGGAATTCACTAGCTTAATACCGGAAATTGCAAGACGCTTAAATGCTGAGCGCCTCAACCGGTTTGGGCCGTGACAACTCCCATTCAAAAATCGTTTTGGATACAAATACCGCAGTGAATACATTGGCCACCAGGCCAATCACCAGCGTAACGGCGAACCCTTTCACCGGTCCCGATCCGAACAAAAAGAGAATAGCGCAAGACACCACCGTTGTGATGTGCGTATCGATTATGGTCAAGAAGGCTTTGCCGAAGCCGGCATCCACCGCGGGAATAATTGCCTTCCCCGCCCGCAATTCTTCGCGGATGCGTTCGAAAATCAGCACGTTGCTATCTACCGCCATACCGATCGTGAGAATAATACCGGCGATACCAGGCAGAGTTAATACCGCATCGAAGTAGCTAAGGCAGGCAACCAGAATAATTGCGTTCATGACCAAGGCCAGCGTGGCGTTAATGCCGCTCTTTTTGTAATAGACCAGCATGACTGCAATCACCGCCAGCACGCCCGCGATGCCGGCGACAAATCCCTGACGAATGGAATCGGCGCCCAGCGACGGGCCCACGGTATTGTCTTGCTCATACTCCACACTGGCTGGTAACGAACCCGCCTTCAAGTTCAGCGCCAAATCCTGCGCTTCTTCCTGGTTCGCCTGGCCTTCAATCACGCCGTTATCGCGAATCTGATTCTTGATGCTAGGCGCCTGCAACACTTTGCCGTCCAAAACAATCGCCAGCGGCGAACCAATATGAGACCCCGTGTAATCGGCAAAATGCGTAGCCGCATCCTGGCTTAAAACGAAGCTGGTACTCCAGGTGCCCGGCATCTGTCCCGGCTCTGGTTTGGCATCCCGAATATCGGTACCGCGCACCACCGGCGTACGCGCGACTATATAAACGCCGCCGCCTTTTGCCGTGGTTCCTTCAGGAATCGGCTGGCCGATCAGCTTGCTGCCCGCTGGCAACACGCCGCCATTCTGCGCCAGCGCTTCTTCGCGGCTATGAAACGGGCCGCCCTTCACATCGTAAAGTTCCAGCACGCCCGCCGTCTGAATAATTTGCTTCACGCGCGCCGGATCGTCCACCCCCGGCATCTGCACCAGCAATTCGGAATCGGCGTCTTCGCGCCGCTGCTGCACGGTCGCTTCACTCAGCCCCAGCGCGTTGATCTTTTTGTCGATCGTATTCTTGGAAAGATCCAGCGTGTTTTTCCAAAGCGCCAACGCGTCGGTGGGCTTCATGGTGAGCCGATAATCGGTGGGATTTTGCGGCGTGAGCACCCATTGCGTGAGTTGCTCGTTCACCAGGCTGCGGAAATTCCCCGCCATCGTCGAAGGCACGCCCTTCACCTCAATACCCACTGCCTTGGCGTCCTGCAGCGACTTAGCTTCGTCGACACTCACATCGCCCAGCGGAATATTGGCTTTGCGGGCGGCATCTTTCAAGCGATCGGCATCGGCGCTCGCTTGTTGGTTAAAGGCATCCTGCTGCTCCACTTGAATCACCAGGTACGTGCCACCGCGCAGATCCAGCCCCAGGCGAATATTGTTGTGCCAGTTGGCGATCAGCTCATCCTTGCTCTTAGGCAGGCCAATGATGCCGTAAATGCAGACCAGGATTACGGCGGCAATAAATATGAATTTGTAGCGAAGATTCGTTTTCATTTCCGGTGATGTGTCTAGTGCTGTATTGCTCGCAGGCCCGTTTTGCTTTCCGGATAGATGCTACTTCTTAGCCGCATCGTCTGAAGCGATCACGCTTGTCACGGCGCTCCGCGAAACCTGCAGTTTTAAATTATCGGGCTTAACGCGCAGTATCAGAGTATCATCGTTCACCGTGATTATGGTGCCGATAATCCCGCCGGTGGTTAGTACCGTTTGCCCGTTCTGCAAACTCTTCACCATTTCCTTCTGATTCTTTTGTTGGCGTTGCATTGGACGAAACACCAGGAAATAGAAAATGGCGATCATCAGCACCACCGGCACGGCTTGCCCAAGAGCCGCGAACGGGCTTGACGCCGCGGGAGCTGCTTGTAAAAGAATTAATAAATATGGCATTTAAACCTGTTCCAGCATATCCAGACACAATTTAAACGTCTTGCTCCGCAGCCATTCCGGCCTGGAAGCGCCCTAACCATTCTGGGAACTGGCCAAGTAAGATAGCGTGCCTGATCGCGCGCATAATGTCAAGAAAGTACCGTATATTGTGGAGCGTGGCCAAACTCGAAAACAGGATTTCACTCGCTTGAAACAGATGCCGCAAGTACGCTTTGCTGAAGGTTTGGCAGGTATAACACGGGCATGCAGGATCGAGCGCACTCTCATCTTCTATATATTTCGCATGCTTGATTAGCACTTTTCCCTGGCTGGTAAAAAGATATCCATTACGCGCATTGCGGCTAGGCAGTACGCAATCCATCATGTCTATTCCGTGAGCGACATATTGAGGTAGCTCCTCGGGCATTCCCACCCCCATCACATAACGCGGCCGGTCCCACGGGAGCAGCGGCGCAGCCACTGCGGTCATCTGCTGGCTAAGTTCGCGCGGCTCACCGACCGACAACCCGCCAATCGCATAACCCGGCGCATTGAGTTCGAGCAATTCCCGCGCGCACTCGCGCCGCAAGTCTTCGAACATCGAACCTTGCACAATCGGGAACAGCGCGCAATCGAAACCTTTGTCGCGCCGCTCGTAATGCGCATAACCTTTTTTCGCCCAGCGCACGGTTCGCTGCATCGATTCGCGCGCCGCTTCGTGCGTGGCCGGATACGCCAGGCATTCATCCAGCACCATCATAATGTCGCTGCCCAACGCCAGTTGTACGTCCACCGTGCTTTCCGGCGTGAACATGTGCGGGTCGCCGTTCAAATGCGAACGGAACAGCACGCCCTCTTCGCTCACTTTGCGCAGGGTGTCGAGACTGAAGACTTGAAAGCCGCCCGAATCGGTCAAGATCGCGCGCGGCCACGACATGAACTTGTGCAGGCCGCCCATCCGTTCAATGCGCTCCTGCCCGGGACGCAGGAACAAATGATACGTGTTGGCCAGAATAATTTTCGCGTCCAGATCGTTTATCAAATCGCGCGGCGCGAGCCCCTTCACCGTGCCCTGCGTGCCCACCGGCATGAAGACCGGCGTCTCAATTGTGCCGTGAGCCGTATGCAGCAATCCGGCCCGCGCACCGGTCTGAGGACAAGTAGCCTGAAGTTCGAAACGTAACGCTGTCATGCAACGCCTATGGTGCCATGCGTTCTTTGGTTAAATCTGAGTAGGCTCCTATGGCAAAGCTTCTGCACTTCTTTTTCCTCGTGCTCTTTTCAAATGCGCTTTTGTTTTCCCAGATCTCCACATCCACCAGCACTTCCGATGCCGGTCAACTGCAGCTCACCATTACCAACAATTCCAGCAAAACCATCACCGCCTACATTTGGTCGCGCCAGGAGACGCTAGCCCCACCAGCCGGCAGCGGGGCTCCGGTGAGCAGTGAACACCAGTTTGATACCGTCGGCTCGCATCTCAAACCTGTTCTGGCCGGTGAAAGCCGCGTCGCCGGCACCTCATCCGACGCTAAAGCAAAACTCGAACTCCTCGCCGCGATTTTCGAAGACGGCAGCACCTTTGGCAGCGCTGACGGCGTGCAGAAAATTCTGCACCACCGCGCCGCCGTGCTGGCCGCGCTCAAATCGATGCTGCCCATTCTGCAAGCATCCGCTGACACCGACTTCACCACCGATGCGCTGCAAAAGCAGCTAGCCGACGCGCGCGACGCCCTTGCCGCGAAAATGTCCGAACCAATTCTGGCGGGAGCGGTAAAGGGAGAGTACATCGCGCTGTTCGGGAATATTAAAAGAGAAGCCAAGATGTATCCAGATCTGCAAGACCGTCTGCATTATCAGCAAGCCCTCATCAAAGCCACTCAGGAACACCAGGAAGCGCTTGAACAATCCAAACCGCCGCTGAACCCGTGACGAGGGAACGCGAGGATAGGCCGCTCACGCTTCGCGCTCTTATTCGGCGATTTTCATCGCCGAGGACGCCCGCAGATTATGCGGCTGCTTTGGCGACCTCCGGGCGCTTATTTTGCAGGTGACGAACCATTTCAGCATCGAATTGCGCTTGGAAGCCGGGGTTTTCGATGGTGGCATTCGCGTTGGCGATCACGTTCTTGGTAATTTGGCTGCCTAATTCGCAGCGTTTGAGGCGAATATCCCATTCATGGTGCTCTTTTTTCCTTTCATTGCGCTCGTTTTGGAGGCGGAGTTCCTCGTTTTTGCGTTCCTGCGCTTCGAAGCCATTTTCGGTTTTGCGTCTTTCGGATCTGAGCTTTAGGAGGTCGTTGAGGCATTTGTGAAAGGCGCGGGTGTGGGTGGTTTGGTAACGGAGGTAGAGGGAGAACATAGCGGCGTCGGTGATTTGGCCGGTTTGCGGATCGAGGCAGGTGTTCTGGAGGGTTTGGGCACGGTTGGCGAGCCAATGGGATTCGGCCATGCTGTTGATTAATATGGATTCGGTCTCGGTTGATGGTTGATGCTCGGCGGCCAAAGAGGCTTTTAACGCTTCAAAGCCATTGGGATCTTCCGACGAAAGCAGGACGAAGGAACCGTTGTGGCGGGCAAGACCGTGAGTGGTGCGGTTTTGGGAAGAGATGGCGCGGCCGGCGTCGGATTTCGGGCCGGTGGAAAGCTGCGCATTGGCGCGGTTGGCGGTGAGTTGAGCGTCGGAAACGGGGAAGCCGGCTTTGCGGGCGAGCTTCAGTTCTTTGTGTGCGGCGGCACGGCGTTCTTTACGATTCATGTTTGGAAAATCCTTTTGAGAGAAATGGAAAGGCCGACGGGGTGAAAGACAGGTGGAACTGCCTGTCCCACCTAGCAGATCAATAGTTTGCGATTGGCAGGCGGCCACCTGAAAGGTGGCCGGCAGGCAAGAATGCCCGCCCTACACGCGTTTGTTTTTGTCTTTTTCGAGTTCTTCCAATTGGGCCCAGAAGTCGGGGTGGAGGCCGTTTTTGCATTCGAGGACGGTGCGGTAGCCGGTGGGACTGGTGGGGTCTTCGGCGGTGATGATGAAATCGGGATACTCTTCGATGGGTTTGGGGAAGATATCGCGCGAGGGGTCGGTGGGCGGTTTTGGAGGTGGGGCGGGATCGGCCGCCTTTTCGGGTGGGGGCGCGGGCTTGGCGTTGGCGTAGTGGGATTTGTGGAGCTGTTCGAGCTGGCGGAATTCGCGCTGGAAGCAGCGTTCGGCAGCGGTTTTGTAGCGCAGCAGGCGGTCGTGCATGGCGAGGTGCTCGGGCTTCCAGTTGAAGGCGGAGCCGCCGATGCTGTGGATGAAGAAATTAAATTCAGTTTGCGTGCGAATGCGGTGCCATTCGGCTTGCGCGGTTTTGAGGACAAACAGATAT
>Ga0302319_10002184_pt1 | contig 42707 bp, 45 predicted proteins | sample Bog_T0_2_FD_203319 | JGI IMG/M metagenome (GOLD analysis project Ga0302319, IMG submission 203319) | Peat permafrost microbial communities from Stordalen Mire near Abisko, Sweden - Bog_T0_2 | ecosystem: Environmental > Terrestrial > Soil > Wetlands > Peat | place: Sweden: Abisko, Stordalen Mire...
GTGAGGTTCGTGGACATGAATTGTTCCTTTGGGTATAGGCTTTACTGAAGCGTGTTAAACTATTCGTCTGGGATGAATTGCGTCAATACTTATCAGCGGGCTAATCATGCCTGACCCAGCAGCGGTAAAATCCATGTTCGGGCGGATAGCCTCCCGGTACGATCTCGCGAACCGGGTCCTGAGTGGCGGAATCGACATTTATTGGCGAATTCGGCTTGTCGGCGCCGTGCGGAGATCGAGCCCCGGCCCGGTGCTCGACCTGGCGACCGGCAGCGGCGACGTGGCCTTTGCGCTCGCACGGGCGCTGCCGCGCTCGGCGGTCATCCTCGGGATGGATTTTTGCGCGCCCATGCTCGAGGAGGCCGAGGAAAAGAAGGCCGCGCACCCTGAAGCGTTTGCGAACGTGGAGTTCCGCCAGGGGGACGGGCTTTCGCTTCCCCTTGCAGCGGAGAGCCAGGACGCCGTCACAATCGCCTTTGGACTGCGCAACATGGCCGACCGCGCCCGCTGCCTCTCGGAGATGCGCCGGGTGCTTAGGCCCCGGGGCCGGCTCCACATCCTTGAATTCTCCCAGCCCTGGGCGTGGGTGGCCCCGTTTTACTCCTTCCACCTGCGGCACATCGTCCCGCGAGTCGCGGGCCTCCTCACGGGAGACACGGGCGCCTACCAGTACCTGGGCGACTCGATCGGCGAATTCCCCGGGGCCGCCGCACTCTCCTCGGAGATCCTAGCAGCGGGGTTTTCCGAGGTGAGCGCCTCCCGGATGACAATGGGCATCGTGGCTCTCCACGTCGCCCGGCGCTAAGGCCAATTCAGTTGAACGACTTGCCGCAGCCGCAGGTCGAGTGGGCGTTCGGATTCTTGATCTCGAAGCCCTTGCCGTGGAGCCCGTCGTCAAAGTCGACCGTCGTCCCGTCCAGGTGCTCCAGGCTCTTCGGATCCACCACGATGGGAACGCCTTCGCTCTCGAACGAAGCGTCGCCGGGCTTCACCTCGTCAAAGGACATCCCGTACTGCATCCCCGAGCAGCCGCCGGTCTCAATGAAGAGGCGAAGGTTACGCGTCGCGTCGCCCGCATCGGCGCGCATCGTGCGCACCTGGTTCGCGGCCCGTGGCGTGAGTTGGATCATGCGTGCACCGTAGGACCGCCGGGAGCCATGTCAAATGGGTCCGCCCTAGGGCAAATCCGGCGCCTGCAGCAGAAACCGGGCCGAAATAAAGGAAAGTTCACTTGCAAGCGGCCAACGCCGGCGTTTGCCTTGCCCTAGATTGGCCGCGATCACCCATATTCTTAACGAGATCAACTACGAGATGGTCCGCATGCTCGCGGAGGGCGGCATGGGTGTCGTCTTCGAGGCCCACCAGCTGGGCGCCGGTCAGTTCAGGAAGACGGTGGCGGTTAAGCTGATCAGGGAGGAGTACTCGGCGATCCCCGAGTTCCAGAAGAACTTCATCGGCGAGGCGCGCCTGGTGGCGGACCTGATCCACACGAACATCGTCCAGACCTACCACCTCGGGCATATCGGCGGCCAGTACTTCATGGTCATGGAGTACGTGGGCGGCCAGAACCTGGAGCAGTTCCTGGAGAAGCACCGCCAGACCGGCCGCAAGGTTCCCGTGGACCTGGCGGCCTTCATTGTCTCGCGGGTCGCCCGCGGCCTCACCTATGCCCACCAGAAGCGCGATCGCCAGGGCTACCACCTCAATATCGTCCACCGCGACATCGGCCCGAAGAACATCCTGATGGGCTATGAGGGGGACGTGAAGCTGACGGACTTCGGCATAGCGAAGGCGCTAAACCTCATGTACAACGAGGAGGGAAAGGTGATCGCCGGCAAGGACGAGTACCTCTCCCCCGAGCAGGCGAGCTACGCCGTGACGGACTCCCGCGCCGACCTCTTCCCCCTGGGGATCGTCCTCACGGAGATTCTGCTCGGGAAGAACATCTTCAGGGACCAGGACCGCAGCCAGTCGCGCCGCAACATCCTCACGATGCAGATCCCGCGCTTTGAGGCACTGCGGGCCGATATCGACCCCAAGCTGGAGACGATCATCCAGAAGGCGCTCCGCAGGGACCGCGACCTGCGGTACCAGTCGGCGGCCGAGCTGCTCCACGACCTGGAGGTCTACCTCTACAGCGACGGCTACGGGCCCACCAACGAGAAGCTCGGCCTCTACCTTCGCGACCTCTTCCACGTCCGGGACCCCCAACCCCCCGAAGCCCTCTCAGCACTACCCCGCCCGCCGGAACCATGAGGCAAGTGTCGCCTCCACGCCGATGAGCTCCGGTGGTTTCAGCCAAGACCTTCGCCAGCGCCAGTCGCAGTCCCTTGTACTGGCCCCGCAGCTGCGCCAGTCCCTGAAGATACTCCAGGTGGCGGCGCTCGACCTGCGCTCCGTGATCCAGGAGGAGCTCCAGTCGAACCCCGCGCTCGAGGAGCTCCCGATGGAAGGGATGAGCGCCGAAAAGCAGGAGCCCGACTCCGGCGAGTCCGACGCCAACGGCGACGACACCGCGGCGAGCGCCGAGGGCACCCCCGATCCGGCTGCGGAACCCAAGGGCGACGAGATGGATTTCTCGAAGGAGTTTGAGATCCTGGGCAAGATCGACGACGACTGGCGAGACTACATGGCGAACGCCGGGGGCACCTCGTCCTTCTCGGCGGAGGACGCCGAGCGCCGGCAGCATTTCTTCGACTCGGTCGCCACGGAGACCTCGCTCCAGGAGCACCTGATGCGCCAGGCCGAGATGACCGACCTGTCGGAAAAGGCCATGCTGGCGATGGTGCACCTGGTCGGGAGCCTCGATGACCGGGGGTTCCTGGCGGCCAAGGCGTCGGACGTCGCGCTCCAGACGGGGCTCCCGCTCGAGTCGGTGCAGGAGGCCGTGGCGGCGCTGAAGGCATTCGACCCGCCGGGGATCGGCGCCGAGAGCCTGGCCGAGTGCCTCATGGCGCAGCTGATCGCAAAGGGCCGCCGCGACTCCCTGGCCTCGCGGATCATCCGGGACTACTTCGATCTCCTGACGAGGCGCCGGATCCCCGAGATCTCGCGCAAGCTAGGCGCCGCCTCGGACGACGTCCAGGGCGCGATCGAGGAGATCGGCAAGCTCGACCCGGCCCCGGGCCGGCGGTTCGCGGACGACCAGAACCGGGTCGTGGTGCCCGATGTCATCGTCGAGCACGACGGTAACGAGTGGAAGATCCACCTCAACAACGACTACATCCCGCGGCTTAGGATCTCCAGCACCTACCGAGACATGATTGCGCGGGGCACCCTCTCCAAGGGCGAGCGCGACTACCTGAAGGACCGCATCCGCTCCGGCAAATTCCTGATCGACTCGATCGAGCAGCGCCAGCGCACGATCGAGCGCATCACCCGCGAGATCCTGAAGGCCCAGATGCCCTTCTTCGAGAACGGGGTCTCCCAGCTAAAGCCCCTCACGATGACCCAGATCGCCGACGTGGTCGGCGTCCACGAGACGACCGTGAGCCGCGCGATCGCCAACAAGTACATCCGCACCCCGCACGGGATTTTCGAGTTCAAGTACTTCTTCACGCCGGGCTACCAGAACGACAGCGGCGCCTCGGTCTCGAACACGAGTGTCAAGGAGATGATCGCCGACCTGGTGGCAGGCGAGGACAAGGCCGGCCCCTTCAGCGACCAGGAGCTCGTGAGCAAGCTCCAGGAAAAGGGCATCAATATCGCCCGGCGGACGGTCGCCAAGTACCGCGAGGAGCTCGGCATCCTGCCGAGCAACCTGAGGCGCGACTACAAATAGCCGCCCTTCCGGCGCGCTCAGAGCTGGGCCGCCGGATCCACGCGGATCTGGCTCCCCGTGAAACGTTCGCAGTCGGCGCGGTCGCTCCACGCCGCGAATGCGATCATGCCCGCGTTGTCGCCGGTGTGCTCCGGTTTTGCGGCGAGAAAGCGCGCCCCGGCCTCCCCGGCCGCGGCGCCGATCGAGGCCCTGAGGACGCGGTTGTTGGCGACGCCCCCCGAAAGCCCGACGCTCCGGTAATCTGCACGAGTGAGCGCCTCGGCCGTTTTCGCGGAAAGCGCGTCCACCACGGCCTCCTGGTAGCTCGCGCAGAGGTCGGCAAGGGATCCACCGACCTCGGCCTCCGACATGGCCTGCACGCGGTAGCGAAGGCTCGTCTTAAGCCCGGAGAAGCTAAAGTCCAGGTCCCCCCGCTTGCCGATCCCCCTCGGGAAGTCGAAGGCGTCGCTCCTCCCCCCCAAAGCCAATCGCTCGACCGCCGGGCCGCCCGGGTAGCCGATTCCTAGGAGCTTCGCGCCCTTGTCGAGTGCCTCGCCGGCCGCGTCGTCCCGGGTGGCCGAGATCCTCCGGATCCGGCGGTCGCGGCCCATGGAGAAGAGGATCGTGTTGCCGCCCGAGACGAGGAGCCCCAGGTGCGGGAGCAGCTTCTCAAGGGCGGCGCCAAAGCCTGCCGGGTTCTCCGCATGGAGGGCGATGAAGGGCGACCAGGCGTGAGCCCTCAGGTGGTTAACGCCCACAAGCGGAAGCCTCCTGGCGTGTGCCACGGCCTTGGCTGCGGCGCCCCCCACGGCCAGGCACGCCGCGAGGCCGGGCCCCCGCGTCACAGCGACCTCCGTCACCCTGCCCCAGGCTTGCGACTCCATCGCCTTCCCGAGGAGGGGCCCAAAGTTCCTCAGGTGTTCGCGCGTCGCGATGTCGGGAACGACCCCGCCGTGCTCGGCGTGGAGCGCAATCTGCGAGTGGATCCATTCGCCCACGATCCCGGACTCCGGGTCGAAGATCGCGACCGCCGTCTCGTCGCAGGAACTCTCGAAGGCGAGGATCACCGGCTGAGAGAGCGCGCGACCCTCAGCACGTCGAGCGCGGCCTCGAGCTGGCGGTCCTCCACGGGACTAAACTCGAAGCGGTCGCGGAACTCCACGGGGTCGGTGATGTCGGGCCGCGACACCTGCCGCTCGAGCTTCTCGTCCTCGTCGGGTGTCATCACGACCTCCACCTGGGGGGTGATCCCGTGCGCGTTGATGAGGGCGCCGCTCGGCGTGAAATAGTGCGCGGTGGTGAGCCGCAGGCCCTCGCCGTTACGGAGCTTGAAGATCGTCTGGACCGAGCCCTTTCCGTACGAGCGCTCGCCCACGATGACGGCGCTCCCGGAGTCCTTGAGCGCCCCCGCCACGATCTCCGCGGCGCTCGCGGTCTCGCCGTTGATGAGGACGGCGACCGGGAGCTTGAGGGGCTCGCCGTCGGTCTCCGAGTAGTAGTTCTCGCGGTCCGCGGGTTTCCTCCCCTGCGTGTAGACGATCAGCTTTCCCTTCCGGAAAAAGGGCTCCGCAACGTCGACCGCCGCGTCGAGGAGGCCGCCCGGGTTGTTGCGCAGGTCGATGACCAGGCTGTCGATCCCCTTGGCGAGGAGGCCGTTCAAGGCATCGTCAAACTGCTCCCCCGTGTGGTCGGAAAAATCGCGGATCTGGAGGTAGCCGGTCGTGCCGTCCATGATCCTGGCCCCGCGAACGCTCACGATCTTCACCACCTCGCGGACGACATCCAGCTCCAGGCGTTTTCCCGGGATGGGCCGGAAGATCCCCACCTTCACGTGCGTGTGGGGCTTGCCGCGGAGCTTGTCGACCACCTTGTCCATGGGGACGCCGCGGTCCACCGCTTTGCCGTCGACGCTCACGATCTGGTCGCCCTCGAGGATCCCGGCCTTGGCGCCGGGGCCCCCGGGTATCGGGGAGGTGACCGTCAGGAAGCCCTTGTCCGTCTCGATCTCGACCCCGATGCCGCCGTACTCGCCGTCCAGGTCCTCCTCGAGTTCCTCGTTGTCCTTCACCTCCAGGTACTCGGAGTGCGGGTCGAGGGTCTCCACCATCCCATGGATCGCGAGCTTTGACAGGGGCTCGTAGCCGGATGCGGCCGGATCCACGTAGTTCTCGTTCACGGTCTTCAGCACGTCGCGGACGTAGGAGGACGCTTTGTCCAGGTCCCGGTTCGGCAGGAGCGACCAGGAGCCGTGGACGCGCATCACCCCCAGGCACGCGGCGAACCCCAGGATCGCGGTGCCGGCAAGGAGCAGAATCCGTTTGAACATCCGTGGCAGTGTGGTCATCGCGTTGCCTTTGTAAATGCAGCCTTCGAGCGCACCTTCCCCGGACTCAGCCGTGATGGACGCCCTCCGCGCAAAGGCGGCGGGGCGCCCCGCGATCGATTTTGCGGAATTCATGGCGTTCGCCCTCTACGATCCCAAGGCCGGCTACTACCGCAGGGACCGGAGGCGCATCGGCTACGGCCCCGGTACGGACTTCCTGACGGCGAGCTCCTCGGCGCCTCTCTTTGGAAAACTGATCGTGGCGGCGTGCGAAGAGCTCCTTGCCCCGGCGGCGCTGCGTGAGTTTGAGTTTGTGGAAGTGGGCGCCGAGCGAGGAGCCGGGATCCTTAACGGTCTCTCGCACCCTTTCCGCTCCGCGCGACTCGTGGGGGTTGCAGACGCCCTTAACCTCGCCGGCCCCTCGGTTGTCTTTTCTAACGAGCTCTTTGACGCGCAGCCATTCCGCAGGTTTCGGTATCGCTTGGGCGCCTGGCGCGAGTTGGGCGTCTCCCTGCAAGGCCCTGGGCTTTCTGAGGTCGAGCTCCCGACGGGCCCGCTGCCCCGGGAACTGCCCGCTTCGGCGCCCGAGGGCTATGGGATCGATGCCCCACTCGCGGCAGTGTCCCTGGCCCGGACGCTCGCCGACCTGCCCTGGACGGGGCTCTTCCTCGCCTTTGACTACGGCAAGTCCTGGGAGGAATTGCTTTACTCCACTCCCGAGGGGACGGCCCGGACGTACCGGAACCATGCCCAGGCCAATAATCTCCTCGCCTTCCCGGGGGAGCAGGACCTGACCTGCCACATCTGCTGGGACTGGATAAGGGATGCCCTTATTGAAAAGGGCTTTGCCAGTCCGACGGTCGAGTCCCAGGAGGCGTTCTTCGTGCACCATGCCGGCGGCTATATCGCGGACCTGACGGCTCGAGAGGCCGGCCGGCTTAGCCGCGAGAAGCAATCCCTCCAGCAGCTGATCCATCCCGCACACATGGGCCAGAAGTTCCAGGCCCTCTGGGCCCTGCGAAAGCAGGCATAGCGGCAAATCCCCTTCAGAATCCCCTTGCCTAGCGCCCGAGCGGCCCGCTAACGTCTTCCTTTTAACTCATTACACCATGGCCAAAGTCTGCGTAATCACAGGTCGTCGTCCCGTCAAAGGGAGCATCATCAATCGTAAAGGCCAGACCAAGAAGAGTGGCGGCATCGGAACGCACGTGACCAGCATCACGAAGCGCAAGTTCCGCCCGAACCTCCAGAAGGTCCGCATCCGCATGGCCAATGGCGGCACGAAGCGCGTCTGGGTCTCCGTGAAGGCCCTCAAGGCGGGCCTCGTCCAGAAGGCCTAAGTTTTTAAGCTGCGGGTAGTTGGGACTCGGAATTCTCCGGAAACCTCCCGGCTACGTCGTATTCCTGAGGAAGGCCTGGACCTCGTTGTGGTCTCCGCACACGTGGAACACGAGCGCATCGCCCTCCCGTTGAAATACGAGCCTCAGGTCCACGCCGCAGCGGCACTCCATGAATGGCCGGATGCGGCGCAAGCCCACCCCGGAATGCAGGTGAGGTTGGCCGTAGGCGGCCCCTGCCCGCCTCATCGCCTCGAAGACCTCCCCGCGCCTAGCCTCCGGCACGCTCCTTAGGAACCGAGGGGTCGCAACAAGCCTCACGGGGCGAGGTCACTCGCCTGTGTAATTACACGGAGCTTCCCTGATTTCCGCGCTCGGGCCGTTTCCCGGCGCATTGCGGCTCCGGCCTTCGCCCGTTCGGCAGCAGTAATGCCGTATTCTGAGCCGAAATAGCTTTGGTCCGCCTCGCTTACAGCAAACGGCAGTCCGCGCCGATTGACGAGCTGCGTGAGGGCCATGGAAACATAGGAACCGGCGTCGAGGCCCAGGTCCTTGAGGACCTTGTCGCTCTTTTTCTTCAGATCGCTATCGATCCGCACGCGCGTTTGCACCGTGGCCATGACTCAAACGTGCTCATTCTGCCTCACCCTGTCAAGCGGCCCATGGCGCTGCGCCCTGGCGGGCAACATCTCGGCCTATTTGGGCGCGCTGATGGGGTGCACATCCCCCGCCCACATCTTGTAGGCGATAGGGTCCGAGGGCCGCGGGATCCGGCTCATGTCGAACCCGTGTTCGGCGACGTAGTCATAGCCGAAGTGGTACGTGGCCCAGAGGAGCGGGTACGAGAAGACGCCCTTTCCCGTGAGGCTTCGCTTCATGACCGCGAGGCCGTCCATCCCGACCAGAAGGTTCGTCTGCCAGTTCCAGACCCCGGGCTCGTACGGCAGGCTTGAGACGGCCCTCCAGGCGCGGGGCTTGACCTGCAGGAGCCCCCGGTTCTCGCCGTGGTGGGCCCGCGGATCAAAATGCGATTCCACCCGCACGAGCGCGTACACAAACAGCGGGTCCAGGTCCCGGGCCGCTGCAAGCGGCTGGATGGCCGCCCAGATCTGGCGCCTGGCGGCGGGCGTGTCCGTCGAGACCGAGGGCGCCTCGCCTTCGTGGGGCGAGCATCCCCCAAGGAGGACCGCCACCGACAGGAGCCCGAGGCCTAGAGGGCCCGGAAGACGATGGAGGCGTTCTGGCCCCCGAAGCCCAGGTTGTTGCTGAGCACCGTGCGCACCTTGGCTGCCCGGGCCGCATTGGGGACATAGTCCAGGTCGCAGTCCGGGTCGGGCTCCTCCAGGTTCATCGTGGGAGGGATGATCCCCTGCTCTATCGCCTTTACGCATATCACAGATTCTATGCCGCCTGCCGCCCCGAGCAAATGCCCTGTCATCGACTTAGTCGAGCTGATCGCGACCCTGTGGGCCCCCTCCCCGAAGACCTTCTTGATGGCCAGGGTCTCAAACTTGTCGTTGTAGGGGGTGGAGGTCCCGTGCGCGTTGATGTAGTCGACGCTCTCGGGCGCAGCGCTCGCGCTCGCGAGGGCGCGCTTCATGGCCATCGAGAGCCCCTTGCCCTCGGGGTCGGGCTGCGTGATGTGGTAGGCGTCGCAGGTGGCCGCGTAGCCCGCCAGCTCGCAGTAGATCCTGGCGCCGCGCGCCTTGGCGTGCTCGAGGGACTCGAGCACCAGGATCCCCGCGCCCTCGCCCATGATGAAGCCGTCGCGGTTCTTGTCGAAGGGCCGGCTCGCGGAGCTTGGCGCGTCGTTGCGGGTGCTCATTGCCTTCATCGAGCAGAACGAGGCGTAGGCAAAGGGCGTGATCGCGGCCTCGCTTCCGCCGGCCACCATGACGTCCGCGTCCCCGCGGCGTATCGCGTGGGCGGCCTCCCCGAGCGAATGGGTCCCCGTGGCGCATGCCGAGACTATCCCAAAATTCGGGCCGCGGGCGCCGTACTCGATCGCCACGAGGCCGGAGCACATGTTGCCGATCAGGGACGGGATCGTGAAGGGGGAAACCTTCCGCGGGCCCCGCTCAAAGAGCACCTTGAGCTGGTTCTCGTAGGTCCACATTCCCCCGATCCCCGAGCCGATGATGACGCCCACCCGGTCGCCGTCCTCCTTCGCCATGTCGATGCCGGAGTCGGCGACGGCCTGCTTCGCGGCCACAAATCCGAAGTGCGTGTAGCGGTCGTTGCGGCGCGCCTCCTTCGGGTCCATGAGGAGGTTGACGTCCCAGTTGCGCACCTCCGCGCCGATCTGGCACGCGAAGGCCGAGGGGTCGAAGAGGGTGACGCGGTCGACGCCGATCTTCCCGGCTATGAGGCCCGCCCAGAACGAGGCCACATCGTGCCCGATCGATGCGACGGCCCCGAGGCCTGTGACCACGACACGCCTGTCGGACTGGGGCGAATTCATGGGCTCGGGTAGCTCCCCAGGTGCCGTTTCCAGCTGGGGGAATGGCAGGGGCCGTTCGATTCCGTCAGCGACGGATCAGCTCTGCCCGGCTTTGCTCTTAATGTAATCGGTGACCTGGCCGACCGTCTGGAGCTTCTCGGCGTCGGACTCGGGGATCTCGCCCTTGATCTCGTCCTTGAACTCCTCCTCGAACGCCATGATCAATTCGACGGTGTCGAGCGAATCGGCACCCAAATCATCAAGAAAGGAGGCGGTCGGTGTGATCTGCTCCTCGTTGACGTTGAGCTGATTCACAATGATCTCCTTAACACGCTGGTCTATGGTTTTTTGGTCAGCCATTGGGTGATAGTCCGAGTAAACTGACGCTTCACATTGCCATGCCGCCGTCAACGGTAAAAACTTGCCCGGTAACATATCCGGACTCCTCCGAGCAGAGATAAGCGCACATATTGGCTATATCGGCCGCGTCCCCGAACCGCTTAAGCGGAACGACCTCCAAAATCTTGGCCGCCAGCTCGGGTTTGTTGACGAATTCCGTGGTCATGTCGGTCTTTATGAAGCCCGGTGCGACGGCGTTGACGGTGACGCTGCGGCCCGCAAACTCGCGCGCCAGGGACTTGGTGAGGCCGATCATCCCGGCCTTCGCGGCCGAGTAGTTCGCCTGCCCGGCGTTGCCCATGATGCCGCTCACCGAGGTGATATTGACGATCCTGCCCCAGCGGGCCCGGGTCATGGGGCGAGCCAGGTGCTTCGTCCAGTGGAAGCAGCTCGTCAGGTTGGTCGTGATGACGTCGTTCCAGTCGGCGTCGCTCATCCTGAAAAGGAGGCCGTCCCGGGTGATTCCGGCGTTGTTGACCAGGATGTCGATCACCGGGATCTCCGCCAGGAGCGCCTCGGCGGCCTTGGCGATCGCGGCGCCGTCCGAGACGTCGACCGCCAGGGCGCGGGCCTTGCCGCCCGCCTGGGTGATCGCCGCGGCGGCCGCCCCGCAGGAGTCCGCCGATTTTGAGACGCAGATCACGGTCACCCCGTTTTTTGCGAGCGTTTCTGCAATTGCTTTGCCAATACCACGACCCGCGCCGGTGACGAGGGCCGTCCTGTTGTTGAATGTGAGCATGGGGGTTTAGTAAACGTCGCGCTGGTAGCGCTTCTCCTTCTTCATAAGCTTAACGTAGTCAGCGGCCTCCGCGGGGGTCATTCCACCCTGGCCGGCGATGACATCGTGGAGGGCCGAATCGACATCCTTTGCCATACGCCTCGCGTCACCGCAAACATAGAAATAGGCCCCCGAACGGATCCAGGACCAGAGCTCCCCTGCACGCTCGCGCATCCGGTCCTGCACGTAGACCTTGGCCGCCTGGTCCCTGGAGAAGGCCGTGTCGAAGCGCGTGAGGACGCCCGCCTCCTGCCACGCCTCAAATTCCTCACGGTAGACAAAATCATCGGCCCTCCTCTGGTCCCCAAAGAAGACCCAGTTGCGGCCCCGGGCCCCCGCGGCGGCCCGCTCCTGCATGAAGCCGCGAAACGGCGCAATCCCGGTGCCCGGTCCCACCATCACCATGTCCCGGGAGCCGTCCTCCGGGGGACCGAAATGGGACGGCGAGACGAAGACGGGCAGGACCGGGGCGTTAAGCGGGACCCGGTCGGCGAGGTAGGTCGAGCAGACCCCCACCCGGCCGCGGCCGTTCGTCGTGTAGCGGACAATAGCCACCATGAGGTGGACATCCACGGGATGGGCCCTCGGGGAGGAGGCAACCGAGTAGAGCCTCGGCTGGAGCCGGTGCATGTGGTCCACGAGTTCCTGGGGCGAGAGCCGCGCCGAGGGGAATTCCTCGAGGAGGTCGATGAATTCGCGCTCCTCGAGCCACTTGGGGAGGCTGCCGAGGGACTCGGGCTCCAGGAGCGACCGGAGCAGGGCCCGCTCCCGGGGATCTCCCGCCCGGACTGCGAGCGACTCAAGGAACCGCCTGCCCGGGTCGGCCAGCGCGAGCCGTGAGGTCAGGGCCTCCCTCAGGGAGACGGCCCCGGGGACCTTTGGAAGGTTGACCGGCTCAAGGCCGCTCGCGCCCAGCGCCCCGAGGAGCGCCTCCACCTCGGACGGTCGGTTCGAGGGGAAGATGCCCAGGGAATCCCCGGCCGTGTAGGTGAGCCCGCTACCCGCGATCGACACCACGAAATGCCGGGTCTCTTTCGTCGATCCCGGGCCGTTCAGGAGCCGATTTTCGGTGACACGGGCCTGAAACGGATGGTCCTTGGTGAAAGCCGCGGTGTCTACGGGATCAGGCATGAAAAGGCGGCCCGATAGAGGGGTCCGCGGGAGTCGCTTGCAAGCCGGTTCAATCGCTGCACCTTTTCGGCCATGAAGGCAAAGGGCCCTCTTCTCACCGGCTTCCACCACCTGACCGCGGTCACCGCGAAGGCCGCACAAAACTACGCCTTCTACACGAAGGTTCTCGGGCTTAGGCTCGTCAAGAAGACCGTGAACCAGGACGACGTCTCGGCCTACCACCTCTTCTATGCCGATGGGAAGGCCAGCCCCGGGACCGACATCACCTTCTTCGACTGGCCCGCCGCGCCGGAGAGGCGCGGGACCCGGAGCGTGGTGCAGACGGGCTTCAGGGTCGCGGGCGGGAGCCTCGCCTGGTGGAGGAGCCGCTTCAAGGAGCTCGGCGTCACCCAAGGGGAGATCCTCGAGCGCGACGGGCGTGAGACGCTCGAATTCGAGGACCCCGAGGGCCAGCGCCTGGCGCTCGTCGCCGAGCGGGACGGGGATCCCGTGCATCCCTGGGAGCTCGGCCCGGTCCCGGCGAAGCACCAGATCCGGGGCCTTGGGCCGATCCGGATGAGCGTCCCCGACCTGACCCTCACCGACCGGGTCCTGACGGAGGTGCTCTCAATGACGCACGCGCGCACCTACGAATTCTCCAAGGGCAACGTGCCGATTGTCCACGTCTACACGATGAAGGGCGACGGCCCGGCCGCTGAGCTCCACGTGGTCGTGGAGCCGGACCTCCTGCCGGCGCGCCAGGGGGCGGGAGGCGTCCACCACGTGGCCTTCAGGACCCCGAACGACAAGGAATACGACGCCTGGGCCAGGAGGCTCCTTGAGATGGGCATGCCCACCAGCGGGCCCGTCGACCGGTACTACTTCCGGAGCCTGTATTTCCGCGAGCCGGGCGGCGTCCTCTTTGAGATCGCGACCGACGGGCCCGGGTTCGCGACCGACGAGAAGCTTGAGGACTTGGGCAAGCGCCTCGCGCTCCCGCCCTTCCTTGAGCCGCGCCGCAAGGAAATCGAGGACGGCCTGGAGCCCCTGGAGTTCTGAGGCGCCTGGCAGATTTCATTGGGGCGGCCACGCCGCGCAATGGGTTCGTATTGACAAACATCCTTCGTGAGACTTATTCGTGAGACATGAAGACGGCCACCGTGCGCCAGATCCGCAATGCCTTTCCGTCCGTCCTAAAAATCATTCGCGGCGGTGAATCGGTCTCCATCACCTCGCGCCGAAAGATAGTCGCCACGTTAACGCCTCCGGCAGTAAGGAAAGCTAGACGACGCACCCATCCCTGGGGGGATCTCAACGCGCGTCTCTCGGAGCTGCAACAGCAGCCAATGATGCCGATAACGGGTGCCGAGATGATCGCCGACGATCGCAGCCGTTACTGATCCGCAAGCCCGTGGTTTATGCGGACACGTCCTTTTTGTTCTCGTTGGTGTTGCACGACGCCAACACGGCTCGCGCTGTCGGCTACCTAAAGCTCCACGCGACAACACTGGTCTTCACGCCCTTGCAGCGATTTGAGCTGCGAAATGCCATTCGTCTCGCCGTGTGGCGTGGCAATTGTGACTCCGCGGCGGCCCGTCGTGCGCTAGGCAGGGTGGCAACCGATCTTGCCTCCGGGGATCTCGCCGAGACGACGCTTGCCTGGACGGAGGTCCTAGCCAAGGCCGATGAACTGAGCGAGGACCATACGTCGTCCTTGGGTGTCCGGTCCCTGGACCTGCTTCATGTCGCCGCCGCTGTCACCCTTGGCGCGAAAACGTTCATAACATGCGACGAACGCCAGCTGATGCCGGCGCGTGCTGCGGGCCTTAGGAGCGTCAGGATCTAGATGCTGGCCGGCGACGGCGCTCATCGAGGCGATCCGGGCGCCACGTCTATTGCCAGGAGCCTGTAGGACACCCTCGTGTTGGCGCCCCCGTGGATCTGGAGGGCAAACCTGCCGTGCAGCGCGACCGTGGGGTCCTTTTCCATGTAGTCGACCGTCTTCACGCCGTTGAGCCAGATCTGGACGTGCGGGCCCTGGGCGCGTATCCGGTAGTCGTTCCACTCTCCCGGCCTGAGGACCGACTTCCTCACATCGGCGGGGGCAACCTCAAGGTTGTAAGCCCGCCGGCTCTCGTCGTAGAGGTTTCCGTCGGTATCCGCGCCCAGGTCCGCCTGGTAGCCCGAGACCTCGAAGCCTCCCGGAACGCGCTCCGACCAGAACTGGACCCCGCCGTTAACGAAGCCGCCGAAGCCCTCGACCTTGTACTGCAGGCGCAGGTCAAAGTCCCCGAATTCCTCCTCGGTCGCCAGGAACTCGTTGTGCGGCTGCCTCCGGTCGAGCGCACCGGCAACGATCGCGCCGTCCTCGATCCTCCAGTTGGCGGTGTTTCCCTCCCACCCCTTGAGCGTCTTCCCGTCAAAGAGCGCCCGCTCTGCGCCCTCCTTGTTCGACACCGTCCCGAAGGGCACCGTGGTCGGCCCCTTCTCCTGCACCTCCATCCGGGTCAGCTCGGGATCGATGATGTCGACCGCCCAGATGTGCTCGCCGTTCACGGTTGGCCGGTGCCTCGGCAGCGTGGCTATCCCCCCGAAGCGCAGCGCCCGGTACGCCACGTCGATGTCGTCCACCTCGAAGTTCACGTGGTCGAAGGCCCCGGCGGCCCACTTGTTGAGCGGCGGGTCGAAGAAGATGAGCTCGATCAGCTCCTTCCCCGGTCCGGGCACCCGAAACTTCACAAGGCCAAGCCTCCCGTCGGGCCCGGCAATGTGGACCACCTCGGGAAGGCCGAGCGTGTCGCGGTAGAACGCCCGCTCGCTTTCCGCCTGGGCCCGGGAAACGGCAAAGCCCACGTGCTGCAGGTGCTGGCTGAAGGCAGCGGCCGATGCGGGGAAGGCCACGCCCCGGAGCTCGGCGACCTCGAGCAGGTTCCCCGCGGGATCCTTGAACTGGAGGGTCCCGGCATCGGGACCCTGGGCAATCTTCACGGCCTCAACGCCGCGCTCATGCAGGGCCCGGTCCACGTCCGCGAGCACGGGCGCCTCAAGCGTCACGTGGAGCATGCGCCGCGGCCAGCCCGGGTCCGGCGCCTGCCTGAACTCGATCCACTGCGTTCCGCCGACGGCGAACATGATCGTGCCGGCCGCGGCGGGCACCTCGGCAAACCCGCCGCCCCGCCCATAGAAGCTCCTGACGGACGCCGCGTCGGCCGTGAGAAAGGTTGCACCCGCCAGCCCCGTGACCGGCAGCGGAGGGGGCAAGGGGGCGCCCCTCATCGGGGCCCCCAGCGCAAGGAGGAGCGCGGCGCAAGGCGCCCCAAATCGGCGACCGAGAAGCGACAGGGGGCAACCAAACCGGGTGTGAGGGGTCATGCGCAGTGGGAAGGGGCCCACACCCCTAACCGAGGCACGTCCGATTCACAAGTGGAACAACCCCGGGGCCCGCGGCGCGAGGGCCTTTCCATTTGCCAACCCCCCGGGTCGGGACAACGCTCACCCTTTAACGTGAATGAATCCCCCGAAGAACCCGGCGCACCCGGGGGCATCCTGCGCCTGCAGAAGTTCATAGCCGACGCCGGCATCTGCTCCCGGCGGAACGCCGAGGCGCTGATCTCCCAGGGCGAGGTGTGGGTGAACGGAAGGCAGGCCGTCCACGGCCAGAAGGTGACCCCGGGCGTCGACAAGGTGACCGTGAGCGGGAAGATCGTCCGCACCCTCCCCCAGCCCCGGATCACGCTCGCCGTCAACAAGCCCCGGGGGCTCATCTGCTCAAACGACGACCCGCACAACCCGGACACGATCTTCACGCTCCTTCCGCGGGAGTACAACCGCTTCAGGTTCTTCTGCGCGGGGCGCCTCGACAAGGACAGCGAGGGCCTGGTGATCCTGACGACCGACGGGGACTTGGCGCACCGGCTGATGCACCCGTCGAGCGAGGTCATCAAGCGCTACCACGTGAGCCTGAAGCAGCCGTTTCCCGCGTCGCGCCTGCCGCGGCTCGTCAAGGGCCTCACCTTCGAGGGCGAGCGCCTGAAGGTCGAGCGCGCCGCCCTCATCAGCCCCAGGGCCGACGGCACCGCGTTCGACCTGGACGTCCACATGCACCACGGCAAGAAGCGCGAGATCCGGCTCCTCTTCTCGGCCCTGGGCTACATCGTCCTGCGCCTGAGGAGGTACCAGATCGGCGCCGTCCGCCTGAAGGGAATCCCGTTGCGCGGCGCAAAACAACTTGCTTCAAAGGAGATCGAACAACTTTTCCGGTCGCCCTCGACTCCGCACGCCGCGCTCCAGGCGACCGCATCCGAGAAAACCCAACTTCATGAAGATTAAATCCATCGCCTACTTGGCCTGCCTTGGCTGGTGCGCTTCCCTGGTCGGGGCGACGCTCAGCGCCCCCACCGCCGTCCAGGTGCAGCCGGACCCGGCCTCCGCCGTGATCGTGGTCCTTAAGGCCGGCACCGAGCAGCCCGTCGCGAGCGACAAGGTGGGCCCCCCGCCCGCAGGATGGACCGCCGTCGATGTCCCCGGCCCCTTCGTCGCCTTCGTGAAGAACAAGGACCTCTCGAAGGCCCTGGACGTGATCCCGGGCGCGAACGTCTACCTTACGCCAAGGGACGGTACCCCCGTTCTCACGACCTTTGCGGCCGGCGACAAGGCCGAGATCACCGGCCTCCACGGCGGCTGGACCCAGATCCGCCTGGAGAAGACCCTCGTGGGCTACATCCAGATGTCCCCTGCTGCGCCCGCGGCACCGATCGCGGAGGCCCCCGCGGCCCCCGCGGCAACCCCGGCACCGGCGGCTCCCGCCGCGGCCGCGGCACCCGCAGAGGCCTACATCCCCTCGCGACTCTACGAGGGCACGCTCGCCTCGACCAAGTCGCTCCTTGGTGGCAAGAAGCCCTATGCCTGGCAGCTGTCCGATGCGGACGGCAACCTGATCGCCTACGTGGACCTCTCCCACCTCCTCCTGACCGACCAGATCGAGAACTACTCGGGCCACCCGGTCGTGGTCCTCGGCTCCCTGAAACCGATCGAAGGCAGCAAGGACCTGGTCGTGGACGCAGAGGGCCTGCGCCTAAAGTAGATGGAGGCGATCGATGGCAACAGGATCGCGGCCGAGATCATCGCCGAGCTGAAGGCCGAGGTCTCGGCGATCGTCGGCCGAAAGCCCTGCATCGCGCTCGTGCGTGTGGGAGACGACCCCGCCTCGGTCTCGTATGTGAAGAAGAAGGGCCAGACGGCCGCGGAGATAGGGATAGAGAGCCGCGTCCTCCTTCCCCCGGTCTCGATCCGCCAGGAGGAGCTCGAGACCCTGGTCGACGCCCTGAATACCGACCCGGCGATCGACGGCATCCTGGTCCAGTCGCCGCTCCCGAAGGGGCTCGACGAGCACGCGATCTTCCGCCGGATCGCCCCGGAGAAGGACGTCGACGGCTTTAACCCGCTTAACCTGGGAAAGCTCGCCCAGGAGGACGAGTCGGGCTTCTCCGCGTGCACGCCGGCCGGGATCATGGAGCTCCTCGCGAGGAGCAAGGTGGACCTGGGCGGGAAGCACGTGGTGGTCCTCGGACGCTCGCTCATCGTCGGAAAGCCCGCAGCGCTCCTCGCCCTCCAGAAGAAGGCGGGCGCCAACGCGACCGTCACCATCTGCCACTCCAGGACCGCGGACCTGCCCTCGATCACGAGGCAGGCCGACGTCCTCATCGCCGCGATAGGCCGGCCCGAATTCGTGAAGGCGTCCATGGTGAAGCCCGGGGTGGTCGTGATTGACGTCGGCATCAACCGGGTCCCCGACGCGTCCAAGAAGTCGGGATACCGCCTGGTGGGCGACGTGGACTTCGCCGGCGTCTCCCCCCTGGCCTCCAAGATCACGCCCGTCCCGGGCGGCGTGGGCCCCATGACGGTCGCCATGCTCATGCGCAACACCCTCAAGGCCCACCGCCTGCGCGCGGCTCTATAACAATTATATAGCGTCCGTGGGCTTGCGCCCCGGCCCCGGCCGCCCATGCTCGGCTGAGGCTCAACCCATGTCCCGCGCGCGCATCCTGGTCGTCGACGACCAGCCCATCAACGTCCAGCTCCTCAAGCGCAAGCTCGAGCGCTGCGAGCTTGACGTGTCGACGGCCAACAACGGCCTCGAGGCGCTGGAGCAGGTGAAGCTGCACAAGCCCGACCTGATCCTCCTCGACCTGATGATGCCCGACATGGACGGGATCGAGGTGTGCGAGCGCCTGCAGGCGAGCAGCGACACCCGCTCGATCCCCGTGATCTTCGTTACGGCGCGCACCACCAAGGAGAGCAAGCTCGAGGGACTGGCGGTCGGCGCCGTGGACTACATCACCAAGCCGATCGACCTCGACGAGACCGTGGCCCGCGTCCAGACGCAGCTCCGCTTTGCGGCGATAAACCGCGAGAACCTCGAGCTCCAGAGGCGCCTTGAGGAGTCGCGCAGGGCGGCGACGATCGGCGCCGTGGCCCAGGGCATCGCCCACAACCTGAACAACCTCCTCGGGGTCGTCATCGGGTACCTGGACCTGATCAAGAGCGGCTACGACAAGCCCGCGAACGTGAAGAAGAACGCCCAGAACGTGGACGACGCGATCCAGAGGATCGTGGGCATCATCCGCCAGCTGAGCACGCTTGTCGTGAAGTCCCGGCCGGAGCTCACACGTGCCCCCCTCCAGCGCCTCCTGGACGGCGGGATCCGCCGCTTCCACAGCGACTACAAGCTCGAGGCGAGCGTGACCGTGAACAACGCCGTGCCGGACATGGAGATCGACACGAACATAGAGACCTTCGAGGAGGTGCTCTCCAAGCTCCTCATCAACGCCTGGGAATCCTACCACGAGGGCCCGCTTGACCGCCGCCCGGTCACGATCCAGACGCGCGTCTTCGACAGGCCCCGCGGCGAGAAGATGCTCGAGGTGCGCGTGGACGACGAGGGCGACGGCATCGCCGAGGACATCCGGGACCGGATGTTCGAGCCCTTTGTGAGCACGAAGCGCACGGTCGGGGTCGGCATGGGCCTCACGATCGCGCGGCACTCCCTCCGGAGCGTCGGGGGCGAGGTCACCATGGCCGCCCGCACACCCCGGGGGGCGAGCGCCCTCATGGTGCACCCGGTGCGCGACCCCCGCCACAGGGACAAGTCCCAAGACACCGACGACTGAGCCCTTTTCCCCACGGGAGCCGACCACACGCCATGGACACCATCGCATTTCTTGGAGCCGGCTCGATGGCCTCCGCCATGGTCGAGGGGTTGATCGGGAAGGGCGCCTACCTGCCGGGGGCGATCGCCTGCCTGGGCGGAGGTGGCGCGACGGCCCCCGCCCTTGCAACGCGGACGGGAATCCGCCTTGCGAGCTCGCTTGAGGACCTCCTGGCCGGCGCCGACACGCTGGTCCTTGCCTTTAAGCCCAAGCACCTGGCCTCGGCGGACCCGCGCCTCGCGGGGCTCACCTCCGGCCGCCTCGTCATCTCGGTCCTTGCCGGCAAGAAGATCGAGGCCCTGCGCGCCGTGTTTCCCGGGGCGCGAGCGCTCGTCCGGAGCATGCCCAACACCCCCGGGCAGATTGGCGCCGGCCTCACGGGCTGGTGCTCGGACAAGCCCCTCTCGCCGGCGGACCGCGCGAGGCTCGCCTCGGTCTTCGGCGCCCTCGGCAAGTCGGTCGAGCTCCCCGAGGCGCAGATCGACGGGTTGACCGCGATCAGCGGCTCCGGCCCGGCCTATGTCTTCGAATTCGCGGCGGCGCTCAGGGACGCCGGGCTAAGCCTCGGATTTGACCCGAAGACCGCCAACCTGATGTCGGTCGAGACCGTGCTTGGGGCCGCCCTCCTCCTTGCCAAGCGGGGCGTCGATCCCGAGATCCTGCGGGCCGAGGTGACCTCCCCGAACGGCGTAACCGCTGCTGGGCTAAGGAAGCTCGCCGACCGGGACTTTCGGGGCATGATCCGCGAGACGGTTTTGGCCGCGCGCGCCAGGGCCGAGGAGCTCTCCACTTAAAGCCATGCCCTCAAATCACCTCGGCGGAAGGATCCTAGTGACGGGCGGCGCGGGCTTCATCGGGAGCGCGCTTGTCTGGGCGCTCAACGCCCGGGGACTCGAGGACATCGTGATCTGCGACATCCTCCAGTCCGACGAGAAGTGGCGCAACCTCGTGCCGCTCCGCTACGCCGACTATGTCGAGGGCCCGGCGTTCCGCGCGCGGATCGCGCAGGGCCCGGGGTCCTTCGGGAAGTTCTCGGCCGTGTTCCACCTGGGGGCCTGCTCGGCCACGACGGAGCGCGACGCCTCGTACCTGGTCGACAACAACACGGCCTTCACCCGGGAGCTGGCCGCCTGGGCGCTCAGCACCGGTGCACGCTTTGTCTACGCCTCCTCAGCGGCGACCTACGGGGACGGCGCGCAGGGGATGGATGACAAGGACCCCGCGCTCGAGCGCCTGCGGCCCCTCAACATGTACGGGTATTCGAAGCACCTCTTTGACCTCCATGCCCGGAGGCTCGGGTGGCTCGACCGGATCGTGGGCGTAAAGTACTTTAACGTCTACGGTCCCAACGAGGCCCACAAGGGCGACATGCGCTCCGTGGTCGCCAAGGCCCACGTCCAGATCAAGGAGACCGGCAAACTCGGCCTCTTCAAGAGCTACGACCCCAAGTACCCCGACGGGGGCCAGATGCGGGACTTCCTCTACGTGAAGGATGCCGTCGAGATGACGCTCCACTTCGCGGAAAAGGGGTCCTCCGCGGCGGGGCTCTTCAACCTGGGCTCCGGCGAGGCGAACACCTGGCTCTCCCTCTCGGACGCGATCTTCGCGGCCCTCGGGCAGAAGCCGAACGTCTCCTTCATCGACATGCCCGAGGCCCTCCGCGCCAAGTACCAGTATTACACGAAGGCGGACATCTCGAAGCTCAGGGGCACGGGCTACGACAGGCCGATCACCCCGCTCGCCGACGCCGTCGCCGACTACGTGAGGAACTACCTGGTGCCCGACAAGCGGCTGGGCGCCTAGGGGCGGGCATTCTTTTTAGGTCGCCCGCCGGGCCAAAGGGCCCGATGCTCGGCCGGTCCAGTTCCTCCCCCGCCCGCGGCAGGGTTTTCCCCGCGGCCGGCTGCGCATGATATTTACCACCTATTGGTTTATAGTTTTTTCCGTTTTCGTAGTGACCGTCTACCGGCTGCTCCCCAGGCCGGCGTGGAGGCTTGGGTTTTTGGGGCTGTGCTGCCTCGTGTTTCACGCCCACTTTGCCGGGCCCGCGGGCATGGCCCCGATCATCGTCCTGATGATCGTGACCTATTTCGCGGCGCTCTCCCGCAGGCGGGGCGCCTGCCTTGCCGCCATGGCGCTCAGCGTCTTCGCCCTGTGCTTCTACAAGTACCTCTATTTCCTCCTGGCCGAGGCCGTGGGGCCGTGGGCCCCGCACCTTGCCGCCACGCTTGCCAACCGAGCGTTCTACATCCTGCCCGGCGCGCCCCCCCTGGGGATCAGCTTCTTCGCATTCGAGTTCCTGCACTACCTCTACGAGGTGAAGAACGGGGGCGAGCCCATCCGCAATCCGCTCAAGTTCCTCCTCTTCTCGATCTTCTTCCCGAGCCTTGTGGCCGGCCCCATCAAGCGCTACCGGCAGTTCATCCCGGCGCTTGAGGAGAGCAGCCGGGCGTTCGACCCGAGCTTCCTGGGTGAGGGCCTTTTCCGGATCGCGACCGGGTTCGTGAAGAAGGTCGTGATCGCCGACAACCTGAACCTGTGGATAGACGCGACGCAGCCCGAGTTTGCCTCCCTCAGCTTCGCCTACCGCTGGATCTTCCTGGGCGCGGTCGGCGCACGGATCCTCATGGACTTTTCCGGCTACAGCGACATCGCGATCGGCGTCGCCCGGCTCCTCGGCATCACCCTTCCCGAGAACTTCAGCTGGCCGTACCTGGCGAGGAACATCCAGGACTTCTGGCAGCGCTGGCACATCTCGCTCTCCCTCTGGATCCGGGACTACGTCTACATCCCTCTCGGGGGGAACCGCCACGGGGTTCCCCGCCGCATCGCCAACGGGCTGATCGCGTTCGCGCTGTGCGGCCTCTGGCACGGCCCCGCATGGCATTTCGTCGCCTGGGGCCTCTACCACGGCCTCGGCCTCACCCTAAGCTCCGGCTACTCCCGGATCCCGGCCATCGGCGCCGTCATTAAGCAGGTCTTCACGCGGGAGCCCCTGGTCGCGCTCGCGCTGACCCAGGTCTTCGTCCTCTGCGGCTGGCTCCTCTTCTTCTATCCCGTCCATGACGCCCTCCAGATGGCGGGTCTCCTCTTCGGCCTATGAGTGAGCCCCCCCCAGGATCCCCGCCCCAGCGCTCGCCCTTCTTTAGGCCGGGGACGTTCCTCGTAGGCCTCCTCCTTGGCCTGGCGCTCTGTTCCCTCGTCGCACGGCGCGTCTCAAGCCAGAGCTACCACCGGGGCTTCACCCGGTTCTACCTGGGCATATCCCCGGAGGCGCAATACTACCCGACGCTCGACGAGATGAAGGCCATCGTCCGCTCCAGCTGCCGGCCCGACCAGACGCTCGTGATCGTAGGCGGTAATTCGATCTTTAACGGCGTGGGACAGCCCCCGGGGAGCGTGTGGACCGGGGAGCTCCAAAACCAGCTCGGCGACGGCTATTTCGTCGTCAACTTCGCCTTCCGAGGCGCCCTCTGCACGGACGGAGGGGCGGTCGTGGCCGAAGCCCTCCGCAAGGAGTTTCCCCGCCAGATCTACGTGGCCAACACCTCCCCGTTCGGCGCCGTGGCCCCCTACGGAACGGAGCCCTACCGCTACCTCTTCTGGGAGGCTCTGGCCCGGGGCGAGCTGGAGGCCTTCCCGCCCCGCGATGCGGACGTGTCCCATTTCAGGAGGCGCTACATGAGCTGGGGCGAGCGCTTTGACGTCGGGTCAAGGGAATCGCTCGACCGGGTCCTCAGGTTCAGGGACCTGTGGAACTGGGTGGGGTTCACTCGCCTGTTCACGATCCCGAGCATGATGACCCCCCATCTGCCGGAGGCGATCTGGCCCCGGATGAAGGTCGCGGACACCGAGACCGATTTTGACACCATCCCCTTCGACGTTCGGTTTCGCCCGGAGATAAGGGAGGCGGAAATGAAGATTGTCCGGGGGTTCTCCAAGATCTTCTACACGGAGGGCCCGGACGGCGCCTGGATCCTAAGGCCCGAGACGGCAAAGGAGTACGGGGAGCAAATCCGCGCGGCGTTTCCGGATGACCTAAAGGCACGGACGCTGATCCTTTTGAGCCGCAACAGCCCGCTTTATGTCGAGCAGCTCACGCCGTCCGAGCGCTCCCGAGACGACCAGGCGTACCGCGACGCCATCGGGCTGTGGCAGAAGGCGGGCTGCGCCGCGGGCGAATACGGGACGGGTTACGAGGTCCTTGATTTCGGCGACCGGACCCATCTCACCTCCCGGGGAGGCCAGAAGCTGGCGCACACGGTCGCGGACCTCGTCAGGAGCCTGTCGGACAAACTGGGCTACACCCACCGCAATTCCCCACCCCCATGAAGCTCTTGGATGACGCACTGGTCCGCCTGCCCACGGTCGCCCAGAAGGCCCTGGCCCACACGGGCTCCCTCGTCGTGGGGATCGTCCTGGCCGTCCTCCTGCATTACGTGCTCTACCGGATAGGGCTCCCCAGCAAGCCGTTCATCTACGTGGCATTCTAGGCTCGCCGGGGCTCTGCCGCTTCTGTTTCTTCGCGCCGCCCCCGAATGAGCCAAGTCCCGCCCACGGTCGCCCCGAGCCCCGCACGCCTTGACTCCGTCGACCTGCTGCGCGGCCTCGTGATGGTCGTCATGGCCTTGGACCATACCCGGGATTTCTTCCACTATAGCGCGCTGCAGGGCTTCGACCCGCTGGACCTGGGCCACACCACGGCGGCCATCTTCCTCACCCGCTGGATCACCCATTTCTGCGCCCCGATCTTCTCCTTCCTCGCGGGGCTCGGAGTCGCCCTCTCGGTGATCCGGGGAAAACCCAAGCGGGACCTTTCCTGGTTCCTGGTGACGCGCGGGCTATGGCTCATTGCCCTTGAGCTCACGGTCCTCGTCTGGTTCGGCTGGGCGTTCCATGTCGACCTGACCCAATACCACTTTGCGACGCTCTGGGCCCTGGGCTGGTCGATGATCGTCCTGGCCGGACTGATCCACCTGCCCTTTTGGGTCATCGTTTCTTTTAGCGCGGCCATCATCGCCGGGCACAATTCCCTGGACGGCATTAAACCCGAGAGCTGGGGCCGGTGGGGCTGGCTCTGGCAGACCCTTCATGCCGGCGGGGGCTTCGACACCCGGGGGGGCATCCACTTCAGGGCATTCTATCCCCTGCTCCCCTGGCTTGGCATCATGTCCGCGGGCTACTGCGCGGGATCCCTCTACCGCCTCGAGGCTCCCCTGCGCCAGCGAAGGCTGTTCCTCCTGGGCGTCGGCTTACTCGTCGCTTTTGTCCTCGTTAGGGCCGCCAACGTCTACGGCAACCTCACTCCCTGGGTCCACCAGCCCCGCCCCCTCTTCACCCTGCTTTCGTACCTCGACGCCACAAAGTACCCGCCGTCCCTTTGCTATGATCTCATGACGCTTGGTCCCGGCCTTATCCTGCTCGCGCTCTTTGAGCGCTGGAGTCCTTTCTGGTCAAAGCCCCTCCTGGCGTACGGACGCGTGCCGTTCTTCTACTACATCCTCCACATCGTCCTGCTCCACGGCATTGCCTATGGCTTCAACACGCTCCGCTACGGCCGCGCGGACTTTTCCCCGGTTCGCGGGACGGCGCCCGTCGGGGCCGGCGTGGGCCTCATCTGGGTCTATGTGATCTGGATAGCGGTCGTCGCTTCGCTCTACCCGGCATGCAGGTGGTTCTCAGGGGTAAAGCAGCGCCGGAGGGACCTGACTTGGCTGAGCTATTTCTAGGCTGGTGCTTGGCGTTCGCTTCGCCCGCGGCTAATAATGGTAACGCAGCTGGGCGATCAGCAGGTAGCCGTTTTCGACCCTATAGGCCATGCGGTGCTCTTCCGTGATCCGCCGCGACCAACAGCCCGAGAAGGCGTAGCGTAGGGGCTCCGGCTTACCAATGCCTGCGAACGGACTCCTTCTCGCATCCTTTATCAGCTCGTGGATTCGGCACACCGTTTTCTCGTCGGTCGCCTGCCAATAAAGGTAGTCCTCCCATGCGGCGTCATCGAAGAGAACCTTCACTCCGTTAGGTTCAATTTGTGCTCCTTGCCCTTGCCCTGGGCAAGGCGTTCCAGGGCGCCCAATAGCCTCCGAGCATTGGCCGGACTGCGCAGCAAGTGCGCGGTCTCCTCGAGCGACTGGTATTCCTCGAGGGAAACCATGACCACGGACTGCTGCTTGCCGGAACGCGTAATCAGGTACGGCGCGCAATCCTCGCACACCCGGTCCATGGTCTTCGCGAGATTTTGCCGTGCCGCCGTGTAGGTGATGGCGTTCATGTACAGAAACCTGTACAGGTGCGTGTTCCTGTCAACCTTCGTTCCCTTCAACAGGACCGTGCGTTTCCAAGGGGCGACCGGCTCCAGAGGACCTTCCCGAAGCGGATGTCACTTCACGTCCTGCAACTCCGCCTCGCTGAATTCCTTGCGGTCGCCCAAGGCCTTGTGCACCGCGGAGACCTCGTCGGCCGTTACGGGCCCGGCCTTGTTGCCCCACTCCTGGCGCACATAGGTGAGGACGGCGGCAATCTTCTCGTCGCTCCAGTTGTAGGCGGATCCCGCGACCTGGCCAAAGACCGGCATCGCCGCGGCCCCGAAGTCCTTGCCCGTGACCGTCACCTTGCCCTTGAGCCCGTAGAGGACGATCCGGATCACCCGTGAGGACGGCCCGTTGACCCATTCCGAGCCCGCCAAGGGGGGGTAAATGCCCGCCACGCCCGTGCCCGTGGCCTGGTGGCAGGTGATGCAGACGGCGTTAAACTGGGTCTTTCCCTGGGCAACCGGGTCGATCTTGACCGCAACCGGGGCGCCCGAGGAGGGCTTCTGGTTCTCGTCAAAGACCACGCCGCTATAGTGCGCCGTGTAGCGGTTCAGGTAGGTCCCCGCGAAGAGGATCAGCCCGCTTAAGGTGAAGAGGATCGCGATCGGGAGCAGCCGGTAGCGCGCGCCGTCGTCGGGATGGCGCCCGAGGAGCCTCTCGTGGGCGTCCAGCACCCCGAGGTCGGAGGACTTGGCCTGATCCACCCGCGGATCGTCGTTCAAGGGCTCGCTCATTTTGCAGCTCCTGTCTCACCCTCTGCCTTGGGAGGGGTGAACGGCACCGCCTCGGGATAGACGTAGGGAGTGGAAAGGCTCAGGAGGTACGCCACCAGGGCGTCCGCATCCGGGGTCGGGACGATTTCGAGCCCTGCCTTGGGCTCCAGGGCCCCGACAAGCTTGAGCGCCTTCTCGGAGGGTTGCGCGCCGACACCCACCGCCCGGGTCTCGAAGAGGAAGCGGTAGGAGGGCATCCCGTTGGCGCCGGAATACAGGAGGTTCAGGAGGTCCGAGGCGTCGGGCGCCGAGGGCTTCCGGTCGGCCAGGTTCGCGAGGTCGGGCCCCGTCCTGGAAAGCCCCAGCTGCGGGGCGGGCTGGTAGATGTAGTCCCGGGCGACGCTCTGGCGGTCGCCCCAGCCCCTGTCCTTGTCCGAGCCGAACCCGGGCCGGCGGACCTGCTGGGTGTGGCACTGGGCGCAGCCCAGGCCCTTGTAGACCAGCTGCCCCTGCGCGGCTATCCCCGGCATCCGCTGCGGGAACGCGTTGCTCTGGGAGTCGTCGTAGAACGGGGCAAGCCCGCCCAGCTGGGCGTTTGAGCCCATCACGATTCCGCCCCAGGAGATCCCGAGGGCGGCCACCAGGCCAAGGAAGAAGATGACGTTGCTTTTCACGACGCGTGGGTCTCCAGGGCCTCGGGCTCGGCGAAGGTTGCGGGGGCCGAGATCTTGAGGATCTCGCAGGCGGTCCCGTAGAAGTTGGCGAGGAAGCAGATGTTCCCGAGGAGGAGGAGGCCGTAGGCGGCCGTCGCCCCGAGGAGCGCCCCCCGGGTGTCGGTCGCAATGGTCGAGAACGCCACCGTGACGTCCAGGAGGTCGTGGCTCTGGGTGGCGCCCGCCGCGCAGAGGGAGACGACGAGCAGCATGACCCCGAGGAGCGAGAGGGAGAGGTGCGCCCAGACGAGGCTCGGCGAGAGCCAGGCCTTGCCCGTGATCCGGGGGAGCGCGAAGTAGACGCCGCCAAAGAGGATCGTGGTCGCCGCGCCGTAGAGCGCGACCTGCTTCTGCGCCTCGTCAAAGTACGTGAACTGGGTGTGGAGCGCCACCGCGTGGAACGACGTGACGGCGTCCATGACGGCGCCCGCCACGTAGGCGAAGATCCCGAAGGCGATGAACTTGAGCGCCGTCCCCTGGAGTGAGAAGGCCCCGCGGAGATTCAGGAGCACGACGAAGGTGTGGAAGAAGAGGAGCGCGCAGGAGACCACGGCCACGGACGGGATCCAGGCCGGGACGGGCCCGCCAAGGAGGTGGCGGCCGCCGGTAAGCCCGCCCACGAAGACCAGGCACCAGAAGCCGAGCGAGGCGAACTCGTACGAGGGAAGCACCTTGCCGGTCACCTTCGGCACGACAAAGTACCCGACGCTGAGCGCAAGCGGGGCGAGCCAGAGCGTCCAGGCCGACTGGGCGTACCACCCGGCGATGATCGGCTGCACGACCCCGCGGGCCGGGGCCGAGAAGAGCATCACGTGCGCGATCGAGAGGAGCCAGGGGAAGAGGAAGAGGGCCGCCGCCGCGTACCAGTGCGAGGCGAAGGACACCCTCCGGAGCCTGCCCGCCCAGGCCAGGAGGCCGGGGATAGCGATCGCGGCATACGAGAAGAAGAGGATCAGCTGGACGTAGCGGGGGAGTTCCAGGAGCGGGAAGCCCGTGGCATCCCCGACCGCGATCCCGATCACGGCGGCGAAGACGCCCAAGTTCCAGAAGATGGCCCCTCCCAGGGCCCAGTTCTGCGCCCTCAGGGGCTCGCCGGAGAGGCGGCCGAGGACCCAGAGCGCGAGAGCGAGGCCCGCGTTCGCAAGCCAGCCGTACACGAAGGCCGTCTCGGCTATCGCAACCGTACGGCCGTACGTGAAGACAGGGCACACCGCCATGAAGTTCGGGGTGGTGAGCTGGATCGAGGCGATCAGGGCAAAGATCCCCGAGACGACGAGCCAGCCGATCCCCTTGATGAGGAGGAGCAGGAGCGGCCAGCGGGACGCCGCGTCGGTGGGTGAATATTCGCTCGTTGTGCTCATTTTGCCCCGTGCTCCTCCACGATCAGTTCCATGGCACGCTCAACCGGCAGCTGGACGATCCCCTTTTTCTGGTCGACCCAGGCGTAGCTTGCGGCCTGCTCGGCCTGCTTCTTCCTCAGGTCCAGGAGGGCGGCCTTCCTCGACTCCGGGGTCGCCTTCCACAGGAGGTCCTTTGTCAGGTTCTCGGGCGCCTCGTTCTGGGGCGCGGCCGGGCGGTGGTGCGTGTAGATGCGGACCGTCACGACCCCGAAGAGGGAAAGGAGGACGAACAGGGCGACAATCGCCACGAGCGAGACCGGCCGGGGAATGGGTGTCTTCAGGTCACTCATTGTGGTTCAGGCACTCGCCGATCCTGGGGTCGCGGATCGGGATGAGTTTCGTCGTGGGGAAGCTCCGGAGGTAGGCGGCGACCGCGATGCCTCCAACCCCGATGACGGACGTGATGGCCCAGAGGAGGTTGATCGAGAAGAAGGGCTGCGGGTTGCCCTGGGCGTCCTGCAGGGCCGGAAGGATGTTGTAGCTCAGGTCCACAAAGATCACGAAGAGCACCAGGTAGGCGATCCGCCGGATTGTCCGGTGCGTGACCTTGTAGCGGTACGAGAGGAGGAGCAGGAACGGCAGGAGGAAGTTACCGAAGACCAGAAAAAGGCTTATGTACCACCAGTCGCCGTACTCGCGGATGTTGTACCAGAAGGTCTCCTCGGGGACGTTCGCGTTCCAGATCAGGAAGTACTGCGAGAAGCTGATGTACGCCCAGAAGACCGTGAAGGTGAGCATCAGCTGCCCGATTGCCCAGAGGTGGTCGGTCTTCAGTATCCCCTTGAAATCCCCCCGGTTGTAGAGCCAGATCATGATCAGGACGCCGCAGGAGAGCGCCCCGCGCATGCAGTCGGCGAAGAACCACACGCCGTACATGGTCGAGAACCAGTGGTACTCGAGGCTCTTGAACCAGTAAATGGCCGCCCCGGTGAGCGTGAGCGCCACGACCGGGATCCCGAAGCCGGCCGTCTTCCCGCTCATCCGGGTCCAGCGGACATCGCCGTCGGAGTCCTGCGTGAAGGAGGCCTTCCTCAGGCGCGCCGAGATCCAGATCCAGAGCCCGAAGAACCCGACCGAGACGATCGTGAAGAGCGGGAGGTTCAGGAACGCGCTCTTCTTCACGTAGAGGAGGTCGTCCTTCACCTGGTGCCCGCCCACGATCTGGTGCTCGGGGTTCATCCAGGGCCAGATCAGGTCGTGCTTGCCGAGGTAAGAGGCCGCGACGAGCGGCAGGAAGAGGAGGAGAAGCCAGGGGAACGCCGCCACTCCGTGCTCGTACTGGCGCCGGAGGACCGTGGACCAGCTCGCGTCAAAGATGTGGTGGATCAGGATCATCATCAGCATCCCGATCGCGATCGCGGTCCAGAATCCGATCCCGACGAGCCAGGCCGTGGCCACCACGGTGGGCTTGGAGACGAGGAAACCCAAGGCCGTTGCGGCGATCCCCGCGAGCCCGATGTAAAGCGCCTTCGTTGGGTCGGGTTTGCTCATTTGAGTCCGAGCTCCCCCCGGTGGTCGGCCGGGACGTCGGCCGCGGTCCCGGTCTGGGCCCTCTGGAGCGCCCGCACATAGGCGATGACCGCCCAGCGGTCCGCCGGCAGGAGCTTGTCCGAGTAGGGGTTCATCTGGCCCTTGCCGTTGGTGATCGTGTTGAAGATCTCTCCCTCTGCCATCGCGCGGATCCGGTCGTCATGGTACGTCGGGACCGCCCCCATGCCGTACTTCTTCGTGATGCCCTGGCCGTCGCCCACGGCCCCGTGGCAGGGCGAGCAGTAGATCGTGAACCGGTCCCTGCCGCGCTCCAGGAGCTTCATGTCCACCTTCAGGGCCGGCGGGAACCCGCGGGCGAAGGAGCCGTCGGCAAGCTTCCCGCGGTAGAGGAAGTCGTCATCCCTGAGCGGCTGGCCCGCGGGGCCAAAGGAGGAGGCGACCGTGTTCGGGGGGGCGACGCGGTCGGAGCGGCCGTCCGCAAAGAAGGCGCTCGCCGTCTGCTGCACGAGCTTCGGCTGCTCCTTCATCCCGGGGAAGAGCCACTCCGGGAACACGTCCATCGGGGGCTTCGTGAAGGTACGTCCCCGGAACCCGAGGATCGACACCGTGAGCACCACGGCAAAGAAGGTTGCGAGATAGAGGGTGCGCATGGCCGTTAGCTCTCGATCTCCTTGATTTCCCGGCCGCCCACCTTGGCGAGGAGCGCCTGCGTGTTCGCGAGGTCGTACCGGGCGTCCACCTTCTCGATCACGATGAAGAAGAGGTCGTCGGTGCCCCGCCTGATGTTCTCGTAGTTAAGGACCGGGTGGTAGTGCATCGGGAGCCCGTTCAGGAAGAACATGCCCCCGATGGTCGCGAAGGCGGTGAAGAGGATCGTGAGCTCGTAGGAGACCGGAAAGGCGAAGAGCGGGCTAAAGAACGGCTTGCCGCCCACCGTGATCGGGTAGTCGAACTTGTCCATGAACCAGATCATGCTCATCCCCGTGCAGAAGCCCGTGATCCCCCCGGCAAGCGAGATCCTCGGCACCTTGGAGCGCCGCACGCCCATCGCCTTGTCGAGCCCGTGGACCGGGAACGGGGTGATGCAGTCCCACTTCATGTAGCCGGCGTCGCGCACCTGCTCGGCGGCGCGCATGAGGGCCCCCGGGGTGTCGAACGTCGCTATGAGACCGTAGGGTTTTTCAGCCATGGCTTCGGTTTAGTGGTGGTCCTGGCCGGCGTGCGGGTCGGCCTGGGGTGTCACCGCCTTTAGCTCCGCGATCGCCATGATCGGGAGGAAGCGGACAAAGAGGAGGAAGAGGACCGAGAAGACCCCGAAGGTCCCGAAGAAGGTGAAGATCTCGACGATCGAGGGGCTGTAGTAGCCCCAGCTCGACGGCAGGAAGTCGCGGGCTAGCGAGGTGGCGATGATGACAAACCGCTCAAACCACATCCCGACGTTCACGAAGAGGGAGAGGACGAAGACCAGGGTCGTGTTCTCTCGAACCCCCTTGAACCAGAAGAACTGCGGCGTGATCACGTTGCAGGTGACCATGATGAAGTAGGCCCACCAGTAGGGGCCGAAGGCGCGGTTGATGAACGCGAAGCCCTCGTAAGGGTTCGCGCCGTACCAGGCGATGAAGAACTCCATCGCGTAGGCGTAGCCCACCATGGTCCCGGTCGCCAGGATCACCTTGCACATGCAGTCGATGTGGTACTGCGTGATCAGGTCCTCCAGGTGGTAGATGGCCCGGAGGGGGAGGATCAAGGTCAGCACCATCCCGAAGCCCGAGAAGATGGCGCCCGCCACGAAGTACGGGGGGAAGATCGTCGTGTGCCAGCCCGGCAGGAGCGAGACCGCGAAGTCGAAGGAGACGATCGTGTGCACCGAGAGGACGAGCGGGGTCGAGATGCCGGCGAGTATCAGGTACGCCATCTCGTAGTTGCTCCAGTGCCGGCTCGAGCCGCGCCAGCCCATGGCGAAGAACCCGTAGAGCCTGGCCCGGACGGTCTTCCCGACCGCGTTGAAGCGGTCGCGCATGGTCGCCAGGTCGGGGATCATGCCCACGTACCAGAAGAGGACCGAGACCGTTCCGTAGGTCGACACCGCGAACACGTCCCACTCGAGCGGCGAGCGGTAGTTCTGCCAGATGTAGTTGGAGTTCGGGAGCGGGAACAGGAACCAGGCGTACCAGACGCGCCCGATGTGGAAGACCGGGAAGATGCCGGCGCAGACGACGGCAAAGATGGTCATCGCCTCGGCCGAGCGGTTGATCGAGGTCCGCCACTTCTGGCGCAGGAGGCACAGGATCGCCGAGATGAGCGTCCCGGCGTGGCCGATGCCGATCCAGAAGACGAAGTTGACGATGTCCCAGGCCCAGTTGACCGGGTTCCGGTGGCCCCATACGCCGACGCCCGTCGCCACCAGGTACGTGATCCCGGCCACCGTGAAGGAGGCCACGATGCAGGCGACCGCGAAGCACCACCACCACCAGACGGGGGTCTTCTCCTCGGCGATCCCGCAGATCTTCTCGGTGATCCAGTTGAAGCTCCGGTTGTGCCCGACCATGGCGCTCCGCGGCTTCACCGCGGGGTGCACCTCTTTCAGGATCTCGGGGGCCTCGGCCGTATGTTCAGCGGAATGGGACATGGTCAGGCCTTCGCGGGATGGTTCTTGTTCCAGTTCTCCACCCTGCTAAGCGGCAGCTCCGTGTAGTCCGGCATCTTCGGGTTCGGGTTGCGGATCCTCGCCAGGTAGGTGGTCCTCGGCCGGATGTTCAGGTAGCCGAGGAGCGCGTAGTCCTGCTCCAGGGCCTTGGCCTTCGAGACCGCGCTCTCCGGGTCCAGGATGTTGCCGAAGACGATCGCCTCGACCGGGCACGCCTGCTGGCAGGCGGTGCGGATCGTCCCGTCGGGGACAACGACGTCCTCGGGGTGTCCCTCCTGGGCGCGCTTCACCTTCCACTCGATCTTCCCGCGCTCGATCCTCTGCACGCAGTACGTGCACTTCTCCATGACGCCGCGCATGCGGATCGTGACCTCGGGGTTCTTCACCATCTGGACCAGCTCCGGCATCCCTCGCGGGCCCATGGGCCCCAGGTAGAGGCTGTCCAGGCTCCTCATGTTCCAGTCGAAGAAGTTGAAGCGCCTCACCTTGTAGGGGCAATTGTTCGCGCAGTAGCGGGTGCCGATGCAGCGGTTGTACGCCATCACGTTCAGGCCCTCCGGGTCGTGGACCGTGGCGTTCACCGGGCACACCGTCTCGCACGGGGCCAGCTCGCACTGCATGCACGCGACCGGCTGCATCGAGATCTGCGGGTCCTCGGGGATCTCCATGTTGCCCTCCCCGCCGAAGGCGCCGGCGTCGGCCTTGCCATCGGAGTAGTACCGGTCGAGCCGGATCCAGTGCATGATGCGGCCCCTAAGGACCTGCTCCTTGCCGACGATCGGGACATTGTTCTCGGCCTGGCACGCGACGACGCAGGCGTTGCAGCCGATGCAGGTGTTCAGGTCGATGCTCATCCCCCACTGGTGGACGCCGTCAAAGCTCGGGGTTTTGTAGAGGGAATTGCCGCGCGGGATCTCGCTCGCCTTGTTGGCGGGGGTACGGTCGCCGTAGGTCGGGTCGAGGACCACCCTCGGGCTCTCGGCCTCCAGGCCCACTTCCTTCGCGAAGCCCGGGTTTTCCTGGTATTCGCCGAGGTTGCCCTCGCGCACCAGGTCGCGACCCTCCATGGACCAGTGCCACTGCGAGTCCGCGAGGAACGTCTTCTCTCCGGTGACCGTGATCGTTGCCCCGGTCACGATGTGGGGGTTCTTCGAGTCCCGGGCGGCGTAGGCGTTAAAGCCCGTCCCTTGGCCCACCCGGCCCACCGTGGTGCGCCCGTAGCCGAGCGGCAGGACGACCGTGTAGTTGGAGAGTCCCGGCTGGATGTGGGCGGGCCCCGTGATCTTCCGGCCGCCGATAACGAGCTCCACGATGTGCGCGTTCTCGCGGCCCTTGTCGAACTCCGCCAGGTCCTTGCGCGCGATCTGCTTGAGGCCGTTCGCAGGGGAATCGATCTTTAGCTCCTTTGCGAGCCGGGGGCTGATCAGGATCGCATTGTCCCAGCTGATCTTCGTGATCGGGTCCGGGCACTCCTGGAGCCAGCCGTTGTTGATGAAGCGGCCGTCGTCCATCCGGGCGTCGGCCACGAAGCGGACCTCGAGGGAGTCGAGCGACACCTTGGCCGGAGCCTCCGCGCCCTTCAGGTAGGTAGCGACCGCGATCGGGTTGTAGCGGACCTTGACCGGCTTGAACGCGGTCGTCATCACCCTGCCGTTCAAGTCAAAGTCGAGGACGCCGTCGTGCAGGAACTTGGTGAAGATCCTCTCCGCATTCACGCCGGTTCCGGCCGTGATGGTCTCAAAGACAAGCTTGTACGGGTCCGCGTCCGGGAGAAGTCCCACGAGCGCCAGGACCTCGTTCTGGGTCAGGCCGCCAAAGAGCGGCAGGATCATCGGCTGGATCGGCACCACGGTACCGTCGGCCGTCCGGGCGTCGCCCCAGGACTCTAGGTAATGGGCGGCCGCAATGTGGACCCCCGAGAGGGCAGAGGTCTCGTCCTCGTAATAGCCGTGGCGGATCACCTGCGGGACCTTCTTCTGGAGCTCCGCCCAGCCGAGGTCGACCGGGGCGTTGTAGGCGGGGTTCCCGCCGAGGATCACGAGGGTCTTCACCGTCCCGGCTGCGATCGCCGCCGCGACCCCGTCTATCCCCACCGTGTGCGGCTTCGTGTTGAAGATGAAGTCGACCGTGGAGCCGATGCTCCCCAGGAACTGGTTCAGCGCATAGACGACCGCGTGCACGGCGTCCGGCAGGTGGGAGCCGGCGATGACGAGGGAGGAGCCCCGGTTCTCTAGGAGGTCCGCGGCGCACTCGGCGATCCAGGCAGGAGTCGCCGTCAGGCCCTCGGCGGCCTTCGCGTAGACCGAGTCGCCGGTCACCTTGCCGGCGAGAGCCGCCGCAAAGGCCAGCATGTGGCTTGAGGCGAGCCTAAGGCGGTGGTCCGCCATGCTCCCGGTCGCCGTCAGGTTGCTCTCCGCCACGTAGAGGCGGCTCATCGGGTCGTCCTTCTTGGCCACCCGGCGCCCCTTGGCAAAGTCCCTCGCGTAGGCCAGGCTGCCCGACTCGGCCTGGAGGAAGTCCGCGTCGATCGAGACGATCCTCTTGGCCTTGGCAAAGCGGTAGATCGGCCTCACGTTGCCGCCGAGGACGGCGCGCGCAACCGTGGGCGGCGGCTCATCGGTCACCGGCTCATACTCGGCCCAGAGCGCCTTCGGGAGCGCCAGGCGGAGCCTGCGGACGAGGCGCGCCCGCGTCGGGGACGAAGACGAGTCAGCCAGGAATGCTAGACCGGCGCCCTGCTCGGCCTGGTGGGCCTTGCCGACCCCGGTGAGGAGGGCCTTGACCGCGTCCAAGTCGATCGCCTTCCCTTCCTGGGTGTGCGCCGTTGCCCGGTCCGGGTCATAGAGGTCTAGAACCGAGGCCTGGGCCAGAAGGGAGCTCGCCCCGCCATGGGGGGCGTAGCCCGGGTTGCCCTCGAGCTTCGTGGGGCGGCCCTGGTGCGTCTCCGCAAGGAGCGGGATCGCCCAGCTCCTGAGCGGCATCGCGGTGGCGAAGTAGACCGGGAGCCCCGGGACCGCGCCCTCGACCGACTTTCCAAAGGGAAGGATGTGCTCCTCGGGCCTGCGGCATCCGGCGAGCCCGATCCCGCCCAAAGCGAAGGAGGCCGCCATGATCTTCATGAACTGCCTGCGGTCGACACCGTCGATGCTGTCAGCCCCCTGCGGGAACTCCTTCTTCAGCTGCTCCCTGAACCCGGGCGTGTCCGCAAGCTCGTCCAGGCTCCGCCAGTACCGGGGGCCGGCCTTCGAGCGCTCTGACGGGGCGGGATGTTCGATCTTGCGTTTCATCGATGGCAGCCGGAGCAGCTTTGTGGGGGATTGATCTTCCAGTCGTGCACGAATTTGCGCGCCGCCTCGATCCCCTGCGTCTCGGCGATCGTCTTGGAGTCCAGGTTGAAGATGTCGCCCTTCTCGCGCACGTGGCTCGCCGGGTCGCGGTGGCAGTCGAGGCAGAAGCCCATGCTCATCGGCTTCTTCTGGGTGACCACGTCCATGTGGTTCACCTGGCCGTGGCACTCGACGCAGCTGATCCCGCGGTTCACGTGGATCGAGTGGTCAAAGTAGACAAAGCTCGGCATCACGTGCACGTGCACCCACGGGACGGACTTGCCGGTCTGGAAGCTCTCCCGGATGATCGCCAGCGCGGGGCTCGCGGGCTTGATCTGGTTGTGGCAGTTCATGCACGTCTGGCTCGTCGGGACCGCGGCCCCGGCCGTGTCGATCGTCGAGTGGCAGTACCTGCAATCCAGGCCCAGCTCCCCCACGTGCTTGGCATGGCTGTACGGGACCGGCTGGATGGGGGCATACCCGACCCGCGTGTACTTCGGGGTCATGTAATAGGTGATCCCCGCCGTCGCGACGCACACGAGCACGGTCAGGTAGATACTCAGCTGCAGCGGCAGCCGGTTGATGGACTTGGGGAAGAGCTTCGCCATCTTGCCTCAGGCCCTAGGCCGATCCCCCGCGACGCGCCACAGCACGGGGCTGCGGGCGGAGCTGGAAGGCGGCGGAGTGTCCGCGGGCCTTGTTGTTCGGAGCGGGAGCCATAACGCTGGCGACAGCCCCGGGCGCAAGGGCCCCCGCGGCGGCAAGTCCGAGTACCCTGGCGAGGAAGCTTTTTCGCGATGGATCGTGGCTCACGGAGCGTCTGTTAATGGCTGGAAATGCCTCCGAAAGAAGGGGTCCGGGTTTGGGTTGTAAACCTTAATTTCCACAGGAACGTTTTTTTCTACCAAAAAGATACGCGCGCCCCTGCCGCGCCCCTGCCGCGCACCCCGCAAAACGCCCTAAACCCCTTGGCTGCTAGACGAATATTCCATCCCGCATCGGCCGGGTGAAGTCGCACCGGTGGGCGATGTCGGGGTTGTGGGTCACCAAGACGACGGCCTGTCCGTTGTTCTTGGCAAGGCTCGTCAGGAGGTCGAATACAATGGAGGCGTTCTTCACGTCCAGGTTGCCCGTGGGCTCGTCGGCCAGGATGATCGTCGGCTGGTTCGCAAGCGCCCGCGCAATGGCGACCCGCTGCTGCTCGCCTCCCGAGAGGTGGGTCCCGAGCCGGTTTCGCTTGTCCGCCAAGCCCACCGAGTCCAGGAGGTGCATCGCCCGCTCCTCCATATCCGCGGGCGAGAGCCGCCCCAGCTTCCGCATGGGCATCATCACGTTCTCGATAGTCGTGAACTCGAGCATCAGGAAGTGGAACTGGAAGACGAAGCCGATGTGCTCGCCCCGGGCTGCCGTGCGGACCGCATCCTCGCTGTTCGACATGAGCTGGCCGTTGATCCAGATCTCGCCGCCATCGGGCTGGTCCAGGAGGCCCAGGAGATAGAGGAGGGTCGACTTGCCGCACCCCGAGGGCCCCACGATCGCATAGACCGAGCCCGCGTGGGCCTCGAAGCTCACCCCCCTAAGGACATGCACCCGCCCCTCGGCCTGGCCGAGGTACCGGTGCAGCTTTTCGCAGCGAAGGGCGATCTTGGGCTCGGCGGGCATTATTGGGCGGTTCCCCGGATGATGTCGCCCGGCTCGAGGCGCGCGGCCCTCCGGGACGGGACCAGGCTCGCGATCAGCACGAACACGACGGACCAGCCGACCGCCTCGAAGTAGTGGTTCGGGTTCCACTGAACCAGGAACTTGTGGGTCGTGAAGATCCCGGTGATGGGCAGCGGATACTGGGAGATCGCATAGGTGATGACGGCCCCCATGGCGCACCCGAGCAGGCTCCCGATCCCGAGGACAATCGTGGCCTGCCAGAGAAAGATTCGGGAAATATCCTGCCTCGTGTAGCCCATGGAGCGCAGGATCGCGATCTCCTTTGTCTTTTCCAAGACTATCATCGCCAATGTGTTAAACATCGCCAAGGCCGCGATGAGCGTGAAGACCGATACCGTGATGATGGTGGCCACGCGGAAGGCCCGGAACACCCCGAGCCAGGACTTCTCGCGCTCCTGCCAGGCATCGGCCTTGTGGGAAAGCGAGTTGGTCATCTCGGCGGCGTCCTCCAGAGCCCGGTTCCTGTCAAAAAGGCTCACCTGGAGATAGGTAGCTCCAGTAGGTTTCTTAAAGAGGGCCCGGGCCTGGTCCATCTGGATGTAGACCCGGACGCTGTCGATGTCGTTCACGCCCGTCTGGTAGATGCCGCTCACCTTGAAGTGGTGGATGTCCCCCTTGTTCTCGATCTCAAAGGTGTCGCCCGGGTCCAGCTGGAGCTTGTCGGCGATCACGCGCCCAATGAGGGCCCCACCCTCCTGCACCCGGAAGTCCTGGAGCGAGCCCTGAACGATCTGCGACGCCAGGTCCGAGACGCTCAGGTGGTCGTCGACCACGATCCCATAGGCCTGCGCCGTCTGCTCCCGGAAGGAGCTGCGGATCGTGACCGAGCCCCGGAGCACGGCCGAGACGCCCTTCACGTTCTTGAAGGAGCGGACACCCTCCGAGAGGAGCGCCGGGTACTCGATCCCCTCGATATACTTCTGGCCCTCCTTCTGGCGGATCGTGACGCCGGAGTTGTAGCCGCTCACCTCGATCGAGCGCATCGTCGCCTGGAGCTTGTCCTGGATAAGGATCGCCCCGTTCGTGCCGAGGATCGTCTTGATGAAGAACTCCTGGAAGCCGCTCGTCGCGGCCTGGGTCACGATGAAGAGGCCGACGCCCAGGATGATGCACGAGAGGCTCATCACCATGGCGCGCTTCTTCGCCGTCAAGAAGCGGAACGCGATGCGGAAGTTCTGTGACATCCGGATTGCGCCTTATTTCTTCTTTGCGAAGGCGTCAGACGGCAGCTCGATCGTGCCGACACTGTCCCCGTCATGGAAGCTGTCCAGGTCCTCAACGATCACCTCTTCCCCGGGCTCCAGGCCCTCGAGGACCTCGACCCCGGTGAGCCACACGTAGCCCTTCTTGACGGGCCGAAGCTCCACCCTCCCGTTCTTCACGACGTAGACGTTCTCGTTCAGGAGCGCCCGCCGCGGGATAATCGCCTTTGCCGGGCGGCGTCCCACCTCGATCGAGACCTCGCCCGTGATGCCGGGGATCAGCTTCTCGGGCGGGATGTCATTGATCACGAGATCCACCAGGTGCCTCTGGGTTTCCGGGTCCGCGGTCGGAAGCACCTTTGTGACCGTGCCGTTGAAGACAAAATAGCCGTAGGGCAAAAAGCGCACGGTCGCCTTCTCTCCGGGCCGAATGTTTGCGAAGTTCTCCTCGCTGATCTTCGCCTCCACGATCCGGTCCTCCGTGATCATCGTGACCAGCGGGTCCCCCGTGTTGATCAGGTCGCCCGGGTGGGCGTTCACGACGGACACGATGCCGTCGAAGGGCGCCGTGATCGTCATCTTCTGAAGCTGCAGCTGCTTGGCCTTTAGGTCGTTCTCATCGGTCTTCAGGTCCTCCTCGTCGCGGACCTTCTCCAGCGCCAGCTGCTGTTGGATGGTCTCGACGGCGCGGCGAGCCTTCTGGTATTCGCTGTCCGAAATTTGGCCCATCTTGAAGAGCCTCTCAGTATTCTTGAAGTCGCTGTTCGCGCTTTCGAGCGCGAACTTTTGCGACGAGCCGAGGGCAATACGCTGCTTGGTCGAATCGATGGTGTTTCGAATCTGCTCGATCGCCACCTCGGTGTCCGAAGTGTCCAGGTGCGCAAGGATGTCGCCCTCCTTCAGGTGGAGACCCGTATCCAGCTTGAAGTCCTTGTTGAGCACCCGACCGGCGATCGCGCTCTTCATCTGCATCGCGTAGTGCTCCTTCACGACCACGCTGCCCGGCTCGGCATCGACGGCATCGCCGCTAATGACGGGCTCGACCTTGGCCACGGGGCGCAGGTAGTGCTGGACGGCCAATACCGCACCCCCGATAACGGCGAGTACGACGAGGAGCTTTATCCAGAAGGGGATCCGGGCGGGTTTAGTGGACATAACGGGTTGGGACATTGGCGAGCGCGGGGTCGATTCCGGCAAGCGAGATGAAGTCGGTCCAATCGCCCAGATACGCGGCGCGCGCATAGGCCATGTTGAACTGGGTGGCGTCTGCATTTAGGACCGCGGCGTCGATCGTGGCCTCGGAGGCGTACCCCAGATCCTTGTCCTCCTTGATGCGCTTCACCTGCGCCTCAATGAGCGCGTCATGAACCTCGGCCAGGCCCATAGCCCTCTGCGCGAAGCCCAGCGTGTGGCGCATGTTCGTGACCGAATCGACCGTGGTGTCGATGTAGGTCTGCCGGATCCGTTCATAATAGCGCTTGTTTTCAAGGGCCGCCATTTTTGAGCCCCGGGTCGCGAACCCATCGAATATGGTCCAGTTGGCCGACAAATTGGCGCTCTCGGACTTGACCCCCACCTGCGAGATGCTCGTGGAAGATACCGCAGTGTAGTTTGAGTAATTATAGCTGGCCCCTGCGTTCAATTTTGGAAGCAGCCTTACCGCCGTAATCTTGTAGCTCTTGTCGGCCTGCTCGAGGTACATGTGGTAGACCTCGTTCTGGAACGTGCTCTCGATTCCCTCGCCCACGAAGCCCGTGAGGACCGCGTCCGCCAGGTCTGCGGAGTATTCCGGATGGGGAAGTTCGAGCGGAATCAAATCGTCGCTCAGGTCGTCGATCCCCACGAGCCGCGTGAACACCCGCTTCGCGTACCTGAAATCCTCCTCCGCGCGGTCCGCAGCAAGGGTCGTCTCCTCCACGTTCATGCTGAACCCCTGCACCTCAGCCTCCGACACGCTCCCCGCCTCGAAGCGGGCGTGTTGGGCCGCCAGGGCCTTCTCGGCAAGTTTCTGCTGGAATCTGCTGTTCCTAAGTTGGATCTTCTTCTCGATCAAAGCCATGTACTGCTCCCGAATGGTCGACGCCAGGGTCCTGTATGCGTCCGCAAACTGCCGCTCGGCGATCTTGACCCCCAGGGAGCCGATCTGGGCCTGGTTCTTGTAAGCACCCCATTCAAAGATGGGCTGGTAGATACTTGCGCCGTAGAGAAGGCCCTTGGAGGTACTCGGCAGACCATTGGTGATCGATTCCTTGGTCTCCTGGTAGCTCGCGTTCACGTTCAGGGACGGGTAGAGCGACGCAGCGTTCAGGTACCTGTTGGCCTCAGACTGGGCGAGCGCGATGCTCGCCGAGATGGTCGTGGGCGAGCGCTCAACGGCCTCCTTTAGGAGGGGCTTAAGTCCCGGCAGGTAATCCTCGGGCAGCGTGCCCTCGACTGACGGGGATTCGGCCTTCACGGACACCAGCACAGCCAGGACAAGCGACAGGGTGAGGGGCAGTCTCATGGGCGATATCAAAGTGAGGGATCAGACCGCTGGATTTTGAAGGGGATGGCAATCATAAAGCCCGCCCCGGTACCGGAGTTATCTTGAGCCCAGAAGGACAACTAGCGCACACTGTGCGTTCCCCTTATTATCCTAAAATGAATGCGGGCGAGCCGCTGCCGGTCGTGCAGCATGACGTTGAGATTCAATCCAACCGACAGGCGTGGCAGCGAAAACCGCTACTGCAGGCGGTCTATAGGCGCTTCCATGAGTTGATCGCGTCCCGGCTCGACCGCTCGGTTCCGGGGACGATCGTGGAGCTGGGCTCGGGAATGGGGTCGATCAAGGACGTGATCCCGGAGTGCGTGACCACGGATCTTTTCCCCAATCCCTGGCTCGATCGCCAGGAGAACGCCTACAGCCTGAGCTTCGCCGAAGGAAGCGTGTCGAACCTGATCCTTTTCGACGTCTGGCACCACCTGAGGTACCCCGGGACCGCACTCAAGGAATTTAGGAGAGTTCTGGCCCCCGGGGGCCGCGTGATCATCTTTGACCCCGCCATGAGCTGGACCGGCCGCCTGATCTACGGGCTCTTCCACCACGAACCGCTCGGTATGCGCCTTCCCTTGACCTGGGATGCCCCGGCCGGCTTTAAGCCAGCCGACTCCGACTATTTTGCGGCCCAGGGGGCCGCGACCCGCGTCTTCTGGCGCCTTGAGGACCCGCAGCGCCTTGCGGGATGGGATATTATCGAGGCGCGGCCCCTCCCCTCATTCGAGTATTTTGCCACGGGTGGATTCTCCGGTCCCCAGCTGGGAGGGCCTGCGGTATTTGGGCTTTGGCGAGGGCTGGACCGAATCCTGGCTCCTTTCCCGACCCTTTTCGCGGCGCGGCTACTGACCGTGCTCAGGAGAGCTTCTTAATCCAATTTTGGCCTAAAGGTGGGTCCCGGGCGTGCCGATACGCTCCTTAGGGACCTCCCTTTCATGTCACATTCCCATTCCATCGCCGGCATGTCGGCGGCCCTCCAACAGCAGGAATATATGGAGCGGCTGCGCGCGGCACAGCTTGCGGAGCGGGATGAACGGATCCGAAAGAAGGCCCAGGCCAAGGCCTTCGACTACATCCTCAACCACGACAGGGATTCCGGCGGGAACTCCCGGCAGGAATCGGCCGAGGACGAAGAGCAGCAGGCTCCGGGCGACGAGCCGGAGGCCACCGAGGGTTTCGGGAAGCGCTACGCGTAGCCGGGCCGCTCGACGGCAGGATCGGTCGCGCCCCCCAAGGGGCTCATTGGGCGCACCCCAACCCTGCATCACAGGCGTTGACGTTCGCTATCCTGCGC
>Ga0302319_10002187_pt1 | contig 42678 bp, 33 predicted proteins | sample Bog_T0_2_FD_203319 | JGI IMG/M metagenome (GOLD analysis project Ga0302319, IMG submission 203319) | Peat permafrost microbial communities from Stordalen Mire near Abisko, Sweden - Bog_T0_2 | ecosystem: Environmental > Terrestrial > Soil > Wetlands > Peat | place: Sweden: Abisko, Stordalen Mire...
TCTTCGCCCAGGCTCGCCTCCGCAACTACAAAGCCCGCCGCTCCTCCAGTTGGGACCGCTCCGGCGGCAATGGCGACGCCGTCCCCGTGGCACCCGGCGCATCCGCAACCATCCTCGACGTTACCGGCCCCGGTGTCATCACCCACGTCTGGTTCACCATCGCCACAGAAGACGAGCACCACCTCAAGAACCTCGTCCTCCGCGCCTGGTGGGACGGCGAATCCACCCCTTCGGTCGAAGTCCCCATCGGCGACTTTTACGGCCTCGGACTCGGCGAGTACTTCACCTATCAATCCGCCCTGCTCGCCGTCGCTCCCATTAAAGCACTCAATGCTTATTTCCAGATGCCGTTTTCCTCTGCGGCCCGCCTCACCGTTGAAAACCAGGGCCCGGTCAAGGTCGACAGCCTTTACTTCGCCGTGGACTACGTCATTCTCCCCGCCCTGCCTGCCGACCTGGGCCGCTTCCATGCCCAATACCGCCAGGCCGCTCCCTGCAAGGGCTGGACCGACAACTGGCAGCACAACTGGGACGACCCCGTCGGCGACAAGAAGAATCTCGACGGCGCAGGCAACTACGTCTTCATGGAGGCCACCGGCCGCGGCCATTTTGTCGGCGTCACTCATTCCATCGAGCAGAATCAAGAGGGCTGGTTCGGCGAAGGCGACGACATGATCTTCATCGACGGCGACGCTCTGCCCACCATCAACGGAACCGGCACGGAGGACTACTACAACGGCGCATGGGACTTCGGCGGCAAGCCCTTCTCCTACGAGCACAACGGCGCGCCGGTCATCTCCGACCCCGGCGAGCACATCGGCGGCAAATACAGCCTTTACCGCTGGCACATTGAGAGCCCCATCACCTTCGAGAAGTCAATCAAAGTCACCATCGAGCACGGCCACGCCAACCACCGCTCTGACAGCTTCTACTCCGTAGCCTTCTGGTATCAGACCGAGCCGCACGCGGCCTTCCCGGCGCTGCCCGCCCCCGCCGACCGCATCCCCAAACTCTTCGCCACCGGCGGCCCCGGCGCGGCACCGGTCAGGTAGCTCGCATCTCCCAAAGACGCCGCGATGATCCAGTATTTAGGCTCTGCTGAAGTCTCTGAGGGCCGGGAGGCGCTCTGGACAGCCGACCCGGAGGTAGGCGCTACAATTTTCCGCGGCCCATGAGAATTCCGGAATAAGATCAGTCCTCTTTGCCCCCCTCTTCCCCAGTCCCCTCATCCAGCGCCTCCTTATCCAGCCCATGCTCATGCCGATACTGCTCCACCGGCATCTTTCCATCCCACCAGGCCCAGTTCATGGGATACACATCCGGATCGAGAAACACCTGGTAGAAGTGCCAGACAACAATCGCCAGCGTCGCCAGGATCGCCTCGTAGAAGTGGATCGCTGTCGCCACATCCACCCACCACCGCGCTGTCAGGTTGCCCACCCACACCTTGGCCCACATCATCACGCCGGTCACGCCCATCAGCCCCGTGCCCCACACCAGCGCCCAGTACTCAGCCTTCTCGGCGTAGTTGAATCGCGCAAATTGCGGCCGCACCTTGCGTAGGCCGAGGTAATAGAGCATCGTTCCCCACGCGTCAAACACATCCTTCGGCCGCGGCGCAAAATCCCAGATCAGGCGCCGCCCTTCCCGCGTTGAGGCAAGATAGAACACGTGGTAAATCCCCGCCGCAATCAGCACCACCCCTGCTACGCGATGGACAATGCTGCGAAGCTTCTCGCCGTTCCCCAGCATTTCCGCAATCCATGAGTTGGGGAACTTCAGCGCAAATCCCGTAATCACCAGCACAATGAAGCTCGTAAGCAAAATCAAATGCTGCCAGCGCTGGTTGGTCGTCATTCGCGTCATGAACGGGTTCTGAATCTTCCGTTTCGCAACCGCCTTTGCCCGCCAGATAATCGCGTTGTGCAGGAACATCGCGCCAATCACAGCCACAATCAGCAGGATGTAAATCAGCCTTACCCACCGCACCACAATCGCACCCGTATCGTGCGTCACGCCCTGGTCCATGTGCACCTTGGTTAGCGTGAACTTGCGCGTCACGCCGTCGTGGCACTTGCCGCAGGTCGCATCCAGATTGGCCTTGTTGATCGTCGACCGCGGATCGCTCGATGGCAGAATGTTGTGCACCCCGTGGCAGCTTGAGCAATTTGCCGCGACCACCGACCCGCCCTCCGAGGCCAGGCCGTGATAGCTGTCGAAGTAGCTCGTCACCCGCCCGCCCGGCACGCCAAACTCCTGCGAAAGCCGCACCCCTTCATGGCAGCGCGCGCATGTGTCGCGGGAGAGATTCTGCTCCGCTGCCGGCGAACTCGGATCAGTGTGGCGCTTGATCGAGTGAATCCCGTGGCAGTCCGTGCATACCGGCGCCAACTGATTGCCGCGCGCAATCGCCTGTCCATGAATGCTCTGGTTGAACGCAGTCTCAACCTGCGTATGGCACTTGCCGCAGGTGACCGGCACACTCGCCTTGTAAATCGGCGACTTCGCATCGCTCGCCGGCAGAATCTCGTGCGCTCCGTGGCAATCCGTGCACACCGCTGCCTTCTGCGAGCCATTCTCCACGGCCCGCCCGTGCACGCTCTCCTGGTAAGAGAGAAACGCCTGCGCGCTCTCCCCGTTCGACTCCATCAGAAACTTCTGCCCGTGGCAGCGCCCGCACGTCGCCGGAATATTGCTGTGATTCACTGGGGATTTTTTATCGTCGGCCGCCAGAACCTCGTGAGCGCCCCCGTGACAGTCCTGGCAGTTTGCCGCTGGCCCCGATCCCCCAGCCGATTGCACAGGCTTGGCATGGAAGCTGTTCGCATACGCCTGCTGCGCGTCCCCATGGCACTGCGCGCACAAAACCTTGTTCGGCGGCGCAACGTGGGGAATACTCTTGACATCCGTGTGGCAGTCCACGCAACTGAACAATCCGCCATGAACCGAATGTTTCAGCTTGGCCGCATCTATCCCGACGCTGACCTGCTTGCCATTCGCGCCCACGGCCGTTGCCCCGGCGTGGTGGCACGCAAGGCAGGCCTGATCCTTCAGCTTTTGCGGCGCGCCCTTTTCTTCAGCCCGCGCCGCCCCGCACAGCCCCATCAGCAAGAAAACTACAATCGCAATAAGTACCCTGCTGCTATTTTCCAACCTGCTCAGCCCGAACATGCATGCCTCAGCTTCTGGGGAAGCTCGATGCGCTTTGGAACCGATGCCTGTGTGAAGCCACTTTGTTTTCAGCCCAGGGGCTGTGTCTTCTTACTCTCCGAAATACGCGGTCAGTGTCAGCACCAGCAGAATCAGTCCGATCGAAATCGCCGTAAACCCGATCACCTTGCTGAAGTTCACCTGCCACGTTGCCGGCTTCTCGCCAAGCCGCGTCTCCAGCTTTCCAGCGCCCACCAGCCGCTCATACTCCAGAGCCCGCTTGTGCTTGAACTCCTCTTCGCTCTCAACACCGGTGAAAATCACCATGTCCATCGGGAAGCTGTCCGGCCGCAGATGTGTATTCACGAAGTGAATCGAGAAGATGAACAGAATCGCCAGCAGCCCCTCTTCACTGTGGATCACCAGCACCGCATTCAGCGCCCACCCCGGCAGGAAGTGCGCAAAGAACGGCGCAAACCACATGGCGTAGCCTGAGAAGCCAATCACGATCATTCCCCAGAACACCGCCCAGTAGTCGAACTTCTCCCAATAGGCGTAGCGCTCAAACTGCGGCTTCGGCCCCAGGCCTATCATCCAGCGCAGATGACCGAACAGGTCCTTGACATCCTTCCAGTTGGCCACCATCGAAGTCGAGCCCCAGAAGATGCCTTTCTCGCGATGCACAATCCCGCGCTGGACAATGTCCTTTACGTGGATGAGAAACGTGATCGTCAGAATGATTGCGCAGAATTTATGAAAGAACAGGATTGCGCCGAATCCACCCACGCCACTGGCAAACTTGCGCGCCCAGTAGCTCTGGCTGAAGCGCAGCGGCAACCCAGTCGCCGCCAGCCCCAGGAACGTCGAGAACAACACCGCATGCATATACCGCTGCGACCGCGTAAACCGCTGGATGAATCGCTCCCCAGCGTGCGGGTTGCCCCCCACCGCCGGCATCACCTCATGCTTCTCCAGGTCAGGCATTTTTTCCTCCCTCTGCCGCCTTGCGCTTGATCTGGTCATATCGCGCGCGGATCAGCCACAGCACCGTGTGAATGACAAAGAACGTCAGCGTTCCGGCCAGCAGCAGGTTCATAAAAAGTCGAATGAAATACAGCGCGGGATTCAGTTTCCGGTTGCGCGCGTTGGCATGCGGCTGATACTTCACAAAGCTCGCATTCGCCCCCGTATGACACCGCCCGCAGGTCTTCACCAGGTTCGCCGGATTTACCGGGCTCCGTGGATCGGAAGCCGGCAACACATCGTGCGCCCCGTGGCAATCCCAGCATCGCGCCGTCTCCACATAGCCGCCCAGTGAGCCAAGCTGCGAGTGGAAGGTGTCGCGATACGTCGAGAATTTTTCCTTGTGGCACGATCCGCAGATCGGCGTCGACTGGCTGCGGAACTCTGACTCAGTCGGTTGCAGAATTGCATGCGCCGTATGGCAATCCGAACAAACCGGAGCGTCCATCTTCCCCGCCGCAACCGCCTTGCCGTGAATGCCGTGCGAGTAGTCATCGGCAATGCCCGCGTGGCACTTGCCGCAGGTTGCCGGCACATTGGCCTTGTTCGTCGGGCTCGCCGGATCCTTCTTGCTGAGAATGTGGTGCGACCCATGACAGCTCTGGCAGTTGGCCGCCACCAGCAGTCCTTCCTTGCTCAGCGCGAATCCGTGAATCGAATCGATATACATCGGATAAACGCTGGCCAGCCCATGCTTCTTCGCCATTCCCTCGTCGCCGTGGCATTGGCTGCAGGTCTTGGGAACGTTCAGCGGATACACAGCGGATTTCGGATCGGTCTTGGGATAGATCTCGTGCGCATTCCCGTGGCAGCTGGTGCATGGATGGTCGGCCCCGTCGGAATGAACACTTCCCCTCAGCCCCTTTTCCTCATCCACGTGGCATTTCGAGCAATCCACCGGCGCAATCTTGTCCGGGTGCGGATATCCCTTGATGTCTCCATGGCAATTCGTGCATTGCAGGACGCCGTGAATGCTGTCCCCAAACTTATGCCCGTCCACGCTGATGCTGTGTCCCGCCGCGTCCTGCATGCTCGCGTCGGAATGGCAAGTCAGGCAGTCGCTGTTGGCCTGTGCCTTCATCGCCGCCGGCACACAAATCAATGCGCCCAAAGCCAACGCCAAAGGGATGGCGAATACCGTCTTCATAGTTGCTCCCATCACCGGCTTCAAAATGGCGCTGCCGGATCTTGTCCGGACTCGGCGCCGCAAAAATCTATCCAACCCGTGCACACTTCCAATCGCACACTGGGAGCACCGGCTTCGCAGGAAGATAGCAATGAAAACGCTCCCCCGATGCTCCCTTGGCGTGAGTTACTTCTGCAGCGTACGAATATAAGCAACCACGTCCTTGATCTGCGCGTCTGTCAGCTTGCCGGTGTAGGCCGGCATCTTCCCTTTTCCATTGCTCGTGCTGGCAATCAACTGAGCATCGCTCGCGCTGACCTGCGACGGATCCTTGAACGAAGCAATCTTCATGCTTTTGCCCATGGGCGTAGCAGCAAGCCCGTCCGCTCCGTGACACATCGCACATTTCGCCTTGTACGTGTCAGCTCCCGGCCCCTGCGCAAATGCCGGCGCCACTAACACCATTCCCAGCAGCGCGACGGCTGCCATTCTCATCCGTTCGTTCATCGAATCGCTCCTTGCCGGGCACTGGCTGTCCCCGGTTCAGTACGAGTCATAGAACCTTTCTAAGAATGTAGTATGTGATGACCACCACAGCCGCACACACTAACTACCGCATTACGAAGGGAGTTGACAGCGGCTAATCACATGCAGTCCAGGAAGTCTATTTTCAATTATGTGACACAGATCACTGGCTTATGGTGAGTTAGCTCACCAGTTATTCGTGAGATACATCACCTATGGTTCCGAGCGATCCGCACTTATAAGTGATGCAACGCACTATGCGGGCCGGTAATATCGGCCGCGCTGCCCTGAATTGGACGTTCGCCTTCGTCCATCGCGTCACCAACTCCTGTGCTCCCGGTCACCCTCAACCCCGCATAAATCGCGCACTTCGCCCCGGACAGCCGTCTCGCCGCCTGTGATAATTTAAGGACTGGAGTACCCGGAACAATGTCCGCAATTACCGCATTTATCAAGCATCACTATCGCCACTTCAACGCCGCTGCCCTGGTCGACGCGGCCGAGGCTTACAACAAGCACCTCGCCTCTGGTGGCAAGATGTTCGTCACGCTCGGGGGCGCCATGAGCACGGCCGAACTCGGCCTATCCCTCGCCGAAATGATCCGCCAGGACAAGGTCCACGGCATCTGCTGCACCGGCGCAAATCTCGAAGAAGACGTCTTCAACCTCGTCGCCCACGACTTCTATGAGCGCGTGCCTCATTACCGCGATCTCACCCCTGCCGACGAAGGCGCCCTGCTCGCCCGCCACATGAACCGCGTAACCGACACCTGCATCCCCGAGATGGAGGCCATGCGCCGCATTGAGAACGAAGTACTCAAAGAATGGGTCCGCGCGGACCAGGCCGGCGAGCGCTTCTTCCCCCACCAGTTCATGTACAAGATTCTGCTCTCCGGCGACCTCGAAAAGTCCTACCAGATCGACCCCAAAAACAGCTGGCTTCTTGCCGCCGCGCAAAAACATCTGCCAATCTTCGTCCCCGGCTGGGAAGACGCGACTCTCGGCAACATGTACGCCGGCCACTGCATATCCGGCGACGTCAAAAAGGTCCACACCGTCCGCACCGGAATCGAGTACATGATGGAACTCGCCGAGTGGTACACCGACACCACCGCCCAAGCCCCGCTCGGTTTCTTCCAGATTGGCGGCGGCATCGCCGGCGACTTCCCCATCTGCGTCGTCCCCATGCTGCATCAGGATCTGCAGCGCGACCACGTCCCCCTCTGGGCCTACTTCTGCCAGATCAGCGACTCCACCACCAGCTACGGTTCCTATTCCGGCGCTGTCCCCAACGAGAAAATCACCTGGGGCAAGCTAGGCGAGAGCACGCCAAAGTTCATTATCGAATCCGACGCGTCGATCGTTGCCCCGCTGATCTTCGCCTACGTCCTCGGCTGGTAGGCAGCATCTGAGAGACTTGACTGCTTGCGCACCGGTTGCCTCACTTCGCCGTCTGCGCAAACAGACTATCAAGGTTGTAGGAGACCCCTATGGTCGCCTTCGTCATTGTCTCCTTGATCAGATCCGTGCGGTTGCTCGCAGTAAAGGAGATCGGAAAAGCTATCCCGGACGATCCCGCCGGGAAGGTCCACTTCACCTGCCCCAGCACGATGTTTCCCGTGTTTGTAACCGAGACACCATTCACCGTTACCTTCTGGCCGAGCGGCTCTTGCAGCAGGTCCTGCACAAGGCCACAAATCGAGAGAGTCGACTTTGCCAGCTTGTCGAAAGAGGGTAGCGCGAAGTCCGCCTCCGCCGTGACCTTGAAATCCCGAACCGGGTTCAAGTGCAACTGCGCAGAGGGCGCCGTGTAGAGCGTAGCGCCCGCATTCACGGTGATCTGGTCTGAGCCCCTGCGCGCCAGCGGCGCCTGAAAGATCAAGTTGAAATTGGAGAGGTCGGGAGCCGTGGTCCCGATCGCATAGGTCTGCGTCGTCGACTTCGGCAGCGCCACCGAAGACTGGTTCGTGAACGTGTACTCAAAACTGAGAACCGGCGATTTGTTGATTTTCGCGACGATGTCGTCCTTCTTAGTCGTGTAGTCCTTCAACGTGGATTGAACCTTGGCATCCGCGTCCTTCAAATCCGGATACTTGGCATTGAGAGAACACACACTGGAGTTGAACCCCGACCAGATCGATTGGATATCGGAGGTGACCTTCTTGTCCTGATCGGCTTGAGCATCTTTGGTGGTGGAAAGGTACGTAACAAGCCCACTGATCGTTTTGCTCGCGCTTTGATGCCATTTGGTCAGCGCCTCTGATTCGGCCGTGTCGAGTCCTGTAGTCGATTTCTTCTGCATGAGATCTCCGTACTCCCCTGCGGCACCGGCCAAAGTGGCGCCAGACGTATTTACGAGATCTTGCCAGTCCGCGATATAGCCTTTGTATCTTGGGTCGCGGTGGTTATACATGTCGATATGGGCGGTCGCGCTGCAGAAACTGCTCGGCGAGATGGATGACTGGGTTGACGACGAACTGGAACCGGTATTAAACGACATTGAGAAGGAGGCTTTGGAAACAGAGGCGACGAATGCATTGTCTGCCCCCGCGTCAAAGGCCTTCTGGTATTGCTTCTTGCTGAGCGCCTTCCCGATGTTCGCGACGTTTCCGTTTACGGTTGCCGTGCTGCCACTCACCGATTGTGTCAGCCCCCCATACTCCTCAGCCATTCCCAGCAGCCAGGGAACGCTGCCTTTGCTGGTCGTTGAAGTGCTCCCCGCCGCGCCGCTTGAGGCCGTCGTTTGCTCGTCGGTCCTGGCTTGCGTGGCCGCTGCCGCCGCTGCCGCGGGACTTGCCGCTGGAGTCGCAGCAGGGGCGGCCGTTGCTGAGCCTTTCTTTGCGCTCGCTCCTGCGCCAGAGGCCGCGTTTGCCACCTTGGCATTCTCACCTTCCCAATATGCGTAGCCCAGAAGTTGGTCGAGCACATGCGTATCGCCTGGCGCTGCCTTTACGTTTCCCTCAACGTATTTCAAAACGTTGGCCACCCCGGTATCCGAGGTCTGGCATGTCTTCTTTTGTCCGCATGCCGGCGATACCGCCCAGCACAATGCCCACGCACACGCAAAGAAGGAAATCCAATGTCTCTTCATCCATCCACTCCTTCGTACGGCAGTCAAACCTGAAATGTGAATTGGTTGATGATTGGGCCGCCGCCTTGGGGAACAGCAACCGGCGAACTGATCACCGGATCGTTGGGGCGCGTGAGAGAAGAGAATGTGATCCGATAGGTCGCCACAGGAGTAGGGTCGCCCGCTTGGATCTGCTCGTCGAAGGTCACCGCAAACGTCAACTGGCTTCCAGCATTCGCAGGACAAAGAAAAATCCGTTTATCGATAAGGTGCAGCGGGTCCTGCTGGATTTGCAACCAGGTCCCTCCGGTAGGGTTGGCTGGAAACGAAGCGAGAAACGGGGCTTTATTGCAGGTGGTAACGACGAGAATCTTCTCGGATGGAAAACAATCGATCTGATTCGGGACATTGGCATCGCGCTGCATCGTCGTCCTCCAGGGCATCGATAGCCCGAGTTAGCGGGGATGAATCCAATCCAAACTGGAGCGAGGGATCGGGGGGCGTGTGGAATGACTGGACTTTAGCGCATGTATCCAGGAAGGTCAACAGAAAAGCTCGCAAATTCCGGCATAAATGGAGAGGCATTCATAGGCTATCCAACAGCAGCGGTTGTTGCAGATGTATTGTTTACAAATCCCCGGAAGGCAACCTTGTTGATCATCCATACCTGGCCAGTTTCCCGCACAGCCCTCCCGAGACAACTCAATCAAGACAGAACCGGGATTCTATCGTTTCCCGAGTTTCCGTAATTTCTGTTTATACAGAAATATCTGATACACTGGACCCATGATACTCACCGACTCCTCCCGCCAATTCATCCTCCACTGGGGAGAAATGGGCGCGCGATGGGGCGTCAATCGCACCGTCGCCCAGGTCCACGCCCTGCTCTACCTCTCCCCCGAGTCGCTCACCGCCGAAGAAATCGCCGACACACTCTCCGTCGCCCGCTCCAACGTCAGCACCAGCCTCAAGGAGCTCCAGAACTGGAGCCTCGTCCAAACCGACAGCCGCATGGGCGACCGCCGCGACTACTTCCAAACCTCCGCCGACGTCTGGACGCTCTTCCTCACCGTCGTCGAGCAGCGCGTCGAGCGCGAAATCCTGCCCACCCTCACCATGCTCCGCCGCTGCGCCGCCGACGCCAAGGCCGAGCGTCCCGCCCAGCCCGCCATCGCCGCCCGCATCGCCTCCATGCAGACCTTCCTCGAAGATCTCCTCGGATGGTACAGCCAGATCAAGCGCCTGCCGCCAGACAGCCTCCGCGCGCTCCTGCGAATCGGCAGCGGCATTACCCGAATACTCCCCAAAGCCCGCCGCCGCAGGCTCGACTGATGCCCCCAATGTCCAATCAAGCTTTCGCCGCACCGCGAATTGCCGCCGCAGGAAGCCGCGCCAGTTTCCAGCGCTATTACCAGCAAGCCGGCCCCGACTACGCCGCCTGGAGCCCCAACTTCAACATGCACTTTGGCTACTACCGCCGCGACATGAACCCCTTCAACCGCGAGGCGATGCTGGAGCAAATGAACCAGGAGATCCTTCGCCGCCTGCATCTGCCCCAGACCGGCTCGCCGCGCATACTCGACATGGGCTGCGGCCTTGGCGCAACCCTGCGAAGCATCGCCAGGTCCCGCCCAGAGGCAGACCTTCACGGCATCACGCTAGTCCCCTGGCAGTTCGAGCACGGCCGAGCCCTTAACCAGGCCAGCGCCGCCCGCATCGCACTTTCCCTCGGCGACTACGAGCAAACGCCGCTTCCCTCCGCATCCTTCGACGCCGTCTATGCCATAGAAAGCAGCTGTTATGCTCGCGGCGCCAACAAGTCCGCGTTCCTACACGAAGCCTATCGCCTTCTGCGTCCCGGCGGTCGCATCGTCGTCGCCGACGGCTTCCTTGGTCCCGGCAAACTTCGCGGTCCACAACAGCGCATCTGCCGCACACTTTGCGATTGCTGGGCCATCGACACGCTCGGCCACATTGATGCCTTCGCCAGCGAACTCGAGCGAGTCGGCTTTCGCGACGTTGTCGTGGAACAGGCGCAGGCCCGAGTCACCCCGTCCGTCTTTCACGTCCCGTGGGTCACGCTGAAGTTTCTGCTGACAGATGTCGCCTTCGGCAAACGAAAAATGACCAGGGCGCGCTGGAACAACGTCCTCGCCCCGATCCTGCTCCCTTTCGTCGGCTACCCCATCGGCCCCATGGCTTACTACATCGTGAGCGCCACGCGCCGCTGAATGTGGGTGCCACGGCCTCCCTCAGCAGCGAACGAAGTCCTGGCTGTGCACAAGGCCGAGCATACAAAGCCTCCAACCGCAATTCGGCTCTTTGCGAGAACCGCACACGGCCCACCGGTTTCCATCACTACGCGCTGATCGTCGAGGCTCTTCCAGTGGCGTTAGCTCTTCCCGCTTCAGTTGGGATTCGTGGGCAGAACTGCGACCGTTGCTACCGATGTTTCTGAACTTGCGGACGTACGCCATGAATATTCCGTAGCTGAAATTGCAGTGCTGTCAATGCGCGTGTGAATCACTGTTTTCTGCTTGAGCCATCCCGCTCAGTCTCTCTCCTTTGAGGGCCGTAGCTTGAGAAAGGCCTTGAGGCATCCCACTGCACTCCCTCAATGCTAGCCGCGATTAGGCGAGTCCATCCGGCTGCAAGTCAGTCTTCCTTTTCGTCTCGATGCTCTCCGTCAGCTTGAGCGCATTGAGCGACCCTCGAAAAATGGAACGCCCAACATCGAAGAAAAGAGAGGTAATAGTGACCAATCTGAGTACGTTGATTAAGAGTGGCGTCTCGCGCCGCAACTTCCTTGCAGGCGCTGGAGCCAGCGCTGGAGCCATTGCAGCCTTGGGTATCGCCGGTTGCGGAAACAACAATTCCACCAAGACCACACCGCCGGCAACAGTAACCGATGCAGACATTCTCAATTTTGCGCTCAACCTGGAATATCTTGAGGCATCGTTTTATCTTTATGCTGCAACAGGCGCGGGCCTTGATGCGGCCGATACCACGGCGGGTTCTGCTTCGACTTACCAGACCGTAGGCACCGTCACAGTCGGCGATGCGGCAGCAGTCTCCGGTCTCACCGCCGCACAGCAGCAGATCCTGAACGAGATCGCCTTTGAAGAGCAGGCGCACGTCCGTTTCCTTCGCAGCGCACTTGGCACTGCAGCAATTCCCATGCCTGACATCGACCTGTCCTTCTTCGGTCCACTTGCCGTCGCCGCCACAATCACGACGGCTCCTACCGGAGCGGGCTCATTCAATCCATTCTCGAGCTTTGACTACTTTCTTGTCGGCGCCTTCATTTTTGAGGATGTCGGTGTAACTGCCTACTCAGGCGCAGCTCCATTGATCAGCACAGCGGGCGTTGCTTCCGGATATCTGACCGCTGCCGCGGGCATCCTGGCCGTCGAGGCGTACCATGCCGGCTACATCCGCACGTCGCTCACCGGTCGCGCAATCGCAGCAGGCTCAGCATCGGCTTACCCATATCTTGCCGCTGCAAATCTGGTAGCCAACTTGCGAGCAACGCTCACCGTCGGCGCCAGTGCAGCCCCGTCAACTTCCGGATCGGTTGAGACCATGCTTACATTGCCCACAAGCATCACCTCGGCCAGTGCGATCGTAGCCGCCAGTTCGACGGACGCAGTGGGTTTCTCCCGCACGGTAGACCAGGTGCTCCACGTCGTTTACGGTTCGCCTACAGTCGGCGCCAGTAAAGGTGGATTCTTTCCAAGCGGCATCAACAGCCCCCTGGCCACCACCACTGCCTGAGCAGCACACTGCGCAACCAAACAAAAAACTAAGAATGGAGAATTCCATGGCAAATCAAGAGACTCAACTTCTGGATCAAATCATCACGACGAGCAGGCGCAAAATGCTGTCTCTCGGAGTATCCTCGCTCGCCGGACTCGCTGTTGGCGGAATCGCTCTTCAGGCAAAGGCTGCAACCGCAGCCTATTCCGACGCCGACATTCTCAACTTCGCCCTCAACCTTGAATACCTTGAGGCAAATTTCTACTACATGGCAGCCTTCGGCACCACCATCGATAAAGCCAATTCGGCATCCACGGCAGCCGCAGCTCCACTCATCAGTTTGTCTGGGACCGTAGGCACCGCAGGCACAGTCTCGGGTGGCAGCCAGGTCCCGTTTTCAACGATCCCAGTCGCGTCCTATGCGATTGAGACGGCCGTGGAAGAGGGCAAGCATGTCCAACTGCTGCTCACCGCGCTGGGCAGTTCCGCCGTCGCCCAACCCGCCATCAACATCGGCACAGCCTTCCAGACGCTCGCGACTGCCGCGTTGATCCCAGGTGGTTCGGCATTCAGCCCCTACGCCAGCGATGGTACGTTCCTGGTCGGCGCGTATGTGTTTGAAGACGTGGGCGTGACCGCGTACCACGGAGCGGCCTCGCTGCTCACAACTCCCGCAAACCTGGTCACAGCAGCCGGCATTCTTGCGGTCGAAGCCTACCACGCCGGCCTCATCCGCACCACCATCAACTACCTCGATCCCACCGGCGCAACCATCGCCGGATACACCAACCTTATCTCAACGTTGCGTGCTACGCTCTCCCAGGCCGGGCTGCTTGGCGTCGCCCCCAGCCCATACGACGCCAACCCCGACGACTTCGGCCTCGCAACGTTCTCGGTTTCGCTTGGCAGTGGTTCCAGCACGACGGCTACGCGTATCACCGATGCGGATGCAACAAACGTGGTGGCCTTTGCGCGCAACACCACCCAGGTCTTGAATATTGTCACTGGCGGCGGAGCGGTCAGCGGCACAGCCGCCGTCAGCCCCGCCGTGGGAGTTTTCTTCCCTGCCGGACTGAACGCAGGTCCCAACGGATTTAAATAGGGGCAGGCAAGTCGCGCAAAAGCAAAGGTCCATCGCTTATGCGATGGACCTTTGCTATGCTTCCTCGATCAATCCCCTGCTACTTCTTCGGGAACACCACAAACGCCCCCGCCGCTTCCCTGCCGCCGGCTCCTTCAAACGCCGTCTGTCCCAGGGCCGGCAATCCCAAATCCCACACCGGCCCCGCCAGTTCCGGCATTGGCGTCGCCTTGAACAGTTTCTTGCACTGGCGCGCCGTCCACTTCGCCCACTTCTTGTTCTTCTCGCGCCGCGCGCTGTCGGTCGATATCCCCGTCCCCGCATACATCTGCCGATAAAGCTTTGACAGAAACATGAACGCGATCCGCGACTTCAAATTGGGCGTGCAGGCTGACCGCTCCCAGATCGCGCTCCAGTTGTAGAACCGGTCCCACACTGCCTGCGTCCGCATTTTTATCTCTTCCGAACTCATCGTCGGATGCGGCGTAAACATCTTCGGCCGCACCGCTGTTGGAATCAGCCAGTACCGCGTAATCGGCACCCCATCCACCAGTGTCGGGTTCACTGACTGTTCCTTCTCCCACTTGTTGAAGTCCACAGTCCCCGGGAACGGCGTCATCATCACAAACTGCGCAAACGTCACGCCCGCCTTGATCGCCATCTCCACCGTCGCCGTAAAAGTCTCTTCTCGGTCAGAGGGCAGCCCGAAGATGAACGACCCAAGCACATGCACGCCGTGCTTCTTGAATGTCTGCAACTGCTTGGCCAGCGCCTCGCCGGAGTAGTTCCAATCCTTGAATACCGCCTTCAGCCCCTCCGGTGTCACCGCTTCCACGCCCACCAGCGCGCCCTTGATATTGGCCTTCTTCATCGCCTCCAGATAGATCGGGTCTTCGCCCGCCTCCATCGTCATCTGCGTAAAGAACACCATGTCCTTGGGCAGCTTGGCCAGTTCTTCCATCAGCGCAAACCGCTCCGCCCGGATCTTCGTCAACTCTTCCACCTTGGCAGTGTTCCCCTGCTCCCGCGCCAGCCGCAAATCGGTGAATGTCACTGGATAGAAGTTGTCGTCCGCAAGTGCGATAAACCGGAACCCCAGCCGCCGCAGCGAAACAATCTCGTCAATCACGCTCTGGAACTTGCGCTGCCGCGGCTTCTGCCCATCCGTCCGCCAAACCGAGCAGAACGAGCAGTGCTTCGGGCATCCCCGAATCGTCTGTACGGACGCCCACATATACTTCGCCGGATCCATCAGATCCCAGCGCGCTGCCAGAAATTGGGAACCCTCAATCCGTCCGCCCTCGTACACTTTTTCGAGCTTGCCGGCCAGGCAATCCCGCACCGCGCGGCCCCACGCAATGTCGCCATCGCCCTTCACCACCGCATTCCCCTTGCCTGTCTCCAGCACTTCCTCCGGAAACAGCGTCGCATGGATCCCGCCATAAATTACATACGCCCCGCGAGCCCGCGCCATCCGTCCCACTTCGTAGCCGCGTAGTGCGTTGCCCGTGTGCACACTGATGCCCACAATGTCTCCGGCCTTGACCGTTTCCGGATCGATCTGCTCCAGCGACTCGTCCACAAGAATCGGATCGCCCACTTCGCTCGGTGTTGCTGCCGCAAGCACAAAAAGCCAGCGCGGTGTGATAACCGCCGTACCAAATGCATTGTCGCTGGGATTGACCAGATGAACACTCATCGGGGGGAACCTTTCCTCGTGCGAGAAACTTCGCCTCAGAGAGCGTCTTCGTAAACGTGCGTAGCCGCGGCGGGAGATATCCCACCAACGCTAGGCGACGCCGAATCTTCCCACCGGATAGCTCGGACGATCTTACAGTGTCACCCCCCACCGATGTGTTCAAAATTGACCACTTTTCCCCAACTAACTACAAATAAATTGATAAAGTTGCGACCCAATCCACGTTTTCTTCCGATTGGCCCCGGCAACTCCTGCGCTGCCTCACCCCGAAACAAGGCGAGAAGCCAAACCGACTGTCCGGTTCCGGACGCTTCCCCGGCATATCCGGACACCGCGCCCCGGGAGCCCAATATTGCCGCGATGTTATCTTGAACCATCCAATCCACTTAGCCATTTCCCACTTTGGCCTCCAGCTTGCAACCTCAATTGGCGTACAGTTGTTCTCCGGAGGGTCAAAGATGGGCACGTTGGGACAAGACATTCGCTATGCGCTGCGCCAGTTGAATCGCAGCCGCGGTTTCGCCGCCGTCGCCATTCTCACCCTCGCGCTCGGCATCGGCGCCAACACCGCAATCTTCAGCGTCATTGACTCCATCCTCCTCCAGCCTTTGCCTTTCCCCCACCAGGACCGACTCGTGCAGCTACAGGGCGAGGCGGGCTCTTCCACCTACACCTACCCCAAAGCATGGGTCCGCGAGTATCAGCGCCGCGCAACCAGTCTGTCCAGCGTTTCCGGGTACACGCTCAACACGGAGTTCAACGTTACCGGGATCGGATCATCGGCCCGCGCCTTCGGCAGCACCGTCAGCGCGAACCTCTTCAACACAATCGATGTCAAACCGGCACTGGGCAGTTTCTTCGCTTCATCGGAAGAGGCGCCGGGACAGGACCACGTCATCGTTCTTTCCAACGGCTTCTGGCGTCAGCAATTCAATGCAGACCCGAACATAATCGGCCGCACCATTCTCCTCGATGGCGTCAATCGTCAGATCGTCGGCGTCGCTCCACCCCAAATCCATTTCCCTGACGCCGACACGCAATTCTGGATTCCCATTGCCTTCAAGGCCGGCGACCGGACTGACCTCTGGGGCAACTTCGAATATCTGGCCATTGCCCGCCTCCGGAATGGTGTAAGCCCCAGTCAGTCCCAGGCCGAGATTCGCTCACTCCGCCGCCAGATGATCGCCCTTTTTCCATGGACCATGCCCGATGACTGGGCCAGTGATGTCCGCGTCACGCCTCTGCTCAACTCAGTGGTAGGTGACATCCGTCCCCGCCTGCTGTTACTTTCAGGAGCCGTCGGACTGGTGCTGCTGATTGCCTGCGCCAACGTGGCCAACCTCATGCTGGCGCGCGCCGCGGTGCGCCAGCGCGAAATTGCCGTGCGTACGGCTCTGGGAGCCAATACCGGCCGCATCGTTCGCCAGATGCTGACAGAAAGCGCGGTTCTGGCCACGCTTGCGGGCACCCTGGGCGTGCTTCTGGCCGCCATCAGCCTGAATGCCCTCAAGCTCGTTCTTCCGCCCGATACTCCGCGACTGGCCAACCTGGCCCTTCACGGCGACGTATTCCTCTTCGCAGTTGGCATCTCACTCCTCACCGGCGTCCTCTCCGGGCTCGTTCCCGCACTGCAATCAGGAAGCCGGGACTTGCAAGGCAGTCTGCGTGTAAATGCCGGCAATGTCTTTGGCACCGCGCACCGGTTCCGCATCTCCCGCCTGCTGGTGATCGGGCAGATCGCTCTTGCAGTCGTCGTCATCACTGCCGCGGGCGTCATGCTGCGCAGCCTGTTCCGGCTGGCCAACACCGACCCTGGATTCCGTGCCCAGCAAACTCTGACAGCGCAAGTCTCATTGGACCGGTCCGCATGCGCGCAGAAGACTCCATGTGCATCCTTCTTTGAGACCCTTCTCGATCGCGCCCAGGCCCTCCCCGGCGTCGAATCCGTTGCCCTGGTAGACAAATTGCCTCTTACGGGTTTCGACGGCTCGTTCGTTTTCGACGCGGAAGGCCACCCACGCAGTCCCCGCCAGGCCGCCTTGCAGGGTTCGCGGCGGATCGTCTCTCCTGGATATTTCCAGTTGATGGGCATTCGCTCCCTGCGCGGCCGTCTGCTGAATGCGGAAGACTACTCCGGCGCCACACGCGCCATGGTCATCAATCAAACCGCCGCGCGCCTGCTCTGGCCAGATCAAGATCCCATCGGGAAGCATATTGAGAACGTAGCCGATGGGGCGTTACCCGGACAGCTCGACATGAACGTGGCTTCCATCGTTGTCGGAGTTGTCAGCGATACTCGCCATCAGAGCCTGGACTCAGACGCCGGACAGGAAACCTACGTTGCCCTTACTCCGAGCGATGAAAAGCCGGTCATGAACATTCTGATTCGCTCGAACCTGAGTTCGACGGATCTCGCTTCCAGCCTGCGCAGCCTCGTCGCCCAGATCAACCCAGCTGCCCCGGTCACCAACGTGCGCACGTTGCAGAGCGTCATCACCTCGTCCACCGCCGCCCCGCGCGCCCTCACCATGCTCCTCACAACGTTTGGCGCGCTCGCCCTGCTGGTTGGCTCCATCGGCGTCTACAGCCTCATCTCCTACACCGTTAGCTGGCGCACCCGCGAAATCGGCCTCCGCCTTGCCCTCGGCGCAAACCGCCTGCAGATTGCGCAACTCGTCCTCGGCCAGAGCCTGGTACTCGCTATTGCCGGCTCCGCCCTGGGCATCGCCGGAGCCGTGGCCACTACCCGCCTCATAGCCCGATTCCTGTTTGAAACAAGCCCTCTTGACCCAATGACTTACACCCTTGTCCCCGTCCTGTTTTGCTCGTTAGCCCTCGTCGCCGCCTGGGCCCCTGCTCAACGCGCCGCCAGCGTAGACCCCATGATCGCCTTGCGCAACGACTAGCGAAAAACAAAAATAAAATTGCCCGGATGTCTTGACTTCCATCCACACTCAGCGCATGATCAAGGCCTCAGCAGGTCCTTGGCCTTGATTTTTCCTCTGAGGCAAAAAATAACTGTGACGGCGCGCACAGACACCTTGCTCGATGCGTCTTGAGACTGTAATCAGTTTTTCCTCCCCGAAAATTACGTCTTGGGTGGAATCCTTCCGATCTGCTCCACATCCGTTGATGCACGCTGATCAAGCCACCGGAGCTGTGTCTCCTATCCAGACTTAGACACCCTCCGGAAATAGCCACCGATCCGACCGCGCCCACAGCACGCCATCGGCGTAGAACCGCAAATCCCTCCGGGACGACCCCCCCTGGGATTCGTTTCCATCGGTCTTCTAACCAGGAATGGAGAGCGCCATGCGTTGCCTGATTTGCAGAAGTTTGGAGCTTGCCTTCGAGACCCATCGCACTCGCTACTCTGAAGCCAGAGCGGATGCTTCCAGTATGATCTCGTCCCGTCTCGCCGCCTATTGGAACGTTGAAATGGAGCGCGCCCGCAACGATCTCGACGATCACCGCGCAGTCTGCGTCTTCTTTGCCTCAAGCATCTTGCCGCTGGTTGCCTCGCCGCGCCAGCCCGCCGCGCAGAAGCCAATCAAGGAACAATCGGTCGCGCCCGCCGCCTGAAGCCCATCCCGTCGCTGGACGCACTCTGGCATTAAGTCCCATTCTGTCCTGTCAAGGCCAGCTTGCGCTCACGGAAAAGCCGGCAGCAGGCTTCCACCACCACAACATCGAGCTTGGTTCCGGCCATGCCTTCAATTTCCTTGAGCGCCGCATCGATTCCCAGTGAAGCCCGATACGGCCGGTCCGACCCCATCGCCTCCACGATGTCCGCAACCGCCAGCACCTTCGACTCGAGAAGAATCTCGTCTGCCCTCAATCCCAGCGGGTATCCCGTCCCATCCAACTTCTCATGATGCTGACGAACAATGTCCGCCACCGGCCACGCAAACGGAATATTCTTCAGAATCGCGTACCCAATCTCGGGGTGTTCCTTCACTAGCCCGAACTCCGCGTTGCTCAGCCGCGTTGGCTTGTTCAAAATCTCTGACGGAATTCCGATCTTGCCCACGTCGTGAACCATCGCCGCCAGCCGCAAGCCTTCCAGCATGGTCTCGCTCAAGCCCAACTCCCGCCCAATCGCCACCGATATATCCGCCACCCGCGTCTCGTGGCTCGCGGTATATGCATCGCGCGCCTCCATCGCTGCCACCATCGCAAACACCGACGCCGTCAGCGCCTCCGACAAGTGACTCTGTGCCGCCAAAAGCCGAACCCGCTCCGCGTCCAGCAGTTTCTTCTGCTCCAGCGCCCAGATTCCCCGATCCGTCATGGATGCCAGCCGCGTGAACACCGCAACAGCCTCTGCGCCAAACGCATTCGGAAGTGCCGAGTAAACCACCAGGTCTCCCCGCCCCCAGCCCTCAACATTCAGCGGAACAGAAATGCCGGAACGGACCCCGAATTGTCTCGCCCTTTGCCGCCAGGGCCAAAATGTCGCCGACTCTTCAGTGTCCTCAATGATCTGGACCTCTCCGCTCCGTATGCACACCCCAGTCGGTCCCTGTCCTTCAGGATCGCCCTCATCCCAGGTCAGGTGCAATCCATCCAGAAACCTCCTGCCACTTTCGGACGCGGCCGCGACTCGCACACGCTTCTCCGGCGATTCGACGGCGATTCCCACCCAGGCAAGCAAATAAGCCCGCTGCGCCGTGATCGCCTCGCAGATGAATTGAAGCAGCCTCTCGGGTGTCTCCGCATGCCCCAGGGCCGCCGCAGCCGCTGAAAACGCAGACAGTGCCCAATTCTGTGCTGAAATCTGCTGTTCTGCCGCCAAAAAACCGGAAATGTCACGGAGCTCGAGGATCTGCCGCGGACTTCCATCGATATCGACGATCCCCGAGGAAAACATCTGCACTGGAACCAGGTGCCCATCCTTGCGGGCTATGCTCGATCCAAAGAAATTCGCCTGGTGTTGACGCCCGCCAGCCAGCTCTCCACGCACCCTGCCGTGATCCGTCGCCGGGATCAGCGCGGTCAGTTCCATCCCTTTCAACTCAGCACAGGAAAAGCCGGTCATCACCTCAGCGGCAGGATTGGCATCCTCAATCGTAAGCAGGCCAGAGTTGATCACGAACATGCCGTCCTGAGCGTTGCGCCAGCTTAGCGCATAAACGCTGTCGCTGTTTCTAGCGAGGGGAAGTTCGCTCATGGCCCAGTCAACTTTCTAACTTCAAAACGAGGGAAGACTAACACGAAAAATATTCCCAATCTGTAAACATAACAAGTTGATTTTTTCATCGAATCAAAACTAGATATCTTGTCAGTAAAGTTTTCTGCTCTTCGCGGGGGCATCAGCTCACCTGGCTGCACTCCACTTGAACTTCCCGCTTCTCCAGTGGAATCGCCACCTGCTCCACAATCTCCAGCCCAAATCCCTCCAGCGCCGGTATATGCATCGGCGTGTTCGACAGCAGCCGGATCCGCTGAATGCCCAGGTCCGACAGAATCTGCCCACCCAGCCCAATCGCCCGCAGAATCCGTCCCGTCCGCGCCTGCGCCCCCTCGCGGCTGCGCAGTTCCGGATGCAGAATCAACCGGTTCGCGCTCTCTTGCGCCCGCACTACCCCGCCTCCCGGCTCAAACGGCCGAGCCTCCACCGGCATCCGCTCAATCTCGAACCCCCGCGAAGTGTTGTGCAGGTAAAGCACCGCCCCGCAACCCTCCTCGGCAATCATGCGCAAGCTGTGGTCGAGCGTCTCCCGGCACCGGCAGTCGGCTGCAAACACATCCCCCGCCGTACACCGCGTATGCACCCGCACCAGCACCGCATGCCCACAAGCACTTCGCACCGGCTCACCCGTTCCGCCCACCGCCGGCCCGGCATGGAACGCCGGGCAATCCTTGCAAAGATCGCCCTTCACCAGCGCCAGGTGGCTTTCCCCGCCATTCACTTCGCTCTCGTAAGCGATCATGCGGAACTCGCCCCACTTGGTCTGGATCAGGCTCTCCCCGGCCCGCACAATGTACCGCTCATTCCGCAACCTGTAGCGAATCAGTTCCGCCACAGTCAGAATCGTCAGCCCATGCTCTTTGCAAAACGGAATCAGGTCCGGGATCCGCGCCATCTCCCCGTCATCGCGCATGATCTCGCAGATCACCCCGGATGGGTTCAGCCGCGCCATTCGCGCCAGGTCCACCGAGGCCTCCGTCTGACCCGCTCTCACCAGCACGCCGCCCTTCCGCGCGCGCAGCGGAAACACGTGCCCCGGCCGCGCCAGGTCCGTATAGCTCGACTTGGGATCAATCGCCGTCCGAATCGTCAGCGCTCGGTCGGCTGCGGAAATCCCCGTCGTGACACCCTCGCGCGCCTCAATCGTCTCAGTAAACGCCGTCCCAAATCGCGACGAGTTCTGCTGCGTCATCGGAAAAAGCCGAAGATGGTCCGCCCGCTCCTCGGTCAGCGTCAGGCAGATCAACCCCCGGCCATACTTCGCCATGAAGTTGATGGCTTCCGGCGTCACATGCTCCGCCGCCAGCGTCAGATCGCCCTCGTTCTCCCGATCCTCGTCGTCGACAACAACGACCATCCGCCCAGCCCTGATCTCCGCCAGAGCGCCCGGCACATCTGTAAATGGTGCTTCGATCGTCCGCATACTATTCGCCATAGGAACCCGCTCTATTCTCGCCCATCCCCACCCCAATTCGCAAAACCCCGTACCAGAAACGGCCGTGGGAGGCGTGGCCTTCAGGCCCGGACCGTTCAAAGGCGAATCGAAGGAATTGCCCCCTGCTTGGACGTGACAGACCAAAGCTTGGTCATGCTAAACTCCATTTGATTCCGCTGTCGGACAAACCAACAGCCTGAAGAAGCGGCTGGTTCATCGTTCCCCCGGTGAATGCTCTCTTAACGGCGGCAGTCCATTCGGAGAGTCAACGCGTGGCCATCAAAATCAGATCTCTAAGCGGATGCACGTTGCTGTGCATCGCAGTTGGGTTATCCCTCCCGCCCATGTCCGTTTCTTTTACTGCGCAATCGCAGGCGCCCAAGCCAGGCATGCAAGGCGAAATCACGATTGTCCCTTACGTGTACAAGGGACAGAGCTTTGAAATGCGCGTCTTTCGAGGCCAGCTCATGATGGTGACACAGAACAGCTTGCCGGTGGTGATGTACATGCGCGGCACGGTTCGCGCCATCAGCACTGACCCCGCGGTTGTCTCCCTCGCGGAATCAGCAGCCAAGGCTTATCAGGCGGGAACACCGTCCGAAGTCTCTGGTAGTGGCACGCCGGCCAGTCCCGGCACTCCGGCAGCGTCTGCCCCATCCGCACCCGCAGCGCCCGCGGGATTGACGGTTGATGGCGTGATCTCGTTGGTCGGCGCGGGAATCTCCGACGACCTGATCATTGCCAAAATCCAGAAGAGCGGCCAGACCTTTGACCTGGGAACAGACGAAATGGTTCGCCTGAAAAAGGCGGGTGCCAGCGATGCGGTGATGAAGGCGATGATGAACGCCACGCCTGCTGCTTCCGCCCCCTCACCCACTGCCGCGCCAGCAGGCGACCCTTCTGCCGCACCACCTGCCGCCGCAGCGCCTAATCCTGTCGCCGAAAACCCCAACATGGGTAAGCTCAAAAAAGAGGGATTCATGGCCACCATTGGCCATGGCGTTTCCAATGCTGTGAATGGAAAGTCTGTAATCGACCGCCTGAGCATGCGCAACATCCTGCCGCAATGGGATCCGAATCAGCGCCTGAGTCAGCAATATCCGCGCATCGCCATCACCGTCCTCTATGCGCCCATGGGTTGGATGGACGACTACCGCCTGGTGGTGCGAAAGAACAACTCCCTTGCGCCGCCATGTTTCAAGCTCAAGGCGGTGGTCTGGCTCGATGCCACCCGCTCCAAGCCGACCGACGACTTCGACTGGTGCATAGACCACGACATGTTCATGAGCGAGCTCCAGCCGACTTACCTCTACAGCCTAGCGTCCACCAGGGCCGACTACGGCCAAACCACCGGCGTCAACCGCACCGATGGCCCCCAACCCCCGGACAAGCTTTTGCCCAACGATCGCGCCACCCTCGACATGGAAGCCAAGACCAATCCCCAGGGAGCATCCAAAGATTTGAACCTGGACGAAAACAGCCTCTTTGCCATCATGTTTGCCAACGTACGCAAAGACCTCGGCGAGACCCTGAGCTCCGACGGTGATTTCCGCGTGTGGATCACGACCATCAAAAAGGCCTCCGGCCCATCGTTGTTCTAGCTTCCCGTCTCAACCAGGCGCCATTCTGGGTGCCCCATCCATTCCGCTGCTTTCTGCGGATTGAGTGGGAACACACAGCCCCCAACCCGGCAAGATTGGCAGCCGCCGCCTCTCCGCAAGCGCGAAAGAATATACTGGCGTCGCCATGAAAACCGTCACCCGCCGCACCTTTATCGCCTCCGCCACCCTTTCCGCCGCCGCCATTTCCCTCCGAGCCAAGGAAGCCCAGGGCACGCAACCCACCCCGGTCACCATCAAAATCCCCGCCCAGGCCACCGGCCCGCACATGCCTGCTGACTTCATCGGACTCTCCTATGAAGTGAGGGAACTCACCAACCCGAGCTTCTTTTCCGCCGCCAACGTCGGCCTCATACGCCAGTTCAAGGCGCTTTCGCCGCACGGTGTTCTGCGCCTCGGCGGCAACTCCAGCGAGTTTGGCTGGTGGAAAGCCACCCCCGACTCGCCCGAACCCGCACATCCCAAAACCCGCGAAGTGGAGGGCGAACCCAAGGCCCAGTTTTACGCCGTCACATCCGAAGCCGTGCGCAACCTTGCCGGCTTTCTCAAAGCAACGGGTTGGACCTGCCTCTACGGCATCGGCATGGGCACAAACGTTCCGGAGCGTGCCGCCGAAGAAGCCGCATTCGTCGCCAAAACCCTCGGCCCCAGCCTCCAGTACTTCCAAATCGGCAACGAGGCCGACCTGTTCAGCAACCACCTGCGCGACCCCAAAACCTGGTCCGCGGCAAACTATCTCAAGGAGTGGCTTGCCATGGCACAGGCAGTCACCGCCCGTGTCCCCAACGCCATCTTCGGAATGCCCGACGTCGCCGCGAATGTCGGATGGCTCACCCAGATCGCCGATCTTTGGCCCTCCATCCAGAACCCGCCCCACGTCACCACCCTCACCCACCACTACTACTTCGGCGGACCCGCCACCAACCCCGCCGTCAGCATCCCCAACCTGCTCAGTTCCTCCACCATGTCCCGCGTCCAGAACACCGCCACCACCGCCTCTGCCGCAGCCGCCAAAATGCATGCCCGTGTCCGCATGACCGAAGGCAACACCTGCTATCGCGGCGGCAAGCCCGGCGTCTCTGACGTCTTCGCCTCCGCCCTCTGGTCGGCCGACTACGCCCTCCTGCTCGCCTCCAACAATTACTCCGGCGTCAACCTCCATGGCGGCACCGAAGAGTTCATCGCCGGCTCAGTCGGAGGCTTCCTGCCCGGCGACGTAATGCTCAAAGACGGCGGTGCAACCCCTGAGCAGATCGCCGTCCATCCGCATCCCTTCTACAGCCCCATAGCCTCCTTCGGCGCCGACTATAAAATGGAGCCGGTAGCCCACGGCCTCAAGTTCGCCGGATCATTCGCCGGAGCCACCCTGATTCCCGGCGAATTCACCGCCCAGCTTCAAGCCACTGGAGCCAACGCCACCGCCTACGCCGCCATCCTCCCCGGCGGCCATCCTTCCGTCATCCTGCTCAACAAGGACGCCAAGCACGAAGTGAATGTCGTCCTCGAATTTACCCCCGGAAAATCAACCACCCTCGAGCTGGACACCCTCCACGCCCCCTCCCTCGACGCCCCGGAAGCCAACATCACCAGGTCCCCCCTACCCGCCCACCTCAAGGATGGCAAGTACGCCGTCACCGTCCCCCCAGCCACCGGCCTGCGCCTCACCTTGAAATGACGCTCTGAGTCAGTCAACCACGCCGCTCCGCCCCACTCACCTTTTGCGCCGCCCCTCCCGCAATCTGCATCTCACGCTGCAGGAGATGTCAGCACAATGCCAAAGTCCATCCGTTTCAACAAGCTTGGTGGTCCCGAAGTCCTTCATTTTGAAGATCTCCCCGAGCGCCACGCCGGCCCCGGGGAAGTTCTGCTCAAAATAGAGGCAGTTGGCCTTAACCGCGCCGAAAGCATGTTCTATCACGGCTTCTACATGGAAGAGGTGACCGTGCCATCTGGTCTCGGCTACGAAGCGGCAGGAACCGTCCTTGCCGTCGGCCCGGAGGTCGATCCCACCCTCATCGGCAAACGCTTGAGCACCATTCCCGGCTTTTCCATGGGCCAGTACCCCGTCCTTGCCGAACAGGCCGTTGTTCCCGCTGCCGTTCTCGCCGCCGTTCCAGACTCCCTCTCAACAATCGAGGCTGCCGCCGTCTGGATGCAGTACTGCACCGCCTATGGCGCGCTCGTGCCCTTCGGCAAAGTCGCCGCCGGAGACTTCGTCATCATCACCGCCGCCAGTTCCTCCGTCGGCATCGCCGCCATCCAGATCGTCAAGGCGCAGGGCGGAATCTCCATCGCCACCACCCGCACGTCCGCCAAAAAGGATCAGCTCATCGCCCACGGCGCAGACCACGTCATCGTCACCGAAGAAGAAGACCTGGTAGCCCGCGTCAAGTCCATCACCACCGGCAAGGGCGCCCGCATCGTCTTCGATCCCGTCGGCGGCGACTACATCAACACCCTCGCCGCGGCCACGGCAAACGGCGGCACCATCTTCGTCTACGGCATGCTCTCCGGCAAGCCCACGCCCCTGCCAATGGCTGCCTTCGGCCGAACCATCGGCCTCTTCCTCTACACCTTCGGCGAACTCCGTGGCACCCCCGATTGGGAGTCCATGAAGAAGTACATCTACGACCACCTTGCCGATGGATCCTTCAAACCAGTCATCGCCAAAACCTTCCCCTTCGCTCAAACTGTGGACGCCTACAAGTACCTCGAAAGCAACGAGCAGATCGGCAAAATCGTCATCACCCTGTAGGCCGATCCCCCAAAGGCTCAAGCAACCGGGCATATTTGCACCGCCGACCTCCAGGTCGGCTGTCGTGTGTGCCTCCTGGCCCATACTCGGCTTCCGCCGCCGCAGACGCCGCCGACACACCCGCTCACAGAAGCCCCGTGCCCAATCCATTCGCAGCTTCATCGCGAATGGGTGGGAAACCTCGAACCTCCAACACAGCGTTCCTCGGGAGCAGCCCGACTCGCCAAGTCGCGTTACGGCTACCTTGAACTCCAATACTGCCCGGCACCCCATTACAACCGCACTGTCATCCCGAGCGTTTGCGAGGGATCTGCGGCTGCCTTTCGGATTTGTTCTTAGGGAGTGCAGCGCTACCGGAGCGGACAATGAGCCCACAGCCTCTAAACCGGTTCGTCTCCAAGCCTTGTTCTGTCAGCAGCGATTCGTCCCAGGCCAGATCGGCGTTTTCGGATAGCTGCGAGTCATTGGCAGCCAACCTGTGCTCGATGAGCGCGAATACCCTGCGGGTAACATTCCACAAGTCATTTCGAATTACGCAGCCGTTTGTGTGCCCGCGCGCTGCAAAGGCCTCGAGCGCACAAAACCCCTGACTAACCGTTGCGGAGAGCGGTCATTGGACTCACGCGCGAGGCTCGGCGCGCCGGGAAGTACCCGGCAATCAATGCCACCGTCACCAGGGCAAGCATCATGGTGATAAACGTCTGCGCGTCCCAGGGCGAAGTGGAATAGAGCAGCGACGCTATCAGACGTGCTACGCCAAGGGATGCGACGGTGCCCAATACCACACCGGCCAATGTCAGGCGCAGCGTGTTGGCAAGAACATCGCACATCACACGGCCGGTGGTCGCGCCCAGAGCCATCCGCACCCCGATCTCCTGTGTCTTTTGGGTTACCGAATACGAGACGACCCCATAGATACCCAGTGCCGCCAGCAGAACGCCGAGACCTGAGAAAATGGCGACCAGGAGGACGAAGAAGCGGCGCGGAGACACGGCGTGGTCCACAAGAGACTGAAGCGGCTTGAACTCTGCAGCAGGCTGGCCGGGGTTGAGGGTGCGAAGCGCGGCCAGAACGCTTGAGGTCAGCGACTCCGGTGGCACGCGCGCGCGAACCACCAGCGTGGCCCCTTCCACGTCGGCATTCTGCGTCATGGGAATGTAGACCTCGGGGTTTGATGCCGCTTCGAGACTGGTCTCGCGAACATCGGCGATGACGCCAATCACGCGCACTGGATTCTTCTCGATGCCGTTCGCCATCTTCCCAACGGGGTCTTGTCCGGGCCATTCGCGGCGAGCCGCCGCCTCGTTGATGATGACGACGTGCTGGCTCTCCGGCGTATCGCTCCAGGCAAAGTCGCGGCCCTCGCGCAGGCGCATCCCCAGGGTCGGAATGTACCCCGGCGTGACAAGGTAGACAAAGGCCGCTGCGATTCGATCCTTTGAAGAATCGCCGCCCACCGCAGTCAACTCCCAACTGCGATTGCGGTCCAGCGGAAGCATGTCCGCGATTCCGGCAGACTCAACTCCGGGCAAGGCTGAGACGCGCCGCAGCATCTCCTGGAGAATTGGCCCTCGTGCCGCGAACTTGCCCCCGTCGTCATAGTCCACCTGCATGCTCGCAGCGTGATCCGGCTGGAAGCCCAGGTCAACATCGAGGACGTGGAGGAAGCTCCGCAGAAGCAGGCCTGCGCCCACCAGCAGGACGCATGCGAGCGCAATCTCTGAGACGACAAGGGTCGAGCGGAACCGCTCGTGACTGCGTCCAGCGGCCATGCTGCTGGCGTTGTCCTTCAGCGCCTTTTGCAGGTTGCCGCCCGACATCTTCAAAGCCGGGGCCACGCCGAACACGACTCCTGCCGCTACGGCAATCAACAGCGTCCATCCCAGCGACGCGGCGTCAACGCGCATGCTGGCCAGCAGAGGCAAGGTCATCGAGCCCTGATGGCCAATATAAAAGACAATCGCGAATGCGATGCAGAGGCCAAGCCCTGCGCCAGCCATCGAGAGCACCAGGCTTTCCGTAAGCAGCTGGCGGATCAGCCGGCCCCGACTGGCGCCAAGTGCCCTGCGCATGGCAAGCTCCTTGCCCCGGGAGGCGCCACGGCTCAGTTGCAGGTTGGAAAGATTCACGCATACGATCAGCAGAATCGCACCGACGGCGAACCACAGCACTACCAGCGAACGGTGAAGCTTGCCCGTCACGTGATCTCGAAGCGTGGTTAGTTCTGAAGCATAGTCCTCGTACCAGTCGGGATGGACCACTTTGAGATGTGGAAACAAGCGGTCCGCCTCGTCCTGCGCCTGCGCCACGGTCACGCCTGGCCTGAGACGGCCAACGACAGCCAGAGTATTTCCCCACGTCCGCCAGAAATCCATGACTGCGGGGACCAACAGATCCACCTTCATGCCCGGCGCGAAGACGCTGGCGAAGTCGAAGCTGGCGGGAAGGACCCCCACAACGGTCACCGGCTTTCCATTCACCGTCACCGCCTTGCCGACGATTGCGGGATCGGCGGCAAACTGATTCTTCCAGAAGTAATAACTCAGCATTGCCGCCGGACGGCCGCCCTTCTGGCACTCTTCCTGGGTGAAACCGCGTCCCAGCGCGGGTTCAATGCCGAGCGTCGAAAGAAAGTTATCGGCAACTTCCACGACTCCCAGCTGCCTGGGCTCTCCATTGCCTGTCAGCTTGTATTGGATCGAACTATAGAAAGTCTGATATGCGGTGACGGCCTGAAAGGACCGGTTATTCCGCTTGAATTCCTCGTAGGCATCTGCCGTATAGGTCTCCCCGGAAAGACCAGCCGCGGCCTGCGCCTTGGCAGGGAGCGATTTGCCTCCCCTGAACCAGACGAGTCGCTGCGAATCCGGGAATGGCAATGGACGCAGCAGCAGCACATTCACCACGCTGAATACAGCGACATTGGCGCCGATGCCCAGTGCCAGAACAAGAATCGCCACGGCGGCGAAACCAGGGTTATTGCGAAGGTTACGGAGAGTGTAGCGAACGTCCCGATTGCACTCAATCCAGTAGTCCTTGAAGCGTTTCCGGCGTTCCATCTTCCCTCCCAGGTTCTCTCCGATTTTCTGCACGGCGTAAACATCTCCGAATTGGCGTTCAGCTTCGTCGCGAGCGGCGCCACGCCGCCACCCTTGACGAACCAGATCGTCCGTCTTGGTTTCAAGGTGAAAACGCAGCTCGTCCTTGACGTCTGCCGCTGGATCTGGGCCGAGCAGACGGGCGTAGCGTCGCCAAAGAGGAATTGGCTTCATGCCTGCTCCTCGGATGAGTTCAGCCCGGTGGCGCCGAGAACCTTGGCGACTGCGACCGAATAGGCCGCCCAGTTACTGGACTCCTGTTGCAGCTGCCGCCTGCCCGCGGGAGTCAACCGATAAAACTTGGCCTTGCGATTATTTTCCGAAAGGCCCCATTCGGCCTCGACGAGTTGCTTGCTCTCCAGTCGCCAAAGGGCCGGGTACAGCGTGCCCTCTTCCACAAGCAGTGCCTCGCCGCTCTGGCGCCGAATGAAGTCTGTAATCGAGTACCCATGCAGGGCTCCCCAAATCAGCGACTTGAGGATCAGAACATCCAATGTCCCTCGAAAAAGTTCCAGTTTGGCTTTGTCCATTGGCTCCCCTGTGGTTTCATAGGGAGACTACCGCACTTTCCCTAGGAACACAAGGGGAATTCATCCTGGAGCCGCCGTTCGGCTTCTCAGCCTTGAAAACCCGCTCTCCCGGCACCGAAGCTGAAGGTGCCACATGCTCTCAAGAATTCTGCAAGCAGCAGAATCGAAACCGCTGTAACCCTCGACCTGCGGCAGCAATTCAGTTCAGGCGACTGCCTGTATCCTTTGTAAGAGAATAACGAGGGCTCCATAACATGTGTAAGTTTGTTCTTGAAATTACGGCAATCCTCCTCTCGGCCTCTTCGATTGGTATCTCTCAGCAAGTTCCAGCACCGCAGTCTGGCGCCTTGGCGCCAGACAAGCCCATAGTCGCTTTAGCGCCGGCACCAGCACGCATCACCCTCGATGTGCTCGTGAAAAACAAACATGGTACACCGGCTGGAGATCTGGAACCCTTCGATCTTTCGCTTCTGGACAATGGAAAACCTGCCAAAATCCTCAACTTCCGCAGAACCGATGGAACGAAAGGGAATCAATTCGATCCGCCCGAACAACTCATCCTGGTCCTCGATGTCGTGAATCTCCCTTACGAGGCAATTTCCCGCCAGCGTCTCGAGTTGGAGCGCTTCCTGCGACAGGACGGCGGTAACCTTCCCATTCCAACCTCCGTTTTTCTGTTCAACAATCATGGCCTGCAGGTACAGCCTGTCCCGTCGAGAGATGGCAACGCAATGGCCGCGGCTCTGGATCAGGCAAAGGGAACCATTCGTGCGCGCGACATCACCGGCGGTGTCTACAGCCTTGCCGAGCAGTTCCAGGACTCATTCAAAACGGTGAATGGGATTGCGGAGAATATGGTGCGGAGGCCGGGACGTAAACTGATTGTCTGGATTGGACCGGGCTGGCCCCTGTTGACGGAGCGCTATTTCATCCAGACAAATGAATCGAAGCAAAGCTATTTCAATCAGCTTGCATCTTTGACCAGAAAACTGCGTGAGGCGCGCATCTCCTTCTACAGCGTGGCTCCCATTGTGGGAGCCACGCCGGTGTTGTGGCAAGGCTACCGAAAGCCCGTGTTGGAAGCGCGGAAGATGGAGATTGGATACTTTGCGCTGCAGGTATTGGCTGAGCATAGCGGCGGATTCGCCCATGATCCCGATAATGATCTGGTGGAACAGATTAATGACTGCCTGAAGGATGTCGGCACATACTACACGATCACGTTCGCTGCGCCACTTGCCGCACAACCCAACGAGTACCACGACCTGAAGGTGCAGGTGAAAACAGCAGATATGACGGTCCGAACCAGCAGCGGCTACTACAACCAGCCGTAACCCGGATGCCCCGATCCGTGATCTCTGTTCCCTGCCTCCAACGCAAAAAGCGCCGCCCCAAAGGCGGCGCTTTTCTGAGAAACAATCCGGGCCCAATGCCCTATAACGTCGATTCGATCTCAAATCCCCAGGCCTCCAGCAGCGCCTCCGGGATATACTTTGAGTTCTTGTTCCGCCGTGCCCATTCCCGCAACCGGGTGGACCGGATGTACTGGTCTGGGCTAAGCTTGAACTCCTTCACGATTTGTTCGAAGGAGGTCACTGTCGGCACAACCGGCCCAATGGGCTCCGGCTTGCCCCAATTCGGATTTCCACGACGCTTTGCCATCGATTTTGTGTCCTTAAGAGGTGTATTTGCGCTTACTTCCTCGGCAACGGGCTTGGGGGGCTCCTGTCACATCTGAGGAGACTAACAGCTTCCTATTTTACATATTTTTTATTCAAAAATCAATAACAAAATCAACGATTTCCAGCCAAATCGGCCTATCATCCCTGACCCTCAACCATCCCTCTATCTACATCGCATTCAACGCTTTACCTGCACCGTCCAGAACACTGCTCCATTTCTCCCATGACCTTTGTGACGTGGCGCCTGGCGGCAAACAGGCCCTTGGTGGCACGATACTACTATGATAACAATCGCGCGTTTCACCGCTCTCGGCCTGATGCTGGCCGCCGCGCTTGCGCCCTGCCACGCCGTCGAGCTCAAGGTTAGCCGCGACGCCCTCGAACGCACCCTCAAACAGCAGCTCTTCAACGGACCGGACGGCCGCTATTACATCAAAGGCAGCGCCCAGTCCGCCTGCTACGTCTACGCCGAGGATCCCAAACTCCAGTTCGTCCCCGACCCGGTTCAAGACCGCATCGTCGTCCAGTTGAAGACCCACGCGCGCCTCGGCAAAGCCGTAGGCAACGCCTGCATCGGCATCGCCCTCACCCTCCCCGCCGAGGTCTCCCTCGCCCCCGCCGGCGAAGGCGAAACCATCGGCTTCCGCGACGCCAGGGTCGATCACGTCAGCAACCACGCCGAGTTCAACTTCATCCTCAGCCCTTTCCTCAACCACCAGGTCCCCGGCAGCATGAAAGTCAACGCCGCCGACCTGCTCCGCAAGGCCCTCGAAGGCTCCACCGCAACCTCGGGCTACAAAGTCTCCCTCGAGCGCCTCAAGATCCACTCCATTGTGCTCAATGGCGACTCCCTGGTAGTCGACGCCGACGGAGACATCAGCGTCAAATAGCCCGTCCAGAACAAGCCTCGACCACCCACCATCAACTACCGTAGAGTGAAGAGGTAACGCGCCAAGGAGTGTCCGAATGCGCCCCAGACTCACAGCCCTCTTCCTCTTGAGCTCCGCCGCGCTCCTTTACTCCCAGGCCATTCAGGTCCCGCCCGTCCAGGCGCCCACCATCAGCACCACCACCAACAACGTCCTGCTTGACGTGGTCGTCACCGACAAGAACGGCCAGCCCGTCCACAACCTCGGCAAGGACAAGTTCCAGGTCTTCGAAAACGGAATCGCCCAGCCCATCGCCTTCTTCGAGGAGCACGTCGCCGCGCCTGCGCCGCCACCCATCGCCGCGGCCCACCACCTGCCGCCCAACGTCTACACCAACATTGCCACCACTGCTCCCGACACCGGCCCCATCCTCGTCCTGCTTATGGACGCCCTGAACACCCCCACCGCCGACCAGGCTAAAGTCCGCATGGCCATGCTCGAATACCTGCGCAAGATTCCCTCCGGCCGCCACATCGCCATCTTCACGCTCAACGAGAAGCTCCGAATGCTCCAGGGCTTCAACGGCGACCCCGCCACGCTCATCGCCGCCCTCGACAACGTTGCCGCGTTGCAAAAGCAGTCCCGCCTCACCGACGACCCCGACAAAGACTCTTACGCCGACTCAGGACCCAAAGTCCTGGGCGGCAGCCTCACCGGCGACGTGTTGCAGAACTTCGTTGCCCACGAGCAGTCCTGGCGGATGGACGAGCGCGTCAAGCTGACCATGCAGGCCCTCAACGCTCTGGCCACCTACCTCAGCGCGCTGCCCGGCCGCAAAAACCTCATCTGGTTTTCGTCGTCGTTCCCCCTCGGCCTGGGCGCCGACTCCGTCAAGCCCGAGGGCGCAGCCAACATGCAAACTGAGAACCTGAGCCGCCTGCGCGACTACACCGACGAACTGCACACCACCAGCGAGCTGCTAAAGCTGGCCCGCGTTGCCGTCTATCCCATGGACCCCAGCGCCCTGCCCACCCCGTCCATGTTCAACTCCACCGGCGCCAACAACAACTCGCTCCACGGGGCAAACGAGATTTCGTCCATCAATCAGGATTCTTCAGACGAGCTCAGCGGCCACTTCACCATGGACACCGTTGCCGAAGCGACCGGCGGCCGCGCCTTCCACAACACCAATGACCTCGCCGCCGCCATAGACACCGTCACCCAGCTCGGCTCCGATTACTACACCATCGCCTTTGTCCCCAAGGATCAAAACTACGACAGCAAGTACCGCAAGCTAAGCATCAAGGTCGACGCCCCCAGGGTGAAGCTCGACTACCGCCGCGGCTATTACGCTCAGGACCCTGCAAAATCCGGCACAGCCGCTCTGGCTCACCCCACGCGCGACGCATCGGTCCTGCTCCACGGAGCCCCCGCCGCCACTGACATTCTCTTCAAAGTCCGCGTCGCCCCCGCCGAAAAGTCCGACCCCAGCACCCCAGCCGGCGCAGTTCGGTACAGCATCAACTGGTCCGTTGATGTCCGCGGCCTTGATCTTGCCACATCCTCAACCGGGGAAAGGCATGGTTCCCTGGCGCTGGCCGCAGTCGCCTACAACAGCGATTCCAAAGTGATTAACACCGTTACCACACCCGTCTCGCTGCTCGTCCAGCCGACCGAGTACCGCCTCTATGTCAACTCCGGCCTCCAGTTTCACCAGGAGCTCGATCTGCCCGTCGGGGCGGTCTCTCTGCGGATCGCCATCGTCAACGCCGACAACCAGCGCACCGGCGCCACCGAAATCCCGCTGACCATTTCCCAAACGCACTAAAACTCTGCATTCCTAGCAAAGGCTCCGTGCCCCATCCATCGAGCGTCTTTTGCTCGATGGGTGGGAAAGCACAACCCTCGATCCAGCCGGCCTAGCCACACCAGCTATCGAACACCCCAGCCCGCACCGCCGCAGCCAAGGCATCGATATCCGTAGCCAGCACCCGATCCTCCTCCAATCGCGCCACCACCCCACGCACAGCAGCATAAGCCTGCTCCACCAGCACGCCGCCCTTCAGCGGCCTCCGGAACTCAAGTCCCTGCGCCGCGCACATCAGCTCGATGCCCACAACCCGCTCCGCATGCTCCACAATCTGCCGCAGCTTCAGCGCCCCGGTCATCCCCATCGACACGTGGTCTTCCTTGCCTCCGTCGGTGGGAATGCTCCCCGTTGAGGACGGATGCGATAGCACCTGGCACTCGTTGATCAGCGCCGCCGCCACAATCTGCGCAATCATGAACCCGGACGACAGCCCCGGATCGGGCGACAGAAACGCCGGCAGCCCCTCGTTGATGTCCGGGTTCAGCAGCCTATCGATCCGGCGCTCGGTAATCCCCGCCAGGTCCGTCAGCACGATCGCCGCGTAGTCAAATGCATACGCCAGCGGAGCCCCGTGGAAGTTGCCGCCGGAAATCACATCCCCACCGCCCTCAGCATCCGGGAACACCAGCGGGTTATCGGTAGCCGACCCCGCCTCAACCTCCAGAACCCCCTGCACGTGCCTGAGCGCGTCCCGCACCGCCCCATGCACCTGAGGTATGCAGCGCAGGCAATATGCATCCTGCACCCGCGTATCGCCCACCCGATGCGCCTCGCGAATCTCCGAGGCCGCCAGCAGCCGCATCAGATGTTCCGCCGCAGCCACCTGCCCCCCATGCGGCCGCGCCTCATGGATCCGCGCGTCAAACGCCGCCGGCGTCCCCATCAGCGCCTCCAGAGACATGGCGCCTGCCATATCCGCCAGCCGGGCAACGCGCAATGCCCGCGCCACCGCCAGCCCACCCACCGCCGTCATAGCCTGCGTCCCATTCAGCAGCGCGAGCCCCTCTTTCGCCGCCAGCTCCAGCGGCTGCAACCCCGCCCGCCGCAGTGCCGCGCCTCCGGCCATCCGCTCGCCCTTGTAAAAGGCCTCACCCTCGCCGATCACCACCAGTGCAAGGTGCGCCAGCGGAGCCAGATCTCCGCTCGCCCCCACCGACCCTTTTTCCGGAATCACCGGATGCACCCCGGCATTCAGCAGGTCCACCAGCAATTCCACCAGCTTCGCCCGGCACCCACTGAACCCTTTCGCCAGCACATTGGCCCGCAGCAGCAGCATCGCCCGCGACTCACCCTCGGAAAGAGGCTGTCCAACCCCGCCCGCATGGCTGCGCACCAGGTTCGTCTGCAGCTGGGCGAGACTTCCATCGGGAATCCGCACGTCCGACAGCTTGCCGAACCCAGTGTTGACGCCGTAAACCGTCTGCCCCTCGGCCAGAATTCGCTCAATCAGTTCCCGGCTCGTCTTCACGCGCGCCAACGCCGCGGGCGCAATCTCCACCCGCGCTCCACGCAACCCCACAGCCTCAATTTCAGCCAGCGCCAGCGCCTGACCGTCCAATATCAGAGTTTCCATAAATCCATGCTAGGCGCAGATACCTTCCCAGGTACAGCGCCCTATCCACCCGCCGCTTGGCTCATCCAATCAACTCGGCTATGCTTGCAAGCGACATAGAAAAGGTCCCCACCATGCCCCTCACCCGCCGCGACTTTGCCAAACTCAGCGCCCTCTCGCTCGCCGCCCGATTTGCCTCACCCCTCGCAGCGCAAGCGCCCAACAAAAAAACCGGCTACGCCGTCATTGGCCTTGGCCGCATCGCCGGACACTTTCTGCCCGCCGCCGGCATCAGCACCAACTCCAAGATCACCGCCCTGGTCAGCGGCCATCCAGACAAGGCGGCCCGCATCGCCGCCCAATACGGTGTGCCCTCAACTTCCATCTACAACTACGAGAACTTCGACCAGATCGCGCACAATCCGGCGGTAGACGCGGTCTACGTCGCCCTGCCCAACTCCATGCACGCTGAATACACCATCCGTGCCGCCAAGGCCGGCAAGCACGTACTCTGCGAAAAGCCCATGAGCCTCAACGTCGCCGAGGCAGAACAGATGATCGCCGCCTGCAAGGCCGCCGACGTCAAGCTCATGATCGCCTACCGCTGCCACTACGAGCCCACCAACCTGAAGGCAGTCAAGCTCATCCGCGACGGCGCTCTCGGTCAGGTCCAGGCCATCGAAAGCGCCTTCGGATTCAACATGGGTCCCAACGAGTGGCGCACCGTGAAGAAGTTCGCCGGCGGCGGCCCCATCTACGATGTGGGCATTTACTCGCTCAACGCCTGCCGCTACCTCACCCGCGAAGAACCCGTGCACATCGAAGCCAACATCTCCACCATCGACCACGACGCGCGCTTCGCGGAAGTCGAAGAGAACACGTCCTGGACCATGAAGTTCCCCTCCGGCATCGTCGCCAGCTGCTCGACCACTTACGGCGCCAACATGCCCGGCTACTTCCGCGCCTACGGATCCAAGGGCTGGCTCCAGGTCGACAACGCCTTCGTCTACGAGGGTCTCCACCTGAGAGCCGAATTCGGCGATACAAAGATCGACGAGCTCAACCCCGCCCGCGACCCCTCCCACTTCGTAGCCGAAGCCGAACACTTCTCTCACTGCGTCCAGAACAACCTGCAGCCTCAGTCCCCCGGCGAAGAAGGCCTCAAAGACATGCAGTACATAGCCCAAATCTACAAATCCGCCGGTGCAGTAATCTAGTCTCGCGGCTCTCAAGTCCCCTGCATAAAGTGGACTGTCATTCTGAGCGAACGGGGCCCCAAACGCCTTTCAGTTCCGGGGTCCCCGGCGACAGGTCTTCGTCGCTGGGGTGGAGGGTGGGGGTGGTGAGTCGAAGGATCTGCCCTGAAAATTCGGGCAATCTCTCGATTCGCCCGATCCACCGAACCCGCCCCCAGACGATCACCCTAGAAAGAGCACTGTCATCCCGAACGAAGTGAGGGATCGGCGGCTGTTCTTAAGAGAAAGCAGATACTGCTCCTACTGTCAACGGAAGGAACGCACATTTTCATCTTCTTGGGTGGCGCAACGCGACATACATGACTGCGGTTGTTCTTCGTGAATTCTGGCAGGAACCTTGGGGACACGACATTTGGAAGAATTGAAAATGGATCGATGGTTGTTCTGGCCCGTATTCACGTCCCTGACGATCGTCACTGCGCTCGCGCTTCTCTGTGGCTTCCCAGGTCGGTTGAACCTGATAGTCGAAGCCATCTCAGTCCTTGTTTGTGTAATTGCGTGCATAGCTCTTTTGGGCGTCGCGCTCATTTCTGCGATCAAGAAGCGGCCACGCAGAGCCTCGTCTTTCTTGCTTGCGATGATAGTGCCAGTACTACTCTGGTGGCCAATCAATTGGGTCGCGGACTGTGTGCACCTTGGAATAACCATTGGCTTCGGAGCAGGTCAACTCGGCGCCTCTTCAAGTTCTGACGGAAGCCGATTTGTTGCATACGATTGGTCTACAGGATTCGCAGGCTCTAACAAACTCTTGATTCACGATGAGACCAACGAGATCGCCTTACCCGTTGCTCAGCACACACATCCCTTAGCCTCTGAAATCGGACTTGGAGAAGATTGCGCAGGCAATGTAGGTCACTTGTTAGGCCATTACTATATTTGCGAGTTCTAAAGCAACCAACGAGTTGAGCCCTGTTCTCTTGAAACCTTCCTGCTTTGCTGCTACTTCTCCCGCTTAGCTAGGAACCGCTCCATGAATTTGGTGTCGAACTCGCCTGCCTGGAAGCCGGCATCCGCAAAGATTTCCTGGTGCAGCGAAATCGACGTTTCAATGCCCTGCACCACAAACTGGCTCAACGCCCGCTGCATCTTGGCAATCGCCTCGGCGCGGTTCACGCCGTGCACAATCAGCTTGGCAATCAGCGAGTCGTAATATGGCGGAACGACACCCTCAGAGTACTGTGCCGTATCCACGCGCACCCCGTTGCCGCCCGGCACATTGAATGCCGTTATCTGTCCCGCTGAAGGCGTAAACTTCCGCGGATGCTCTGCATTGATGCGGCACTCGATGGAGTGGCCGCGAATCTCCAGCGTCTTCGGCAGAATCTGGTCAAGACGCTCGCCGGCCGCAATGCGCAGCTGCGCCTTCACCAGGTCAATACCAGTTATGAACTCGGTCACCGGATGCTCCACCTGGATGCGCGTGTTCATCTCGATGAAGTAAAGCTGCCGGTCCTCATCCATCAGGAACTCGATCGTCCCCGCGTTCTGATAGCCAATGTCCTTGAGGCAACGGCACAGCGTCGCGCCAATCTCCTCGCGCATCTGCGGAGTGACCTGCAGGCTGGGCGCCTCTTCAATAAGTTTTTGATGACGCCGCTGAATGGAGCATTCGCGCTCGAACAGCGTGGCAACATTCCCGCGCTCATCGGCCAGAATCTGGAACTCAATATGCCGCGGCTGCTCAATGAACTTCTCCATGTAGAGCTCGCCGTTGCCGAACGCGTTGGCCGCCTCGGTATGCGCCGCGTGAAAGAGATTCGGCAGCTCCTCAGCCGTCCGCACAATCCGCATGCCGCGCCCGCCGCCGCCTGCCTTGGCCTTTAGAATCACGGGGTAGCCGACCTTAATCGCCCACTCCTGAGCTTCTTCGGCGCTCACAATCACGCCGTCGGAGCCGGGCAGGATCGGCACACCGGCCTTCTTCATCGCCTGGCGGGCCTTTTCCTTCTCGCCCATCAGCCGCGTGACCTCCGGCGGAGGACCAATAAACTTGATGTTCGAGGCGCGGCAAACCTCAGCGAAGTTGGCGTTCTCGCTCAACAGCCCATAGCCGGGATGGATTGCCTCAACGTCCGCGATTTCAGCCGCGGAGATAACCGCCGGCACGTTCAGATAGCTGTCCGCCAGCCTTGGTGGGCCAATGCAGATAGCCTCGTCGGCGAAGCGAACGTGGAGCGAGTTGCGGTCAGCCTCGCTGTAGACAGCCACCGTGCGAATGCCGAGTTCCCGGCACGCATTCAAAACACGCAGTGCGATTTCACCGCGATTGGCTACCAATACCTTACGAAACATTCAGGACCCTAACTGACACGAATGGAAAAGAGAGGCTGCCCAAACTCGATGGGCTGGCCGTTGCTCACAAGACACTTTACAACCTCACCGGCGGCGTCGGACTCGATCTCGTTCATCAGCTTCATCGCTTCCACGATGCAGATGACTTGGCCCTTTTCAACGCGATCGCCTGTGGCCACAAATGCCGCGGCGCCGGGAGACGGTGAACCGTAATACGTGCCAACGATCGGCGACTTCACAATGTGCAGCCCGGCATTGGGGTCTGCCGCGGGCGCAACCGGTGCAGCGGGGGCCATGGGAGCCGATGCAACCGGAGTTGCTGCGGGCGCAGATGCCAACAACCGCGCCAGGTCGCCCAGTTGTGCGGACGCCGCCTGGTTGAACTTGAGCCGGATCTTCAGGTCGCCACGGTCCAGGTCGAATTCAGCTACCTGGTGTTCCTTCAAAAACTCAATCAGTTGCTTGAGATCTGAAATATCTTCTGGTTTCATTCGTTCCTTGTTTCTCCATCTCGGGAGTCTCCCGCCGAGGGAGCTAGTTCGTTACAACTCGATCAGCGCTTTCGGTGCGGGCGTCAGCACCTTGCCGCCGGTCGTGGTAACCGCCACCATATCTTCGATGCGTATTCCAAACTTGCCAGTCAGGTAAACACCGGGCTCAATGGTTACCACCATTCCGGATACCAGCCTGCTCTTCTGTCCGGCGCCAATACGCGGCGACTCGTGAATCTCCAACCCCACCCCGTGTCCCGTCGAGTGGGAAAATGCCTCCGCCAGACCAACCTTGCGCAACACGCTCCGTGCGGCGTCATCCACCTCTGAGCAGCTTACGCCTGCGCGCACTGCCTGAACGCCCGCCTCCTGAGCCTCAAGCACCGCTTCATAGGTTGCCCGCTCCCTGTCCCTGGGCTTTCCCATGTACACGGTACGGGTCATATCAGAACAATAGCCTCCGAGGATTATACCGAAGTCGAGCGTCACAAACCCCCGGCGAGGCAGCTTGGTCGTTGTGGCGCGTCCATGGGGCAGCGCCGAGCGTACGCCGGATGCGACAATTGTCTCAAACGACATGCCTTCCGCGCCAGCAAGCCGCGCCCGATATTCCAGCTCCGCGGCCACCTCAATCTCCTTCAGCCCCGGACGCAAAAACCCCAGAATATGCCCAAACAGATCGCAGCCCACCAGGGCCGCTTTGGACATCAACGCCAGTTCTTCCTCGTCCTTCACCAGCCGAAGCGGTTCCACCAGCGGTGCAGCAAGTGGTGTCAAAAATGACCGCCGCAAACTTGCCGGAAGCGCTGCCTTCAACTTGGTAAGTTCAGCAACCGAAGTCCAGGTTGGGTCAAACCCGGCAGTCTCGGCTCCCGGCTGTGCCGCCAGCCACTGGACAGCCGCCACCGCCGGCCCGCCGGAGACAATCTCCACCTGCGCCGCCTTCACCTCTTCGGCAGCCTGCGCCGTGTAGCGCCCATCGGTAAACAGCCGCGCACCCCTGCGCGTAACCGCCAGAGCGGCACTTGACCCAGTAAATCCAGAAAGATACCGGAGGTCGGGAAGATGAGTAACCAACAGCCCGGAGAGCCCGGCCCTGGTTATCCTGCGGCGAAGTTTACCGATGCGCGAAGAATGGTCCACCCGGTCAGTTTTATCACGCTGGGTGGAAGAGTTGTCAGTTGTCAGTGATCAGTTCTCAGCCACCGCGCCGCTGCAAATGACGGCCGTGAGAGTGAAACAGGGCCCGAGGGCGTTAACTGACCACTGACAACTGATCACTGACCACTGGATTTCTACATCGCCGGCCGAACCGGTTTCTTCTGCTGCGGATCAAGCTCCGCGTCGGCGGCGTGGATATCCGACTGCCTATCCATCCATTCGTCAAGCCGACTGCGCTTGAACCGCCAGCGGTTGCCCAGCTTGAACGCAGGCACAAACCCTTCCGAAGCATATTTATAGAGCGTGTCCGGCGAGATTCCCAGGTAGTCCGAGGCCTGGCGGATGTCCATCACCTCGCGCACCTCGGGAACCAGCAGATTGTTGCGAGCCGCGGCAATACGCATTTCAAGACTCCTGTAGGCCTGAAAGCCTCAGCACAGATTCCGGCAAACCAACCGGTAGTCTTGTGTATAGCGCGGATTCACCTGTGAATTCAAGGAATTTCGGGCAGTTAAAGGATTTTAACCGGCTTTCTCCCTCGGGCCGAATGCGCTTCGCGTTCCCCACCCCCTGTCCGTTGTGCCTGCTCCTCAACCCGCCCCCAGCCCTTGCGTTGTTTCGACGGATGGTGCGCAGTTTGACAATAGGCAATATCAAAACGATTTCCAGAGCCCTGGATCGGGCCCGGCTCAACCCTACATCGCCTGCCGCCACCAGCCCGTCTTCTCCTCACTCAAAAAGTGCGTTCTCTCCCCCTGCGACAAATAGAAGTCGAAGGCATCGTCCTTGCCAAAGCTCGAGCAGTCCGGCCAGCTTGCATCCTTGTCCAGGTGCGTCGCCGTAAAGTGATTGTCCACCAGCGTGATCTCGGCAGAAGAACACTGCACCACCTTCTGCGCCTTCAAACTGAACGCCGCGCCAGGCGGCGCTTCCGGCGGAACCTGGTTCGCAATCTTAGTCAGCAGGAGAATCAACAGCGACACAGCCGCAAACATGGCAATCTTCTTCATCGGGATCGGGCTTTCCGAGAAAGTTGCCCCGTTCGCAAACCACGCGACGTCCAGGCTTCGCCCCGATGCAGCGAATGGGGTCGAGCCGTCTCTCTCGCCCTCACACTAGAGCGCGCCAATGCCGCAAACAAGAAGAAACGGGCTCCGCGGAGATACGCGAAGCCCGTTCCGGGATGGAAACCAATTCGGGAGCTGCCTTAGTTCTGAGCCCTGAGGTTCTGATCCTCGCGACGATGCAGCGTCGGCGGCCCGTCGTCGGTCTTGCTGTTCGGGTCCGCGCTGTTCGGATCGGTGCTCGCCCGCCGCAAAGAAGGCTTGTTCTTGTCCTTGGTGTCGGTCAACCGGCGCTTGTTTTCGATCCTCGCCAGCCGCGCCTTGATATCGTCGAACTCTGAAGTCGTCACCGTGTACTCGTCCCGGGCAGGGAGAATCCGGGC